>Ga0207646_10002350_pt1 | contig 22360 bp, 26 predicted proteins | sample KBSK5502metaG_FD_184343 | JGI IMG/M metagenome (GOLD analysis project Ga0207646, IMG submission 184343) | Corn, switchgrass and miscanthus rhizosphere microbial communities from Kellogg Biological Station, Michigan, USA - KBS K5-50-2 metaG... | ecosystem: Host-associated > Plants > Roots >... | reverse complement strand
GCACCCGACGTCGAGTGCCCAGGCCGAGGCGTCGGGTGCTGCGATGCCCTCGACGGGGGGTGCGGTGGCGCGTGATCTGAACATTATCGATGAGCGCAGCGCTAAGGCGACGATTGACGATCTGGAGGTGTATGGCAACGGCGACACGTTTGCCCTCCTCTGTAAAGCCTCATCGCAGGCGCAGGGGTTTATGAAGTCGACCAAGGTCTGTAACGTGCCCGGCGGCTGTCTGGTGCAGGTCAGTACGCAGCAGCGCAACCCAGATGGGAGTTGGGCCCTGGCGGAGGCGCTGACGTTTGTGCCGCGTATCCATATGGATATAAAGGCCACGCCGCGACGCTTGATCGAAACCGGGAGTTGAGTGATGGCGTTTCAACGTATTGGGACCTGTTCACTGTGCGGAGGGGACGTGGTAGGGCATCGCGGTGCCTGGATGGCCACGGTGCCGCCGCCGCCGGATACGTGTCAGGACTGTGGGGCGGTGCGCGATACTGATCTGATTCGGATGGTGCGCCCTGCGCCGCGGGGCCGTCCGGTGTTTTACCCTAAGGAGTCTGTGGATGTCAGAACGCGATGAGCCGCAGGAGTTTAGCCCCTTACCCGCCCCAGGATTGTCAGCGCCGTCAGGCCGCCGAGGCCGGCTGTCTTCTTCACCATCAGTCAGTACCGAGTCAGCACAGACGACTCCTGAGACTGAGGAGCCACTGCGCGAGCGTGTCACGGAGCCAGGAGAACACGCCAACGCTCTCCCAGCCGCCATTTTGCTGAGCGTGGACGAGGACAGTCCCAGTGTCGAGATGATTACCGGGCTGGCTGCCGATGCCAAGGCCTTAGTGATCTTGTTGGGCCGTGAGGAGACCCACGAGGTGTCGCTCGCGGATGTGCTGCGGTACTGCGAACGGCTGCAAAGCGAACTGGTGGATACGAAAAATGCTCTCGTCAAAGCGCATGGGCAGCGCATGTATGAGCGGCTGCATCCGCCCGCGGCGGTATCGGCGACGATCAGCGACGAGGATGCCGCACGGCTGATCTTTTCCAAGTGTACGCCCGATACGGTGGACCGTTTTGGGATTGCGCGGGAAGGTGCGCCAGAGGGGTATACCGACTGCGATGTGATTGCCGGGCTGTTGACGATGCTGTGTAACACGAACGAGCAGCACACCGGCCACTGGGAAGAGATTCGGCCTGGTCGCGTGACGTTGCCGCTGGGCACCCAGTGTCCGGCTGCGGTAGCGTCGATGCCGCAGCCAGCGGTGGTGCCGTTTGGCAGGGAGCCCCGCGCCTGCAAGCAGTGCGAGGCGGTCTTTACGCCCCAGAAGCAAGGCCAGGTCTTTGGGTGTCAATCGTGCGGGGAGTATGCCAACTACGTCAAGCGGGTGGAACTGGACCGTGCCAACTACGATCCCCGGCGCCCGCTCGATCCGTTTGAGCTGTGGTGCTTGAAGCATGCGCAGCAGTGTACGTGTCCTGGGATGGTGCAGCGGGTGCCGCAGACGGTGTTACAGTCGCCGGTGACGGGACGGACGAAGTTGACCCGGCCGCGCATCGTGACCGATGACCAGGGCCGGCAGTATGTGGTCGATGAGCCGGTCGAGGCAGAAACTGGAGCGGCGTAGTCATGCGTTACGGAACAGTGACGGCAACGACGCGAACGAAATGTGAAGGCTGCGGCCGGTCCTTAGCGCCGCAGTCGCTCTATGCGGCGCATGCCTCGGATTTGATGGACCTGGACGAAGGGACACCGTTTTACTTTCGCCTGGCGCGTCACGGGCAGGCGGAGATAGGGCATGTGCTGAATACCGTCTGCTCGCCGGCTTGTGATCTGGTGGTGACCGCTCGCAAGCGGCCGCTGATTGCCGCGGCGGTCGAGGCGCAGCAGCGGGACGCGTGGCGGCCAGACGTGCCGCGCGTCGTGGTGCCGCGCGAGGCGTCCAAGTATGTCGCACGTATCCGTGCGGCGGTGCAGGGGGATGCGTGTTAAGGCGCGCGGCGTTTGACGGGTTGCGTCGGCGCGACGGTGAGGAGGAGCGGCTGCACGGGGCTGAGCGGCGGCCCGGCATTTTTGCGAGCATTACAGGTGCGACAGGCCGGGACGATGTTGGATGCGGTATGGGAGCCACCTTTCGAGAGCGGCGTGAGATGGTCCATTTCAAGGCGTTTCATTTTCCGGTGACAATAGGCGCAGCGATGATCATAGGCGGCTTTAATTTCGTGCCACTGTGCAGCGGTGAGGTTGGTAATGGGGGCGTTGCGTTTGCGGGCGCGACGACGGGTGCCAAACTCGGCAATCTTTTCAGGATTGCTTGGCTGCTTCTGGATGTAAAGCATTATAGGATTTGTTGTTTGCTTGATGTTCTTGTTTGTGATTTGAGTAGTATTTATGCTTATTCTCTGCGATCTTTTCTTTATTTTGCTGTTGGTATTCCTTTTGATGTTTTTTAACCTTCTCTTTATTTTTCTCGCGGTATCGTTTGTCTTTAGCCTGTTTTTTCTCAGGATGGTTTTTGCGGTATTCACGTTCGTAAACACGACGGCTTTCTTTTTGTTCTTCTGTGAGATGTTTGCGATATTCTTTGTTGTAGGCAACGTTTGCGGCGGAGTATTTGTAGGCCATCACGTATCCCCTTACCAGAGGGAGGTTATGAGGCCAGGGTTGCCGCTGGGTGGTAAAGCCAGCCCGCTTGCGCAAGCGGTGCAACCCTGATGTGGGGCGTTAGTGTAACACAGTTTTCTTTGGTACAACAGTCCTTTTTATAGGTGTGCTGTGCCGACACAAGCCGGAAATGCCTTAATCAAATACCTCGAAGGACTTTTTGAAGAAGGCACCGCAGCGAAGGACGACACTGGCATACGCCGGGCTGACTCGAACGTGCGGTTCCAGAGAGGTGACCAGTGGCCTCGCAATTTGCCTGCTGGATTCCCTGACTTTACGCTCAATTTAGTTCAGGATGTTATACAACGAAAAGCTGCATTACTGACAGACTCTCGTCCTCAGTTGCAAGTGATTAGCAGTAATGAAGAAATTACGAAAAGGCCCGATGTCTTGACCACCCTGGAAAAAGTCCTCCGTGCCGTCTGGGATCAAGTGACGTGGAGTGAAGAGCTTGCGCGCGGCCTGGCGTTCAGTGAAGTGGTGGGCTGCAACATTGGCATGATGAGTTGGGATCCGCTCGCGGATGGCGGCCGGGGCGACATTCGGCCGAGCTTCTTTGATCCGCGCTACTTTGTCTGCGATCCTGCTGTCATTGCCGCCACGGACCTGCAACAGGGTGAGTTTTGCGCGACCGAAGAAATCCGCTCCAAAGCCTCGCTGATTGAACAGTTTGGGGAGATTGCCCAGGACGCCAAGCCCGACGGGGATTTATCGTCGTATGCGGCGAGGAATCGGCAGCAAGGCGTGCACTCGCCGGTGGGCACGAATCGACAGTTTCGTCGGCGCTCCGTGGAGCGGGTGTCCTCCATGATTCCGCGCGTCAAATCGCGGAACTATTATTTCAAAGACTTTAAGCGCGATGAACGCGGCAAGCCCATTTTTTACGAAAATCTTCACCCAGCGCGGCGTGTCATTCGGCATGCGGTGGTTGCGGGTGGTGAGGTGTTGGTTGATGAGCCGAACCCGCATTGGCACGCGGAGTTTCCGTACGAGATGCTCGACTGGGGCTTAGAACTCGACAATCCCTACGGCGCCAGTGAAGTGCAGAACCTGCGCCGTGCCCAGGAAACGCTCAACAAAATCGCCTCGCAGATTATTCGCAACACGATTCTCACCAACAACATTAAAGTGGTAGGGGATTCGAATGCGCTTGATCCGGAGCAGTGGGATCGTCTGACCAATCGCCCAGCCCTCATTCTGCGCAAACGGCAAGGGACGACGATTGACTTTCAGGCACCCCCAGCGTTACCGGGCTACTTGTTTCAACTGATTCAGTTTCTCATTAAAGCGATTGAAATGGTGTCTGGCCTGGGCGAAGTGACGCGCGGGACGGCCAGTCCGTCGCAGAGCGGGATTGCGGTGGAGTCCCTGGCGGTGGCGTGCGTAGATAGTGAGACAGAATGTTTGACGCAACGCGGCTGGAAGCATCATTGGGAATTGATTGATGATGATGTGCTTTATACGATGAATCCTGCGACACAACAGGGCGAATGGTCTCCGCTGCTGGCCTTAAATCTGCAAGAAAATTATGATGGTCCTATGTGGTATCTACGCAGTAAGAGTATTGATGCCTGTGTTACTCCTACGCATGATTGGGTAGTGGATACTTATCGCAAACCAGGATGTTTTGCCAAGGTGCATACGGATGCGTTGAATGTTGGTCATCGTATTCCTACAGGTGTTGCGCTTGCGGATGAGGGGGCTGCTTCGACAATTTATAGTGATAGTTTTGTAGAACTCGTTGGATGGGTGGTAACGGAAGGGTGGTATGCGACCCATATAACTATCAAGAAAAATGGGAAGCGATATACACATCCACAAGTAGGTATCTGTCAGTCGTTAACGGCGAATCCTGAAAATTGTGAACGGATTACGTCTTGCCTTGAACGGTGTGGCATTCCTTACCATACTGGCATAGATAAACGGTCGAATGTTAAACGATGGTATTTAGGGTTGGCAATGTCGCGGCGTTTTATAGAGATGTTTCCTGACAAACGTCCAGGCTATGATTTTATTAATATGCTCGCCTGTAAACAACTTCGTATTCTCGCAGAAACCATGTTGTTTGGTGATGGCACGTCTTATGGGTTTGAAAATCCATCGACGTTGCATAGTACGGTGTATGGGTCTGCGGACAAAGAACTTGCCGATCAATTTCAGATGATTATTGCGCTCGCCGGTATCGCAAGTAGTGTCAAGCCAGACAAGCATAATGGAAGATTTTTCGCGGGCAGACATAAGGATGCTCGCTATGGTGATTCCCTGAAGGTAACATGCCATAGAGTTCCCCATGTGAGTCTGCGAGGTATGTGTAACGACAAACAGATACGATCTGAGATGTATAATGGTACGATTTGGTGTCCAACGACGGTCCATGGCAACTTTCTTGCGCGTCGCAATGGTCGAACGTTTTTTACGGGCAACAGCCAAACACTCATTCGTTTTCAGGCCCGGCGCCTGGAAGCCTGGCTGACACGGCTGTGGACCAAAGCGATTGCCCTAGTCTTTCAGCATTATGGCGCCAAGCGCGTCATGCGGATTGTGGGCGCGGGCGGCCGCATTGAGACGTTCCTGTGGGACCGGGCGGCGCTCTTTGCGGGACTGATTAGCCCCGATGAACTCTTTACGGATTTTGCGCTGCATATCGCGCCAGGCAGCTCGCTGGCCGTGGCAAAAATTCAAAAGGCGACGCTGGCGATGCAGCTCCACAAGGCCGGGATCTTGCCCGGCGTCGAAGTGCTCAGGGCTGCAGACTGGCGCGATCCGGAGATTTTGTATGAGCAGGCGCAGAAGGAAGCCGCTGAGCATCAGCCACCGGCCGGGGCGCGCGGCGGGCGCGGTGGACGCGCCATTGGTGGGCGGCAGCGGGTGCCTGCGAGTTTTCCCGCGTCGGGGCCAGTGGCGGTGAATCAGTAGGAGGGTGTTATGAGCGATGAGCAGCAGAGTGCCGTGCAACTGCCACGGTGGCAATGTCACAAGCAGGTGTCAGCAACTCCGCCCTGAAGGGTGAAGATTGGAAGTCTGGAGGCTTCGGTACCTGGTATCCATGCAGGCACCATACCAGCTTCCGTTCAGACTGTGTTCGTATTGAAGCCTACACAGTCCTATCCGATTGTCGGAGGGCCGGCTGACGTCCATGCGGCATGGAGTTTGTGCGACCCATACAGTGCAGACCGCCCATCCGCAGTTGCAGGCGGGGTCAATTGCTTGACACCATGCCACACTGTACATGCCTGTCCGTCGTCCTGGCGCCGGTCGCCCGTGTGCGAGGAATCGGTCGTGAGCCGCTCCATACGATCTGGGACGGAATATCAGGCAAGAAGAGTATAGCTCGAAAGGACACCTAGAAACAGTATGCAAAGCCTCAACAGAATACCATAGACGTTGAACAAACCTTGCGCCTTTGGCGTAAAACTTTCTTTTGTATAAAGAAGGCAAGGCTCCCTAGAGGAGGGTAGTATGGACAGTGGCATCATGGGTCTGTTATTCGGTGTGGCCTTACCGCAGCTCATCAAATTTCAGCAGCAGATGCAGAAATTGCGCGGCAGTGGCGGCGGAGGCGGGGGCATGATGGGCGCTGGTGGCATGCCAGGCGGCGGCGGGCAGGACCAGCAGTTAGCCATGCTCATGCAACTCTTGCAGGGCGGCGGGGCTGATCCGAACGCACCGCCGACGCCCCCAGAAGCGCCCGCGGCGCCGTTGCCGCCCCGCTTTGGGCCGTCTGCCGTGCCTGGCGCGCCGCCAGTGCCCGGAGCGCGACCCGCACAGGCGTTGCCGCCGCAAACGTCGAGTACGCCGATGCGGCCGGTGGGGGTGCCCAATGCCGCGTAGGCGCCGCCGGCGGCGCGGAGCATCGCCGCCGGTGTATCTGGGCGTCACGGTGGTCATCGATGTGCTCGAAGCCGTGCAGTTGCAGCGGACGACGCTCCACGGGGCGGCCCTGGCGGCAGCGACGAAATACGGCCTGGATCCCGCAAAACCGTACCGCGTGGAACAGTCACTCCAGGCAGACGGGGTCATCTTTTATCAGACGCATGAGGTGTCGCCGCGTGACACAGCCGCTTGAGGTACCCGTGAGCGAACTGCTCCAGGCGTTGTCGCAGCGCCACAAACTCACGTGTGAATGTTGCGGCCGGGCCACGCTCGCCTACTTTGAGCCGCCGAACAAGGTGGTCATTCGCGCCAAGTCGCATGGCCGCTGGCATGTACTGACGTTGCTTTTGACGCTGCCGGTGGTGCCGTCGTGCGAGCCAGTTGCATCTGTCTTGTGATATGTGCTACGCTTGCACGACCTTATGGCGTGTTGTGACTGAGGCACACAGGTTCCCTGAGAACCCCCCACGGTCCTGCTGACCCAGGCACGTGCGTGGGGTTTTTTTGTGTCGAGGCTCCGGTAGAGCCCACCTGCTCTGTCATTGGGACAGGCGCAGTGTGGGCTTTTTTTGTGTCCATTTCTGGAGGTGCATGATGCGAGGTGTGCGTGGGCGCAAGTCCAAACGGCACGTACGGCGTTCCGGTCGTCGCGGCCGCAAGATGGTGTAGGTGGTTGTCGTCTCGCTGACGGCATGCGTTGTGGCCGTTAGCGAGACGCTCTCATAAGAAGGAGTGTAGCTATGCGTGGAGTACGGAAACGGGGTGGACACCGCAAAGCGCGTCGCAGTGGCGGGCGTCGACGGGCCACCATTCATTCGCCTATCCGCTAGGAGTTTGACCTGTGGCTGAACCTGCCCTTGGGATGATGCCTTCCCCACGTCCGCCGATGCTAGGGACCGCGCCGCCGCCGGTCCCTACTGCCCGTCCGCAGGCGCCTGGCCAGAGTGGCGGGGGCATGGGCAGTTTTGTCACGCTCGGCAAAGAAGTGATCCGCATCATTATTGAAATGGCCACGCTGCGCCGCGAGAAAGCGACCCAGTTGTCGGCGCTGGCTGGTCAGATGACCGACCTGATCGAAGAAGAAGCGCAAGCCTCCTCTCCGGAAGGGATGGGAATGAGTGACGGTGGTGGCATGGCCGAAGGGCCGCCGATGCCGCGTACCCCGTTTCGGTCCCCCATTGTGAATCGTCCTCCGGATATGCCGATGGGTATGCGCTAGGAGTGTTGAACGATGGCTGACGGACGTTTTGACCGGTTTGAAGGTGGGCCGGACCCGACGGTGCGCGTGCCGGTGGAGCATACCGCGACGGGGCCCAGCAGTGGCGATATCCCGATCGCGCCGGACTGGGTGACCCGCATTCCCGAACAGTACCGCGCCAATCCTGAGCAGTATTTTTCGCATGTGGAAGAGGTGGAGCGGCGCGCCCAGGAAGCCGATCAGTGGCGCGAGTATGGCACCCGGGCCGACACCTGGATTCAGTGGGCGCAAGGCCAGATTGGCGACAGCCGCTCCGCCCCCACGCGCGGCCAGATTCCTACCGGCCAGGAGCCGCAAGAGCCGCGCTCACGCTGGAGCGAACCGGCCAACCCGCTCGAAGGCCTCGACTGGGATAATCCGGATACGCCGCAACAAGCGCTGCAGCGGATGTGGGACACCTGGCGGGCGGAAGCCACTGAGTACCGCAATCGTCACGATCTCACCACGATGGAAATGGACCAGCGCACGCAAGCCTTCCAAAGTTTGCTCGGCTACTACGACCGCATCAACCGCCTGGAATATGAAGGCCTCTACGAGCACACCAACTACAAACCGCCCGTCACGCGCGATCAAATTGCCGAGTATCTCCAGAGTCATCCGGGTGTTGATCCGTCGCAAGCGCGCAGCATTTTGACGGAAGATGCGCGAATGGCGGCCGCGCGGCAAGCCGGGATCGAGGAAGGCCGGCGGGAAACCGAACGACAGTTGCAAAGTAGTCGGACGACCACGGAGACGACGCGGGGCACCCCACCGCGCCGGCCACCGGCCGAGGTGAATCCGCACCGGGGGTATGGGACACGGCCACGCGAGTTGTATGACCGCGTGTCGACACGGCTTGGCCGTAGCGACTGGTAATTTTTCCTTCTACGTAGGAGACGGGCGCATGGCCCATCTATCGACCCTCGAGATTGATGACATTGCCGCGGCGACGGTCGATTTCCGTCTGCCTACGCTCGTGGATAACGTGTATGTCGGGACGCCGCTGTTCAAATTGCTCGATGCCCAGCACCGCATTACCGCGCAAGGCGGCGCCAATATTTCACAGCCGTTCATTTACGCGAAAGGGCCGGGCGGGTCGTATCGCGGCTTTGACACGATGGATATTGCACGGCGCAAAACCAAGACGCGGCTTATCTTGGAATGGAAACAGTATTTTGCCGCGGTGACGATTGACGGCTTGACAGCCTTGTCGACGGCAGGCCCGGAAGCCATCTTCGACATGGTCGATGCGGAAATGAAGCAGGCGGAGATGACGATTATTGACTCGATGGGCACCGACCTGTTTCTCGATGGCACCGGCAATTCTAGCAAAGCCATTGATGGCTTTGACGTGGCGGTCAACACCACGGGCTCGTATGGCGGCATTAACCGCGTGACGGACGTGGAAGGCCCGGCGCTCGTGGGCAACCGGGACACGACTGGCGGCAACGTGACCCTGCCGCAGCTCCAGTCGCTCTGGGGCAGTGCGACGCATGGCGGCTCGCATCCCGATATCTTGATTGCAGATCAAAAAATCTATGATCAAATCTGGATGCGCATCCAACCGTCGCAGCGGCTGCCCATTGGTCCCATGGCGGAGATGATGGCGTCGCGCGGCCCGTCGGGACAGGCGGGATTTGATAATATCCGATTTAATTCAGCAATGGTCGTAGTAGACGAAAAAAGTCCAGTTGGATATCTACTAATGCTGAACACAGAGTTTATCGAACTTGTCGCGCATATAGCAAGAGCAAATATGGAAGTCCAAGGTCCGGTTGAATCGGTCAACCAAGATGCGCGGGTCTGGAAATTGTTGTGGATGGGAAATTTAGTCGTAAGTTCACCGCGTATGCAAGCGATTGCGACAGGACTCAACGAGTAACAGGGCGTCAGGCCCGCACGAAAGGACAGCACTATGCCGGGCAGTGGTCCTGCACTCATGACTTTTAATCCGACGCTGGAGTACAACGATCTCACGGCCAAGTTTGATGTGGGCTACGAGGTGGACTTCGGCGGCAAGCGCTACATCTATGTGAAACATGCCGCGGGGACAGGGACGGTGGTGACGGCCAATGGCGCTGCCGCCTACTGGAGTGATGTGGCCAATGGCATCGTGACCGCGGATAAGTCTGACGGCCAGCAAGGCGGGACGGCGGGGGCACATGGTGCGATGTGCGCCGGAGTGTACCAGGGCGTGATTACGGCCGGCTATTATACCTGGCTGCAAAAACGCGGACTTCGCACTGGCGTGTTACTGGCCTCTGGCGATAGTGGTGGCGCGGCTGGCAATAAAGTGTTTCCGCCGGTGACCAATGTGGATAGCACCTTTCGCAGTGAGGCGCTGGATTCGGTCAGTGCGGAAGAGATTACGGCGCAACTGGTGGGGTATCAGGTGGGCGCGGGGAATAGCACGGCCAATACTGCTACCGTGTTTCTGCAGATTATTTAACGAGGCGTTTTCCTCGTTGATTGAGTTGTTTAAATTGCTCGTAATAGGTCTGTCCTTGATTTTCGTATCTTCTTTCTTTGTAGGGTAAACGATTGAAGGCTATTCCAAGTTTTGCTTGTTCTTTTTTGATAAGCAAAAATGGAAATAATGGTAGTAAAAAACCTTCAGCTTGATTACCTCTCATATGGAGAGCCCATGCTATCTTATGATGAGGCTTGTTTTTATGAAGGATTACATGTGATATTCCTGGGAATAAATCATGTATAAAGTCAATAAGAGGTTTGTATGTATTGGCTATGGAAACGGCTAGTTGTGGAGTGGCTGTTTTCCTGTGATAAACCATTATTGATCCTTCGCCGTCAGTTATTCCGGCGAGGTATGCGGCGATTGTTGCTTCTGGATGCCAAACTGGAACTGGGAGAGCATGAGACATTCTACATGCTGAGGAACAAAAAACTTTGTGAGTTTTGGCGAACCGTGTTCGTCGTTCAAAAATTATGCCGCAGTGCATACACGACGCTGTGTAAAAGGCTTTCTGATGTATGGCTGTGCGGCTACACGCATCTGAACAAAACACTTTTGTACTATGGAAATCAGAGAGTCTGCGGCTGACGGGAGTGTGACATTGTTGACATGGGATAGTTTTGCGTCGGTAGCCAGCGAGATGGAGATGTTCTCTGCAGCAATAGGCAGCTTTGAGGCCAACTTTTTGTGCGGCATCAAAAAGGCTTTTTCTGCGGGAGAACGATTGTTTGCAATAGGCGCAAGTGAGATTAACGACTTGCATGATGATCACCTCCGTTGGGTAGGTGTGCTGCGTTGGAAAGGAACGGCCGGCAGGCTGTCCAACGTACAGCTTTTCATCAAGCATGATCATGGCCATAACCATGTTGAGACTAGCCGACCAAATTAATTATCTCATGTGCGGTATTGGGAGTACAGCGATATGTCTTTGACGGTTACTCCGCAACGTTCAATGGAACAAATACATGGTTCTCGCCGTCGAACGGTAACTGACTTAGCGTTTGATTCCTCGTACGCCTTAGGAGGCGAAAGCCTGACGCCGCGCCAGCTCGGCCTGAGTATTGTGGAGTCCGTGACCATTCAGCCGAAATACGGCTATGCGTTCGAGTATGATATTGCGAACCAAAAACTGGTGGCGAAGCGTCCAGGGCCAGCGCTGGTTGATGAAGCGACAGGAACCTTCACAGCGGGACTTGCATATCAACTTCAGTATCTGCCCGCGTACATTCTCGCGATTCGTGGCACCGCAGGCTCAACTGGTACCAAGCGTCTCATTCCAACCGGGGAGACGCTGGCGGCTGGGCAGTGTAGTCTCAACTTTGCGACAGGTGTCATTACCTGGGGCGATGCGGCGATTACGGCTGCAAGGATTGTCTATGTGCCCCTGGGCGTGCCGGGGTTTACCTCCGACCTGGTCGTGGTGGATGAAGCCGCGCCGATTGCCTCGAATGTGATTACGCTGGCGAATCAAGCGGCCGCCATTAACTACATCTGGAATGATGAAGACAACGAGATTCTCGGGTTGATTCCGGTAGGCGAAACGCCGTCGGGGGCAGCGTGCGCGGTCGATATCGATGATGGCTCCGGGGCGACGAAGATTACCGTGACCACGGGGCGGATTGCCGATGGGACCGCGACGAAGGTGTCGTATATTAAGCGCAGCGGGAATCCGCTCCGCTTTGTCGATCAAGCCGACCGGACGGTGACCTCGAATATCGCCGGGCCTGGGACCGATGTGACCTTTGATGTGGCGGGTCTTGTGCTGCCAGGCTACGGGCAGGTGATTGTGGGGGAAGCGTCCGGCGGGGCGAACCTCCAGGCGCTCTTGACGGATCCCGACGGGACCGCTGCAGCAAATGTTGCCGTCTTCAATCCGTGGCGCAACACGATCACGTTTACCTCGGGCGATGCGTATGTCACCGCGGAGATTCCGTTACTGTACCTGCAACAGGAATTGGTGCAAGCGCTCCTCTTAGACGTTCCCTACGGCACTAATTTGACGGCGCTGGCGGCGGTCCGGGTGGTCGCCGAAGGCTTTTAGAGGCACTATGGAAATCGGCGCCGACATTTACCAGCATTTTTCGGGCAGCTTTGGCGCGAAAAAGTGGATCAGTGCCACCGCGGTCGCCGACCTGGGCAACGCACAGGCCATTGCGCTGGCGCCAGTGCGACGCTATTTGATCACGTTTCGCATTTGCGCGCTCTACCTACTGAATCGCAGTGGCTCGACCGTGGTCATGGGTATTGGGGTGCGCTACGCGACCTCAACCTGGGCGGCGGGACAGGTCACCGCGGCGGGTGTCTATACCGATGACACGACCGACGCACAGAGTGCCACCGCGGCCGATTTTCCGTTGCACACGCGCACTGATTCGGGCTCTGGCTTTCTCCTTTCCGCCGATGAACGCTTTAACATTGTGGCGCTCATCCAGAGTGCGGCGGGCGATCAAACGACGCCAACGCAAGTGATTGAGTATTGGAACGGGGCGGCCTGGACGGATTTGGCCGCGACGTGTTTTATCAACGATGCCTTAGACGCCAACAGTACCGGCGAGAAAATCATCTGCTTTCCCATGCCGTTTGATTGGGTGGTCGGGGGGTCAGGCACAGGCGTTCCGGCGAGTCGGTATAATCTGCGCATCCGGCAGACCACGGGGGGCGCCGGGAGTGCGAACCCGGTCGCCACCCAGGTCTTTATTGGCTTTGTCAAAGCGCTGATTCCCGGCCTGGTCGATGGCAATTTTGGCGGGCTGATTCGCGAACATCCCCTCACCTATCCGGCCTCGGGCGATGCGCTGTTTCCGCTGTCCTCCGTCGCCTCGGCCAACAATTACCTCGAAGTGGATGTGCAGTGGTGTGCGCCTGCTGGCCATCCTTAGAGCCAGGAGCGACGGATGCTCGCTGCCGATACCCTGCTTGATCATGTCTACGCTACCCTCGATGATCTCCACCGCGTGCATACGGTTGATGCTGGGATCGCCTTACGGGCGCTCTCGCGTGCCCAGCAGTGGGTGGCGATTCGCTACCGGCTGTTACGCGCGACGATTCCCGTGACGCTCGGTGCCGGCATTCCGCTCTATCCCCGCCTCGACGGCGGCGCCCAGGCCGTGACGGTGCTCAGTGCGAGTCTCAACGGCACGCCGCTGGCGGTGGTGCCGCTGCATGCGTTGCGCGTCGTGGATCCGGCCTGGCTCAAAACGTCGGGCACACCAACCCTCCTCTACTGTGTGCGCTGGAGTCTCTGGGGCTTTTATCCGGTGCCAAGTGCGAGTGGGTATGTCCTGGTGGGGGCCGTGATGGCGCCGATCAAACTGACGACCCTGACCCAGCGTCTGGAAATCCCGGATGCCTATGCGGATCAGGTTCTCCATGTGACCACAGGCCTGCTCTTGTGTACACGCGAGGGCGCGCTGCAAGACGGTGTCGCCTATGTGCAGCGCGGCTTGAATTTGGGCACCGCCGCCAGTCGTCCACTGGCTGGGCAGGTGGCTTGAGGAGTTACACGTGTCGCAGGTCGATGTGCTCACGGAAGCGCAAGATTATCTCCTGCAGGTGGGGGATCCGCCGTCGATGGTGAATCTCTATGCCGATGTTTTGCGGGAGCTCGCTACGGCGCTCCCGCTCTGGAGTGATGCGCGGACGTTGCTCAATGTCTGGACACTGCTGGCACTCGCCGCGGATGGCAGTGTGAGCGATGTCACGAGTGCGGCGGGGACCGGGACGGCGCTGAGTAGCCTGGTGGACGTGAGCGGCCAGTATCTGGCGGGGATCGCCAAGTATGACACCATCCGGTATACGGTGGGGACGGTGCAGGCCGGTGGCACGCCGGTGTATACGTATAGCTACTGGAATGGGGTCGAGTGGCTCCCGCTCACCGTGCTCACGTCGCCGAATTTTGGCGTGCTGGGCGTGCAGTATCTGCGGTTTCTGGTGCCGCAGGATTGGGTCCAGGCGCCGCCGGCTGATGTAGTACTTCCCACGGACTTTGATGGGGTACGCTGGTGGATACGCGTCCAGGCAACGACCGCGCCGACGACAACGGCTGCCGTCGCGGCGGTACAACTGCGGCAACATACCTTTGCGCTCGACAGTCGTGAGCAGGCGATTTTAGCGCTGGTCTATTATCCGACGGAACTGACGCCCGCCCGTGTGGCGGAAGCGCTCGATTTGATTATTCCCACGTGGAAAACGGATGTGGGGACGCCGCAGTATTTTACGCAGGGCGAGCAGACCGCCTTGGAGGTGCGTCTGACGCCCTCGCCGGTGGTGCAGGGGGCGCTTGATGGCCTGTTGGGGCTGGCCGGGGTGCCGGGCAGTCCGCAAGATGACAACCTGGTGGTGCTGACCGCGGTCACGCCGATCGCCGAAGAGCTCCCGGAGTGGCAAGAAGGCCTGGTGGTGTTACGGCTGGCGGCGCGTGAAGCGGAACGCTTAGGGGAAACGCGCATGCCCGAACTCGCGCAGGTGTTGCGGACCCTCAGTCAGAGTCTTGAAGGGATGCTGGCTGCCACGATGGAGGAAGAATTAGGGAGGAGTACGCCGCCATGGCGACTTTTGGTACCTTGAAACGGCTCATTCGCGCTCGGACGGGCAACCGCGCCGATGAGGTGCGGGCCGGGAGTGTGCTCACCGATAAAATTAAAGAAATCTGGGATTCCTGGGATTGGGACTTTCGGCATAGTTCCGCCTTCCTCATTACCACGGCCACGAAAACGGCTGGCACGATTGCGCTGAATGTCGATACCACGAAAGTGGACGGCACCGGCACCGCATTTGCGGCGGGTGATGTCGGCAAATTACTGTATATTGGCACCGAAACGGTGGGGTACCGGGTGACGGCGGTGAGTAGTCAGCAACTCACGCTGGAATCGGCCTATGTGGGCAGTAGTTTTAGCGGCAGTGTGTATCAACTGGTGCAAGATGTGTATCCCCTGGCGAGTGACTACGATCAGCTTATTTCGATCGATCGGGCCGGGACCACCATGCAGTATCAGAGCACCGATGTGAACGGCGTCATTTCAGTGGTGTTGTCGCCCGTGCCGGCCGCCAGCACACGCATTCGCTACGTGTACCGCAAAAAATTGCCGATCTATGTGGACGGGGATACCGTACCGATTCGGCAAGATGTGTTGGTGTATCTGTGTGCCGCAGACGCACTGTTTCTCCTGAGCGCGGAAGCTCATCCTGCCGATCCAACGCTGCTGGCGCAAGCCCAGGCCTATGAGCAAAAAGGCCAGCAGGCGCTTGTGGAGTTTCGGTTTGCGCCGCTTAATGCCTTGTTGTCACACTCCTAGAGGTGTGGGATGGCCCTGACCGTGTTGGAACTCAAAACGCTTATTCGGGGCATGACGCTCTACCGCCTCGATGAAACGCGGATTCATGCCTTGCTGCATGCGAAAGTGACGTCGCTGTGGGAAGAGACGGCCTGGTCGTTTCGCCAGGGCGAAGCGCTCCTGACAACGGTGGTGCCGTATACGACTGGCACGGTCACGCTCAACGCGGATCCCACCAAAGTGGATGGGAGTGGGACGGCGTGGGATCAAACGATGGTGGGGCGGAAGCTCCATGTCGGGTCAGGCCTTGATGATCCCTACTATACGGTGGTGGCCGTGACCGGTCAGCAACTGACCCTGGATGTGGCGTTTATTGGAACGGTGTTTAGCGGCAGCACGTATCAACTGGTGCAAACGCTGTACACGCTTGATCCGGCCTGCGATAAGATTCTCTCGATTGTGCAAGGCAACTGGCCGTTACTGCAATGGTCCGTGCGGAAAGTCGATGTGGTCGATACGCGGCGGACGTTTACCTCGTCGCAACCGGTGGCGTTTGTGCCGCGTGGGGAAAATAGTGACGGGACGATGGTGGTCGAGATTTCCCCGGTTCCAGCGTCGGCCGTTGGGATTCATTACGTGTTTCAGAAACGCACGCCGCTGCTCACGGATAGTATTCGGCTGCCGTTTGGTTTTAACTGGCTGGCGTATCTGGTCGTGGCGGACGGCTTACTCATTCTCGCGGGGGAGAAACCGGCGGAAGCGGCGGCCATGATCAACCTCAGTGCCAGTTACGAAAAAAAAGGCCTCGTCGGCAAAGAGATGTATCTGTATCAAGATGAGCAGAAAGTGGGCGTGCAAGCAGCGGTGCATGACGAAGCGGAAGAGAGTTGGCGCGGAGACGACTGGGCCTGGTCACACGACACGGGGCTTGCGAGTTTCTAGTATGTAAGGCTCTTGACGCTAGGAGGTTGTCGTGGAGATGGTCAGTGTGGTGTCCACGAATGTTGAGCAGGTTGGCTATGATGCGGACACGCAAGTGATGGCAGTGCGCTTTAAGAGTGGTTTGTATCACTACTTTGATGTGCCAGAACTGGTCTATCAAGAGTTACTAGCGTCTGAGAGCAAGGGCACCTATCTTGCAGCGAACATTAAGGGGCGCTATGCCTTTATGAAAGTGGGGTGAGGGATGCCACGCAAACGCGACGAGGAGGATAGCCCGCACAGTGAGCGGCAACGACGTTGGGCGCATGCCGCCGAAGCACGAGGCGAGCTTGCCCCGGGCACGGCATTGCGGTGGTCGCGACGGGTGAAGCGGCGCAAGGCGCGTGGGCAGCGCGCGTATCAGCGGGAGAGTCGACGCAGTAGCCGGAGGTAAGCCATGCATCGCTTTTTGCGGCGGCCGTGGCAATGGGCCGTCTACTGGTGGGCCAGTACGGGAGAAGCGAGAACAGATGACAACCGTCTTAGTGGATACCGATACCTTTGAGATGTGGACGGATAGTCTCATGGAATTTGGCGGCACGCCAAGTCGTGTGGATAAGTTGTGTTGGGTGCATACGGGGCATCAGGGCGGTCCATTGTCCCTAGTGGCTGGTGCTGGAGTCTATGAAGATTTGCGGCTGCTGCTCCACTGGATTCAAGAACGGCGGGATCTGAGCGCACGGCCCACGTTCAATGAGGATTTTCAAGCGTTGGAGTTGCGTGACGATGGCACGTTGTGGGCGTATGAAAGTAAGTGTGTACCGATTCCCTTGCTGTACGGGCGCTATCATGCGATTGGCTCTGGCCGATGTTATGTGTTAGGGGCGCTTGCCATGCAGGCGTCATGCGAAGAGGCGATGCGGGTGGCGTGTGCGCTGGACCTGGGGACCGGCTTTCCGTTGGCGCATGCCTCGCTGCACAATCTTGAGCATGTCATTTTTGTCGAAAAGTAGTCGCCTATGCCAGCACAGATTGCCTTCACCAAAGGCTTGGTGCAGCGCGCGGCCCGGCACCTCTATCAAGACGGTGAATTGGTGGACGCGCTTAATGTGACCATCGACGAGGCCGGTGCGCTGAGTACCCGTCCTGGGCATGCCGTCATTGATGGGCCGCTGGATCAGTTGGACGTGCACAGCCTGTATGTGAACTATGATGCCAATGCCGTGCAACGCCGCTATGCGGGGGCCGGGACGAAACTCTACCGCAATGCCAGTGCGATTGTGACGGGTCTCTCTGGCAGCCGGATCACGTTTGCCACCTTGCGCGGCTTTGGCGAGCAACGCCTGTATACGTTTGCGGCGAATGGGGAGCCGGCGTTGCGCATTAAAGACGATGGCACGACACTCACGCAGTGGGGCCTCAATCCTCCCTCGGTGGAGCCGTCTGTCGCAGGAACGACCGGGTCGCTCAGTGGCACGTATCGCTGGCGCCTCACGTTTCGACGCAAAGCGATTCCGGTAGGCCTGGTGTACGGCACGACGACGGGTGCCGATGTCGCAGTGGAGACGACCGGGACGAGTTTTCGGTTGACGCGTACGCCGCTGGTCACCCCGAGTAGTGTGGTGGCGACGCTCGAATCGGGCGGGACACTGACCGATCTGACCACCTACTTTTATGTGGTCACGGCGCGCAACGATCTGGGCGAAACCCTCCAATCGTCCGAAGTGTCGGCTACCACAGCCTCGCCTAACCGCCAGATTCATGTGACGTGGGGGGCGGTGACGGGGGCCACGTCGTACCGTGTGTATCGTTCGCTGACGACCGGCGTGTACACGTCGCCTGCCTTGTTGGCGACGACGACAAGTCCTGCCTATGTCGATACGGGCACTCCGGGGGTCGCGACAGGCACACCGCCGGTGGCGAACACGAGTGCCGACAACTCCGGCCATATTGTCGCGGCACGGACGCCGTTTGCCGAACTCGTCTATGCGCTCAGCGGCGGGGAAAGTGGCGGCAGTCCGGTGGGCACGTTTGCCTACTGGAACGGAAGCACCTGGACCACCTTTGTGCCGACGCAGACGCCAGATTTCACCACCCTGGGACGGCAGCGCCTCCTGATGGATTTTCCTGCCACCAACTGGCGCACCCAGACGCTCTTTGGTGCCGAACGGTATGCGATTCGCTACCTGGAAAATCCGGCCTCGACCGTGCCGGCCATCGCCGACATCATTGTGGCCTACGATACGGTCATTGCTGCAGAGTCGAATCCTTCGCCGGTCAGTGCGGAACTGACGCTGGCAACCCAGGGCGCGACGCTGACCGGCATCCCCGATCCCAGCAGTGCAGGGGTGGACGAAGATCAGCAAGTGACGCATGTGGCCATTTACCGCACGGTACGCAATCAGAGCTTGCCGCTGTCGCCGATGCTCTTTGAAGGGGAAATTTTGGCGGGGGAAACCTCCTTTACCTCGGGGATTGCCGATACCTTGTTGCTGGACGTGTTGCTCTACAACAATGATCGTCCGCCGGCGTTTACGGCGATCGCGGAACACCAGCAACGGATTTTTGGCCTGGCCGGCAATCAGGTAATGGTGAGTAAGTTTGAACAACCCGAAGCGTTTCCCGCCAATTTTGCGTTTGATGTGGGGACGCTCAGTGATCCCCCTACCGCCATCTGGCGCGAGAGCGGCGTGTTGTATGTGGCCACGGTGGCACGTATCTATCAAATTGTCGGCTTTGGGGAAGATGCGGGCGGCAATCTCCAGTATAGCCCGCAAGAAACGGGCATGCCGACCGGCCTGGGGGCAGTCGCGTCGGTGGTGCATGGCGCCAGTGGCGATTATTTTCTGGGCGGCGACGGCAATTTCTGGCGCACGCGCGGCCCCTCACAAGCGCAGAATATCTCGGATAGTGCGCTCTATCAACTGTTTCACGGTGTGACGCTCAATGGCGTGCTTCCCCTCGCGCAAGCCCAGAAACGTGTGTGTGCCACCGGGTGGTTTCAGTCGCGCGTGTATTTTAGCTATCCGACGGGGGCAGCAACGGTGCCAAACGCCACCCTGCTTTTTGATGAAGCGTCGCAGACGTGGTATCGTGACTCGCGTGGCTGGCGCTGCTTTTTCTATGACCGTATGGCCAATGTGCTGTACGGCGGACGGACGGATGGCACGGTGATGCAGGTGGCGACCGGGACGACGGATAATGGGAGTGCCATTACGGCCGTGGTGCAGACCCGCGATGAAGACGAGGGCGTGCTGGATAGCGAGAAACGCCTCACGCAACTGACGGTCGATGCTGCCTCAGCGACCATGAGTGTCTCCGTGGTGCGTGATTACGATACGACCTTCCTGAGTCTGGGCACGCTGGTGTTTGGGGCCCTGCGCAGTGAGGCAATTTTAGCTGGCAGTGAAGCCAGTACCGGTCTGGCGCTGGGCTACCGTTTTACCTGGACAGGCACCGGGCATCTCTACCGCCTTCTCCCGCGAGTCCTCATCTATCCGGCCTGGCGCAAAGCCTACCGCACGTTGCCGTCGGACCTCGGCTGGCATGCTCCCAAACGCTTTGAAGCGTTTTATTTAGACGTGGATGTGGAAAGCGGCAGTCTCAGTATCGCGTTGTACGGCGATGGACTCCTCGCACAAACGCTCACGCACAGTCAGCCTGGCCGCTTTCAAGATAACATCTTGCTGACGGAGTTTGATGCAACGATTGTCGACGTGCGGTTGAGCAGTACGGGACGCTTCCGGCTGTATCCGAATACGACGCTCGGCTGGAGTCCGCTGCCACCGCTGCGCTACACGTACCGCTTTGTCGCGAGCGATCTGGGCTGGACGGGTGTGAAGATTCCCATGGACTTGTTGCTCGATCTCGAATGGGTGGAGGCTGGCGACATTACGGTGACGTGTTTTGCCGATGGGCAACCATTTTTCACGTTTCCGTATCATCAAAGCGAACCACGAACGCGTCGACGCTTGCCGCGCGAACGGCTGCCGGCGACGCCGTTTCGTGTACTCGAAGTGCTCATGACGGCGCCGGGCGGCTTTCGGTTGTGGCCGGGAACGAAATTGGGTTGGCGTGGGCTCGGCACGCAGACGGGTCTGCAACAACTGGCGTTGGGCGCGGACAGTGCGCAAGGCCAGCAGCAGACGTCGATTCAAACGCCGCCGCTGGTGAGCGCTGCAGCGTAAGGAGGGTGGGAATGGCGGCACCGCTCGCGTCCAGTGAACAGGTGGTCTTGCATCTGCCGCTGGATGCACCAGACTGGTTCCGCGCGTATCACGATCAACTACTCCAAACGATGCAGCGCAACCAACAACGCGTCGATCAGGGGCAGGGGTTGCGGAGTCGTCCCAGTATTTCGGCGCCACTGCAAGCCTATGCGCAGCCCATTGAGAATGTCGGAGATGCCGTGCAGGCAGGCGACGCGCTTAACCGGCGCAGCGGCCAACGTCTCATTGGAACAGCCGTGGTCGATTCGATTGATGCCCTCCTAGCCGCAGCCAATATGTGGGCGGATGTCAACCAATTTGCCGCCGGCATCAGTTTTAACGATGAGACGCTGAGCGTCTATGATGAAGGCACGTTTACCGCGACGCTGACAGGCATGACCACCAGTGTGACCGGCACGGCGCGCCATGTTCGAGTGGGGAAGGCGGTGTGTCTGTTTCTCCCGACCTTGAGCGGGACGAGTAACGCCACGACGGCACAGGTGACCGGCCTGCCGGCGATTATTCAACCGACGCAGACCAGTTGGCAGGTGGTGCGCATTACCGACAACAGCCTGGACGCGTTTGGCGTGGTCCGTTTCAATAGTGCCAGTGGGACCCTGGATGTGTTTCCCAGTTTCACCGCCGGGGCGTGGACGGCGACTGGCACGAAAACGTTGTATGCTACCATGCTGGCGTATCATCTCGTGTAGGAGGAATGCTGATGCCCCCGAGTGTCCCGCTTGCTCCCCCGGTCTTTCCGGGGACACGTCCGCGTGATGGCCTGAAAGCGACGACGCGTGCGCGGTTACTCCAGGCGAAACTGCGCCGACACGTGCAGCCCGAGTCCGCGGTCCCGATGGTGCTGACGCGCTATGTCCCGCAGGAGCACGGCTGTGACGTGCTCGCGTACTGGTGGCAGGCAGCTTATACCCTCAACGAACATCTCGATATGTTAGGCGCCGTCGCGGCCACGCCGATTAAGTGTATCCAGGCGTATGCGGCGTGTGATTTGATGGTGATGCACGATCCGGAGCGCGCCTGGCAGCAGTGGGACGGGGTTGCAGCGGTGTTTTGGAGCAGTGATGTGCTGCCGCGTAGTCGCTACCGGCTCGATTACTGGATTGCGCCGCATCTGCGACATCCGGTCATGACGGCGCAGATTGCGCAGGGGGTGCTGCATCATCTCTTTGAGGTGCGCGATTTTCGGCTGGTGTGGGGGATCACCCCGGTGACGAATCGCCCGGCACGACGCGTGCTCCTGCGCCTGGGCTTTACGAAGCGCCAGGTCTGGCAGGATGGCACCATTGACCCCCACACTGGTGCGCCGCTCGATGCGGTGGTGACGCTGCTGCACCGTGAGGCATGGCGGAGATTAGGGGATGCGCGGGGACGTGCGGAGGTGCCGCGGGTCTCGCGTTATGAGGCGGATGCCTGGATGTTTGACACGCCGGACAGCCAGCCCTAAAGCAGGCGTCTACGCGTAAGGAGGGCCAAGCCATCGGCGGACAAAACACGACGACGAAAGCCGAAATCCCTGATGAACTCCGCCAGCTCTACAAAACGGAAACGGGCTTTGCACAGACCAATTTCCCGGCGGTACAGCGCCTCACCACTGATGTCATGGCCGGCAATGACTTAAGCACGAATCCGTATGTGTCTGGGCTGTACGCGACACTGCAGCGCGGGGGAGACCGGGCAGCCGAGCAAACACGGGAGCGGACA
>Ga0207646_10002349_pt1 | contig 22365 bp, 19 predicted proteins | sample KBSK5502metaG_FD_184343 | JGI IMG/M metagenome (GOLD analysis project Ga0207646, IMG submission 184343) | Corn, switchgrass and miscanthus rhizosphere microbial communities from Kellogg Biological Station, Michigan, USA - KBS K5-50-2 metaG... | ecosystem: Host-associated > Plants > Roots >... | reverse complement strand
TGCACCGGCTTCTCCCGGGCGTGGTTGTCGAACCCGCCGAGAGTGACGTGCGCCACGCGCACCCCCAGTCCTGACACGATCGTTTCCGCCACCAGCTTGAGCGAGCTCGCGATCGGGCTCTTCTCCGGATAGGTGGCTTTGGGCTGGTAGGTCGCATCGGTCGCCTGCAAGGCGTGCGACGCCTGCAACGCCTCCTGCAACGTGGTGTCGAGCAGGGCCCCGAACGGCGCTGGGCCGGCCGTCTTGAATGCGCCGTAGAACTTCATCAGCGGGTTCTCCACATCGAGCTGGGTGCCGTGCTCGTTGACCGGCTGGACGCGGAAGGTGCGCAGCGACTGCAGCGATGTCACCGGTGTCTTGGAGCGCAGCTCCGGCGGTACCAATGAGCCGGCGCTCACGCCCTCGAGGGCATGGTTCGGGCTCTCGCCCACCCTGTCGAGGTAATTGAGGTAGCGTCCCAGCCAGCCGTCGCCGATGCCGCCCTGCACGCTGGCGGTCTCCCAGATCGACATCGAGGCGAAGTGTGAGAGGTTGGGGCTTGGGTAGCCGACGCCCTGGACGATCGCCAGCTGCCCCGCGTCCCAGCTGGCCTTCAATCCCTTGAGGTTCGGATGGAGGCCGAGCTGGTTGTTGAGCGTCAGCACGCCGGTGTCCTGGCGTAATGTCGGCCGGGCGTCGTGATAGGCGCCGTCCTGGAAGGGGATCAGCGTGTTGAGGCCATCGTTGCCGCCCGCCAGCTGGACCAACACGAGGATCCGGCCGTTGGGGGTCGCCTGCGGTGAGTCCGCCGCGGCGGCGGCGACGCCGTTGGCGAAGATGCTCGGCACCGCCGACCCGGCAAATACCGGCAGCAGGCCCTGCTTCATGAAATCGCGGCGGCTAAACATTGATGCTCATCTCCATCAGTTCAGTTGAAATTCCGGCGTCGCCATCGCCATGAACAGGAGGCCGGCGTGGTCGTCCGGATGGGCGGCGGCAAAGGCCTGCAAGCCATCGCGCGTGTTGCTGGTGACGTTGCCGTCAACCAGGGTGGCCGTCAGCTGGTCGCCGGTCTGCGCGGGCGACGACATCGGTGCGCGTCGCGCCGCTGCGTTGGCGAAGTTGAGGCGGTTGAGCAAGGTCGAGCTGTTGATCCACGAGGCGCCGCCTGGCCAGCCGGCCACGTTCGGCGGATAGAAGAGCACCTGGCCCATCGGCGCCATCGCGTTGGCCGCCGCCAGGTACGCCCGGGCATCGGCGCCGGTTGCGCGCAGGGTCTGCGCCGTCAATTCGGCCGGGCTCTTGACCAGCGCGCGATATGCCTTCGCGGAATAGAAGGCGTCCATGCTGAAGATTTCGCGGACAACCGCCCCCACGTTGTAATGCGATTGCTGGAAGGTGTCGGCCAGGTGATGCACGATCTCCGGCTCTGGGTTCTGGTAGGCGAAGAAGCTGAAGAGTCGCGTGGAGAGGCGCTCGGCGGTTGCCCGCAGCGGCACCAGTATCTCCACGATGTCGTCGCCGGTGAAGTTGCCGGTCTTGCCCATGAAGGTCTTCTGCCCGCTGTCGAAGTAGCGCGGCATGAAGGCCGACTGCATCGTGTAGCGCAGTTGCTTGCCGCCTTGAAGCGTCCAGCCGGTGAATGCCCGGGCGGACTCGCGGACATCGTCCTCGGTGTAATGCCCGATGCCGGTCGTGAAGAGCTCCATCAGCTCGCGGGCGTAGTTCTCGTTGGGCTTGCCCTTGCGGTTGGTCTCGGTGTCGAGGTAGATCATCATCGCCGGGTCTTTCGACACCGCCTTGAGCAAATCATCGAAGTTGGCGAGCGCCATCTTCCGAAACAGCTCGTTCTGCACGTACATCTGACCCGGACCGGCTTTGTCGAGTCCGCTGGTCAGCAGACCGTGCCAGAAGAGGGTCATCTTCTCTTCCAGCGGCCGCGCCGTCTGCACCATCCGTTGCAGCCACCAGGCTTGGACCGCGCCCGGATTTGGTCCCTTGGCCGAGCTAAGGTCCAGCGCTGGCAGCTGTCCGTCGAGCGTGGCATTCGACGCCTGCTGGTAGTCCAGCAGTGACTGCGCCATGTCCGTGGTGGTCATCGCGGCGAGCCGGTCGACCTCCTGGGCGCTGCCACCGAAGCCGGCCCGGCGCAGCAGGTGCGCCGCCCGAACGCGCGGGTTGCTCAGGGCGCCCTGGTAGTCATGCGTCAGATCCCGTACTCGGTTCAGGATCTGCGTCAGGTCGGTGCCCTTCCAGAGAACGGCCAGCGCGGCTGCCCCGGCCCCGGCTGCGCCGGTGGCCAGCACCGCCCGCCGTGACACCGGCCGCCGCCAGATCGGCAGTGGTCTCGTCGCGGGCGACGGTGTCGGCGCGGCGTCATCCATATTCATAGGTAAGGCTATGGCTGCGGTGTGAACCGGCCCTGAGAGGCCCCTTAGAAGGTTCAACGGCGGTTCGCCACCCGCTCCGGCGGCGGCTCAGATCGCTTAGTAGCCGGGCCGCGAGGTGCTCGAGGTGTCGCCCGAGCCAGAGCCGTTCGAAGATCCGCAGCCGGCAATGCCACCGACCAGCAGCATCAAGCTGACCACAAGAACGATCGCGCGTTTCATTGTCTCAATCTACGGCACCAGGTTACGGTTGGCGTCGGCCGCGGGAGCGTCAATATACTGGCTCAATAGCGAGTCCCGGTGTGGAAACGCGAGTTCAGGAGCTGTTGCATGGCCCAGCCCATGTCGCGCGAATCGATCGAAAAAGAGCCTCGCACCCGTCGCGCCGATAAGGCGGTTGCCTCCGTCTGTCCCTATTGCGCGGTCGGCTGCAGTCAGCTGATTTACGTCAAGGACAAGCGCATCATCGACATCGAGGGCAACCCCGCCTCGCCTATCAACGAAGGCACGCTGTGCCCGAAGGGCGCCGCAACCTATCAATATGTGGTCAACCCCAACCGGGTAACCACGGTGCGATACCGCGCGCCCCGCTCGGACCACTGGGAGGACCGGCCGCTCGAGTGGGCGATGGACCGCATCGCCACTCTTATCAAGGAAACGCGCGACGCCACCTTTGTCGAGCGCACCGCTGAGGGCAAGCTCGTCAACCAGACGACGGCGATTGCGACGCTGGGCGGGGCGACGATGGACATCGAGGAGAACTACCTGATCAAGAAGCTCTTCAGCGGCGGCCTGGGCGTCGTCTCGATCGAAAACCAGGCGCGAATATGACATAGCTCCACCGTCCCCGGTCTGGGGACAAGCTTCGGACGAGGTGGGGCGACCACCTTCCAGCAAGACCTCGCCAACGCTGATGCCATCCTGATCATGGGCAGCAACATGGCCGAGAACCACCCGGTCGGCTATCGCTGGCCGATGAAGGCCCGTGAGAAAGGGGCCACCATCATCCACGTCGATCCGCGCTTTACGCGCACCTCCGCCACCGCGAACCTGTACGTCCCGATCCGATCCGGCAGTGACATCGCATTTCTCGGCGGGCTCATCAACTATGTGCTGACGCACGACCAATGGTTCAAGGAATACGTGCTCGCCTACACGAATGCGTCGACGATCGTCAGCGATGACTACGTCGATGCCGAAGACAACGGCGGCCTGTTCTCCGGCTACGATCCGCAGTCGGGCAGCTACGACAACGCCAGCTGGTCCTACGCCGGGCCGCCGCACGGACCGGCCCGCGACGAAACGCTGCAGCACCCGCGCTGCGTGTTCCAGATCCTCAAGCGCCACTTTGCGCGCTACACGCCCGAGATGGTGGAGCGCGTGTGCGGCTCGCCGAAAGAGCTCTTTCTCCAGGTGGCCGAGGTCCTGACGAAAAACTCTGGGCGCGAGCGGACCAGTGCGATCTGCTATGCGGTGGGCTGGACCCAGCAGAGCTACGGCGCCCAGATCATTCGGGCCGCCGGCATCCTGCAGCTGCTGCTGGGCAACATCGGCCGGCCGGGCGGTGGGATCATGGCGCTGCGCGGCCATGCGTCGATTCAGGGATCGACCGACGTGCCCACACTGTTCGACCTGCTGCCCGGCTACCTGCCACACCCGGCGGTCATCAGGGGCGATGACACGCTCGAGCAATACATGCGTGAGTCGCTCGTCCGGGGCGGCTACTGGTCGAACCTGCCGAGTTTCATGGTCTCCCTCTTGAAGGCCTGGTACGGGGACGAGGCCCGGAAAGAGAACGAGTACGGCTATCAGTGGATTCCCAAGCTGACCGGCGATCACTCCCATGTCTCGACCTCGGCCGCGATGGCGGACGGCAAGGTCAAAGGCTTTGTCGTCTTTGGGCAGAATCCCGCAAACGGGAGTCCCCACGCCGGTCTCCAGCGCAAGGCGCTTACCCAGCTCGACTGGATGGTCGCGCTCGACCTCTACGAGACGGAGACCGCAGCCTTCTGGTACGCCGCGCCGGAAGGATGGAAGCCGGCCGACATCAAGACCGAGGTCTTCCTCGTCCCGACGGCCGGGCCGGGTGAGAAAGAAGGCACCTTCACCAACACCCAGCGCCTCTTGCAGTATCACGACAAGGCAGTCGATCCGCCATGCGACGCCCGATCCGACCTCTGGTTTCTCTATCACCTGGGCAGGCGGTTGAAGGAGCTCTACCGCGAGTCGGCGAATCCGCGCGACCAGGGATTGCGCAGCCTCACCTGGGACTATCGGCCGGGGCGCCCGGATCCCGAGTATCGAATCCAGGACGAGCCGTCGGCCGAGAAGGTCCTGATGGAAGTCAACGGCTACACCGTCGCCGATCACAAGCAGATCCCCGGGATCGACCGGCTGAAGGATGACGGCTCCACGGCCTGCGGCGTCTGGATCTATTCCGGCGTGTTTCCCGCGCCCGGTCAGAACCTGGCACGTCGCCGAAACCGCACTCCCGGAAACTACGTCGATCCCGAGTGGGGCTTCGCCTGGCCTGGCAACCGGCGCATCCTCTATAACCGCGCTTCCGCCGACCCGGCCGGCAAGCCCTGGTCCGAGCGAAAGAAGTACGTCTGGTGGGACGCCGGCGCCGGCAGCTGGACCGGGCTCGACGTGCCCGATTTTCCGCTGGGGAAGGCGCCCGACACGCCGGCGAAAGAGCAGGGCACCGGGATGGACCTGCACTCCGGCTCTGATCCGTTCACGCTCAAAGCCGATGGTCGCGGCTGGCTGTTTGCTCCCAGCGGGCTCAAGGATGGCCCGCTGCCCACCCACTACGAACCGCTCGAATCACCGCTCAGCAATGACCTGTACCCGCGCCAGGACAGCCCGGTGGCCAAGCGATTCCGTCGCACGGACAACCCAATCAGTCCACCCGGCGACCCGCAGTATCCGTACATCGTCACGACCTATCGCGTGACCGAGCAGTACACCTCGGGTGCGATGTCGCGGTGGAACAGCTGGCTCAGCGAGCTGATGCCGGAGATGTTCGCCGAGATCAGTCCCGAGCTGGCCGCCGAGAAGGGGATCGAAAATCTCGATTGGGTCGTCGTGTCGACGCCGCGGAATCAAATCGAGTGCAAGGCGCTCGTCACCCGACGCGTCCGTCCCTTCCGCCACAACGGCAAACTGATTCACGAGGTCGGTCTGCCGTATCACTGGGGCTACAAAGGGCTGGTCACGGGTGCCATGGCGAATGACCTGGTGGCGCTCTCCGAGGAACCTAACGTCTACATTCAGGAAGACAAGGCCCTGACCTGCAACCTTCGAAAGGGGCGCTTGCGATGATCGACGGCTACAAGCGGCTCATGAATCTCGAGGAGCCGCCGCCGCCGAAGAAAGCGAAGGGCTTCTTCACCGACACCAGCCTCTGTATCGGTTGCAAGGCCTGCGAAGTGGCCTGCAAGCAGTGGAACCAGCTGCCCGCCGACGGCTTTGCCATCACCGGAAACAGCTACGACAACACCGGTCACCTGGGTGCCACCACCTGGCGGCACGTGCAATTCATCGAGCAGGCGAAGGCCAACGGCAGCCGGCAGGAGCAGCGCTGGCTGATGATGTCGGACGTCTGCAAGCATTGCGCCAATGCGGCTTGCCTCGAGGCCTGCCCGACCGGCGCGCTCGTCCGCACCGAATTCGACACGGTCTACGTCCAGCAAGACATCTGCAACGGCTGTGGCTTCTGCGTGCCGGCCTGCCCATTCGGCGTCATCGACCGGGTCCCGAAGGAGAGTACATTCGAGGTTGGGACGGCCCACAAATGCACCCTCTGCTACGACCGGCTCAAGGATGACATGACTCCGGCCTGCGCCAAGTCGTGTCCGACCGCGTCGATCCAGTTCGGCGACGTCGAGGAACTGCAACAGCGGGCTCGTCAGCGCCTCGGCGAGCTCAAGGCACGCGGCGAGTCGACGGCGCGCCTCTACGGAATGCCGGAAGGAAAGGAGGCGGCGGAGGTCGGTCCGTTGCACGCCTTCTTCCTGCTGCTCGACAAGCCGGAGGCTTACAACCTGCCCGAGGTCCCGCGCTTGCCGCGCAAGACCATGGCGGAACGCTATGGCTGGAGTGCCGCCGTCGGGATTGGATTCGCGATGGTGGCGGCCCTCGTGTTTCGTGGCGGCCGCCAATGAAATCAAACACCCCTCACCTGCGGAAAAATCTCCCTGCCGCGCTGCCGAAATCACCCTCCCCCGCTCGCGGGGGAGGGCAGGGTGGGGGCAGTGGGGGCACCCAAGGCTATTACGACTACCCGGTGGTGCGCCGTCCCGTTTGGACCTGGGAGGTGCCCGCCTACTTCTGGCTCGGTGGGCTGGGTGCCGGCGCCTTCGTGACGGCATCGCTAGCGCAAACGTTTGGATCCGCCGACGACCGCCGAATCGCTGCCGACGGCTTCTACGTCGCGGCTGCCGCGCTCGTCCCCTGTGCGCCGTTATTGATCGCCGACCTTGGGCGGCCGGACCGGTTTCACCACATGTTGCGCATCTTCAAGCCCCTCTCTCCGATGAACCTCGGCGCGTGGACGTTGACCGGGTTGACGCCGCTGGCATTCGCCCGGGGCGCCTCGCATGCTGCGGACACCGGCCTGTTCCACGGCCCCCTTCGAGCGATCGCCCAGCTTGTTCCGCGGCGCCTGACCGAAGTACTCGGCAGCTTTCTGAGCTTGACGCTCGCGGGCTACAGCGGCGTGCTTTTGGGCGCCACCAATGTCCCGTTGTGGGCGAAGAGCAAGTTGCTGGGCGGCGTTTTCATGGCTTCGGCGTTATCGAGCGGCTCGGCCGCGGTCACCCTCCAGGCCGCGCGCCGCGGCGCGCCCGCGGCGACCCTCCACCGGCTTGCCAGGCTCGAATCGGCGGCGTCGCTCGGCGAGATGGCCATTCTCACTGGCTACCTCGTGCAGTCCGGAAAGGCCGCTCGACCGCTGACCACCAGTCGATTCGCCCCGCCATTCTGGTTGGGCGCCGTCTTCGCAGGAGGGCTGCTACCACTCCTGCTTCATGGCGTCGCGCGTGGCGGGCATGGTCGCACGGTGCGATCGTTGTCGACGGCAGCGGCCATGTGCACCATGATCGGATCCCTGGCACTGCGTTGGAGCATCTTCGAGGCCGGCAAGGACTCGTCAGAAGACCAGTCGGCATCCTTCGACCTGTCGAAGGCCTGAGAAAATCTCGGCGGGTGCGGCAGCTCGATCTGAACGCTGACGTCGGCGAAGGTGACCCGCAAACCGATGCGGCACTGCTTCCACTGCTGAGCTCCGCCAACATCGCCTGCGGACTTCACGCCGGTGACGCGCGCACCATGCGAGCAACTGTAGTGATAGCCATGCGAAATGGCGTTGCCGTCGGTGCCCACCCAGGGTTCGATGACCGCGAAGGCTTCGGTCGGCGGCCGCAGCAGCTGACCGCGGGCGAAGTCCGGGAGCTCCTCTTGCCTCAACTTGGTGCACTCGATGCGATCGCGCGTGCCGAAGGCACTGCGCTGCACCACGTCAAGCCGCACGGCGCCCTCTACAACCAGGCGGAGACGGACAGCGCCCTGGCGGTAGCGATCGTTGCGGCCATCCGCGCCTTCGCTCCAAGCCTGCGGTTGGTGGGTCGTGCCGGATCGGCAATGGAAGAGGCGGCAATCGCTGTAGGCCATTCCTTTACGGCGGAAGCTTTTGCCGACCGGCGTTACCGTCCGGATGGCACCTTGCTGCCGCGGTCCGAGCCGGGCGCGGTGCTTACCGATCCAGAGGAGGTGGCGCGGCAGGTTCGCGGGCTGGTGACTGGCGGTGAAGTTTTCGCCGGCGATGGCAGCCGGGTTACCGTATCGTTTGGAACCCTGTGCGTACATGGCGACACCCCTGGCGCCGTGACCCTGGCCCGGCGGATTCGACTGGAGCTTGGCGCGCTTGGGGTCAGGATTTCCACACCGGGCTGATCGACGTCGATCTGTCGAGCTAGGGCGTGAGTTCAGAAGCCGTCTGGGATTGAGGAGTTGGGCTCGGACCGGCCGTCGTCGAGAAGTGCCATAGCCTTCGACCAGCGATCCCGTTGAGGGTGTAGGTCAGCTCGGCGGTGTAGGTGGTCCCCGCCTGCAGGGGCACGTTGGCGAGGAAGGCGAAGGAATTCTCGGTTTCGTTGCCCGGTTGCAGCGAGGTGCCCGGCAGCTCGGTGCCCGATGGATCGAGCAGGTGAAAGGCCGAGATCGTCACCCTCGCATTGCGGTCGAAGGTGGCGGAGACCGGGTAGCCGATCGGGTAGCTGGCGTTGGGCGCCGGATCCGGGATTTCGTTGCCGTTGAAGGCGGTCGGCACGTTGACCTGGTTGTCGGCTGGATAGAGGATGACGCGGCCGCTGGCGGTCTCCCGGTAAGAAAGGTCCATCACTTGGACCGTCATCGGTCCCAGGTAGGCGTCGCCGTAACCGAGCTCCAGGAGGTCCGCCCGGAGCAGCGGGAAGCGGTGATACACCGAATCGATCCAGTCGCTGACCGCGGCCGCGGGGTCGCTGCGGTGGGTGATGACTTCCGCCATCGACCGCTGCGGGTAGCCAAAATGTTGCGCCCGCGTCAGCACGTTGTCCCCGATGTAGCCCTGGCCGCTCGCCTCCTCCTTGTGAATGCCGAGGTCGCGGATGCTGGCCAGCGCCCCATTGAAGAAGGTATAGAAGGCGTGGGCCAGCGCCGACTGGTGAATGACCGTCGAGCTGGTCACCGGACCCAACCCGGCTAAGCGCCGGTAGCGGTTCACTGTTGCCAGTGTGAGCGCCTGCCGGTCGACCGCCGCCTTGTCGAGATCGACGTAGGTCGCGGCAGGTGCGGCGCCCACGCCGCTGGGCGCCACCGTCTCGATGGCCGCCTTTGCCGCGGCGGTCTCGTCCTTGTTCAGATAGCGGAGCACCGCGACCAGGTACGCGCCCGCCTCCTGGTCGGTCGGTTCCGCCGCGATCGCGGCGCGCTCATCCCGAACGGCCGTGGTCGGATCCTTGTCCTTGGCGACCGCGATGTCGCCTAGCAACTTGAGGTCGAGGGCGCTGCGCGGCTGGAGCTGCAGGGCTGCCTGGTAGGCGCTCTTGGCGACGTCGTAGTCCTGCGCGAAGAGCGCGACCTCGCCCAGCTGCTCGCGCAGTCCGGCGTCATCCGGGGAAAGGGTCGCCGCTCGTTCCAGGAACTGGGTCGCGCCAGTCAGATCCTGACGGGCGATGGAAAATCGCGCCAATTCGAGCAGCCGCTCCACCCATTTCGGCTGCGCGCCCGCCGCCAGCTTGAGATGGGCGAGCGCCTGCGGGTAGTCCTTCTTGTCGCGGTAGTAGTTGGCCCAGTTGCGCTCGACCTCCGCCTTGTCGTAGTCGGACCCCTTTTTGGCGAGGTCGGCGCCTTTCGCCAGGTGGGTCTGGGCGTCGGCGTACTGGCCGACATCGGCGAGGGCTTCCGCGTAGAAGACGTGAGCCAGGGTCGACTTGGGCGCCGCCTTGACGGCCGCGGCCCCGTCCCGGGCGGCCGACTGGATGTCGTCGTTCCAGTCCTCGACCCGGGTCAGGATGGTCAGCACGAAGCCGTCATGGGGAGCGATGGTCTGGGCTTTCTTGGCTTCGTCGAGCGCGGCCTTTTGCTTGGTCTGGTAATTGAGGACCAGCGCATAGGCCGCGTGGTCTTTGGCGTCCTGCGGATGCGCCTTGATCAGGTCCTGCAGCTGGCTGGTGGCCGCTGCATACCTGTTCTGAAACATGAGGGCCAGCGCCGATTCGGCGCTCGGAGCGCTGGGCTTGGCTGCGACCGGGTCGCAGGCGGCCAGCAGAACAGCAAGAAGAAGGATCGCGCCGCCCCGCCGCCTCACGGGGTCAGTCTATCGGGAGGTTCTTAAAGAGTCGTAAGGGCCGAATTCGTGACGATCTGGTGACGCCGCTCCGCTGGAAAGCGGCCGGCCAAACGTCGCACTCGCATGACCGAGCGCGCGCGCAAGATGGACGCGAGCCGGCTCAAGGTAATTTCCGGCGGCAGTCCAACACCGGCGCCGTCGTACCGGCTGCTGACGCAGGTCAGCGCCGCGCTCAGCAGCTCGCTCGATCTCGATCGCACCCTCAAGGACGTCCTCGAGCGCATGAACGCGCTGGTCGCCTTCGATGCCGCCACCATCTTTCTGTTGGACGACTCGCGTACCGAGCTCCATGTCAAAGCCGCCCTCGGCGTGCCGGTCGCCCTCAAAGAAGTCAAGAGCTTCAAGGTTGGGGAGGGTGTGGTCGGCTGGGTGGTGCGCCACGGCGCCACTGCCGTGATTGCGGACTCGTCCAAGGATGCCCGTTACAAGGTGACCGGGGCAGAACGCCGGTCCAAGACGGTGCTGGCCGCCCCCCTGCGCGCGCAGGAGAACCTGCTGGGGGCGTTGGTCCTGGTTCGGGCCGCCCGCGAGCCCTTCGGCCCCGAGCATCAGAAGCTGGTCGAGGCGATCGCCACCCAGGCGGCGGTGGCCATCGATCATGCCCGGCTGTTCGAAACCGAGCGCGCTTCCCGGCGCCGGGCGGAAGCGCTGCTCGCCACGGCTCAAGCCGGCAGCGAGGCCGTCACCACGCCGGAATTGCTGCAGCGGGCCGTTAAACAGGTGGCCTTTGCCATGCGAGCCACTGCCGCCGCCGTCATCCTGCCGGACGAGGAAGGCGAGATCATCGAGGCGGCCTTCGATGCCTCAGATCCGCCGGCCTTCGGTCTCGAGTCACTTCGCAGCCAGCCCGTTGGCGCGCTGCCGTTGATGGCCGGCCTCGCGGAGTCGGTGCGGCCGCTCGTGCTGCTGCGCACGAACCGGCCGTCACTGCTCGACGAGGCCTTCTGGTCGCACAGCGAGGCGCAAGCGGTCGCCGCGGTCCCGGTTCGCTGGCAGGGACGGATGACGGCCGCGCTGCTGGTCGGCTTCGCCGATGCCGACCGCCTCACCCCGTCCGAGCTCGAGCTGCTGGATGAGATCGGCCGCCAGGTGGCGTTGGGAATGGAACGACTCCGGCTGCAAGCCCGCGTCCAGGACCAGCAGAACGAGATGGCGGTGGTCTCCGAGCGCAACCGGATCGCCCGTGACATGCACGATGGGCTCGTCCAGTACGTCTACGCGCTCGGGCTCCAGCTCGAGCACGCGCGTGACCTGGCGGTCAGCCAGCCCGATGCCGTGCCGCCGGTGTTGAGCGGCTCGATCCAGCAGTTGAATCATGTTCTCTCCGAGATGCGGACCTTCATCTACCAGTTGCGACCGATCATCATGAAAGAGAAGGAGATCGGCCAGTGGGTGACCGATCTGTGCACGCACTTTCAGGAGGCGACCGGCATCCCGGTCCAGGTCGAGGTCGGGGCCTCGCCAAGCGAGGAGCTTTCACCGGAGATTTCGATCGCGCTCTTTCGCATCATCCAGGAGTCACTCGCCAACGTCTTCAAGCACGCGGACGCCACGCACGCCACCCTCTCGCTCAACTTTGGCGCCGAGGCGGCCATGCTGGTCATCGAGGATGACGGCAAGGGCTTCGACGTCGACGCCCGGCCGACGCCCGGGATCGAGCGCGGTCGGGGACTGCCCAATATCGAGGAGCGCGTGCACGAGCTGGGCGCCACGCTGACGCTGGAGAGTGCCCCCGGCGCCGGCACCCGTCTGGAGGCGGTGTTTCCATACCGCCGATGAGCACGGGGACTGTTCGTCTGCTGATCGCCGACGATCACGAGATGATCCGGCTTGGGCTGCGCACGATCCTCGAGTCCGATCCGCGAATCCGCGTGGTCGGTGAGGCCGCCTCGCCGCAGGATGCGGTCTACCAGGCGGCGCTGCTGCGTCCCGACGTGGTGCTGCTCGACGTCCGGATGCCGGGCGGCAGCGGGATCGACGCCTGCCGCGAGATCCTGGGACGCAACCTGGGCAGCAAAGTCATCATGCTGACGTCGTTTGCGGACGAGGACGCGGTCTACGAGTCGATCATGGCCGGCGCCTCCGGCTACTTACTGAAAGAGATCAACAAGGCGGCGTTGATCGACGCCGTGATTTCGGTGTCTGATGGCCGTTCGCTGCTCGACCCGGAGGTGACGCGCAAGGTGCTTGAGCGAATCCGGAAGATGGCCGCCAGCTCCGACGAGGTCGTGCGTGCGGCGCTGTCCGACCAGGAAAAGCGCGTCCTCCGGCTGGCCGCCCAGGGGAAGACGAACAAGCAGATCGCCGCCGATCTTTTTCTCTCGGACAAGACAGTCAAGCATCACATCTCTAACATCCTGAGCAAGCTGAATCTGAGCTCCCGCGCCCAGGCTGCCGTCTGGGCGACCCAGCATGGCCTCCTCGACGACGGCTTCCCCGAACGCAAAGCCAGCTAAGGCCATGCCGGAATCGGCGCAAACTCACGTTTCCCTTACGGAGCCGCTTGCGCCGGGTATCCGCCGTTCGGCCCAAAGCTGGGCTGACTGGCAGATAAGCCGGGGGGCCGGCGCAGGCTACGCTCCCGATGCGAGGTTGTCGCTGTCTTTATGAATTCAGGAGGACTGCATGCTGCTCGTTGACAAGCTCAACAAGGGCAAGCTTCCCGAGAAGCCCCAGGGTGGGGAACCGGGCGCGCCGGCGAGTCTGTCCAGTCTGACCGTCAAGCCTCAGAACATTGCGGCGCGCGTCCCCAATATCGATCGCATCAAGAAGGCCGTCCACGAGCGCCTGATCACCGCGCTCGGCGGCAACTCGGACACCGCCAGCGCCGACATGGTGCAGCGCCGCATCGCCGAACTGGTCGACGAGTATTGCCAGGAGACCAACCTCAAGCTCACCAAGCACGACCGCGAAGAGCTTGCCGAGCTGATCATGCACGACACCCTGGGTCTGGGCCCGCTGGAGTCGCTGCTGGAAGACCCGGAGGTCAGCGAAATCATGGTCAACGGACCGAAGACGATTTTCGCCGAGCGCCGCGGCCGTCTTGGGCAGTCCGAGCTGGTCTTCGAGGACGAGCGTCAGCTTCGCCGGGTCATCGATCGGATCGTCGCCCGCATCGGTCGCCGGGTCGACGAATCGTCGCCCATGGTCGATGCCCGCCTTCCCGACGGCTCGCGCGTCAACATCGTGATCCCGCCGCTGGCGGTGCAGGGCTCGAGCATCACGATCCGAAAGTTCTCGCGGGTGCCGTACAAGGTATCGGACCTCGTCAACTTCGGCACGCTCAACAAAGAAATGGCGGACTTCATCCGCGCCTGCGTGCGCTCGCGAATCTCGATGGTCGTCAGCGGCGGCACCGGCTCGGGCAAGACGACTACCCTCAACGTGCTGTCGAACTTCATCCCGGATACGGAGCGGGTCGTGACGGTCGAGGATACCGCCGAGCTGCAGCTGCGGCAGCGCAACCTGGTCACCCTTGAAGCGCGCAGCGCCAACGTCGAAGGCCGCGGCGCGGTCGCCATCCGCGACCTCGTGGTGAATGCTCTGCGCATGCGGCCAGACCGCATCGTCGTCGGCGAGTGCCGCGCCGCCGAAACGCTGGACATGCTGCAGGCGATGAACACCGGCCACGACGGCAGCATGACCACGGTACACGCCAACAGCCCGAAGGACGCCCTTAACCGGATCGAGACCATGGTCATCATGGGCGGGTCTGACCTGCCCTTCCAGGCGATTCGCGAACAGATCGTGGGCGGCATCACGCTGTTCGTGCAGCAGGCTCGTCTGCGCGACGGCCGCCGGGTCGTCACCCACATCTCCGAGATCACCGGGATCGCCGCCAATGTCATCCAGCTGCAGGACATCTGCGTCTTCGACCAGACCGGCATCGACGAAGAGGGCAACGTACTCGGCGCCTTCCGCTGGACCGGCGTGCTGCCCAAGTTGCTACCCCGGCTCAAGGCCAACGGTGAAGACTTCCCGATCGAAGTCTTCGGCAAGACCGGCCTCCAGGTCATCGAGGGGCAGTCAGCAGCCGCGGGCGACGCGGCGCTACGCGCCACGGCGGAGTGACGGATGTCAAAGTGGTCCTTCTCTCGTCGGCAGAAACCCGCCGATAAACCGGCGGCTCCAGGGCACTCACCGGCGGACAAAACGCCCGCGCCGCGCGTGATCCCGCCGAGCGCCCCGACAACATCGACCTCCGCCAGGCGGTCTTCCGACGCGCAGACCGCAGACCGCTCCCTCGAAGCCCAGCTGGACGAGGCCGGCACCACCCAGGCGCGCTTGCGGCTGGACCTCGCCGAGCTGCTCAAGGCCCATCGTCAACAGGGGCGGGTGCTGGAGCGGAACCAGAAGCTGCTCGAGCAGACCGAGCAGGAACTCGGCCGGCATCGGGGCCGGGCGACCGCGCTCGAGGCTGAAATCGCCGAACAACGGAAGCTCGCCGAGCAACATGCCCGGCGGGTCCAGGAGCTCGAGCAGGTCGCCGCCAAGCACGCCACCCTCCAGACCGCCTATGAGACCCTCGATCGCGAGCGGCAGGACCTGACCGCCCGCCTGTCGGAAGCAACTCGCAGCCAAGCCACGGCCAGCGTCGAGCGTGACCGACTCGCGGGCGAGCTCGCCAGCGCCCACGCGACGATCGCGGCCCGCGACGCCGAGGTCGCGGCCCTCAAGGTGGAGGCGGAAACCGTCGAAGCGCGTTCCAATCGCCTCCGCGCCGAAGTCGAGACCGCCAAACGGGCCAGCGACGGAATGCGGGCTGACCTCGAGCGTGCGCTCGAAAACCAGGCCGCTCACCATCGCGTTCAACTGGAGTTCGACGCGCTTTCGGCACGCTGGGACGTGGCGCGCGCCCAGCTGGCGGAGGCCGAGCAAGCCTTGAAAAGCTCGCAGGCCACCATCAAGGCGGCCCAGCGGCTGTCGTCCTCCGTGGAATGGCGCACCGTCCTCGACGGGGTCCTCGATGCCGCGTCCGAGCTGGTGCGCTTCGAGCGCGGGACGCTTGCGCTGGTGGATCACCTCCAGGAAGAGCTCAAGGTCGAGGCGGCGCGCAACAGCCCGATCGCGATCAGCGAGATGTCACGCTTCAAAGTCGGCGAAGGCATCGCCGGCTGGGCGCTGTCGCATCGCGAACCGGTGCTGGTCCGCGACAGCCGGTCCGACTCGCGTTTCAAAGCGTCTGACCCGAAGCATCAGCCCCGATCCTTCATCGCCGTCCCGCTGCTCGCCGACAAAGAAGGGTTGGGGGTGCTGACGCTGGCGCGCGCGGCGAGTGATCCGTTCACGGAGCATGACCTGCGCAACCTGGCACGAGTCGCGACCGACGCCGCCAATGCCTTGATCAATGCCCGGCTGGTCGACCTGCTCAAGCAGCGGGAGGACCGCCTGACGACCCTCGTTCGAAAGGCCCGGGAGCTGTCGGTCGCCAATGACAGCAAGCAGCTGGTCGAGTTCGTGCTCTCCAGCGCCAAAGAACTGATTGGCGGCAACGCCGCGTTGCTCGCCTTGCGCAATCCAAAGAGCCTGGAGCTGGAGGTCGCGGGCTCGCAAGGTGTAGCCGAAGTCATCATCAGCCAACGGATCGCTTGGGGTGCGCCGGCCGCCGGTGACGTGATGCGCACCGGCAAGCCCTGGGTCTCGCTGATGCGGGAAATGCTGCCGCCGAACCTGGTCGAGACCGTCGAGAATGCGGGTCTCTCGATGATCGCCTCGGTGCTGTGCGGCTCGCTGCGCGAACAGGATGCGACCGATGACGGCGCGCTGCTCAGCCGCTCCGAGGTCGAGGTCTCAGACGAGGTGAGCGGCGTGCTCAACGTCTATCGCGACAACCTGGATCCGATCCCCGCCGGCGACCTCGAGCAACTGAAGGCCTTTGCCGAGCAGGCGTCGGTCGCGATCCAGAACGTCCGGCGCTGGGACCGGGTCAAGGAACAGCTGCAGGCGACCGCCTCGATGAACACCCGCCTGATGGGCCGCGAGCGCTACATCAACCAGCTGCTCTTCCGCATCCAGCAGCTCGAAACAGAACTCAGCCGCTACAAGGCGGCTTGACCTCAGTACGGCGAGCACCGCTGGCTGCGGGGAGGCACGCCCTCGGCGCGCCGCGCTAGCGAGGGCGCAGCCCGAGCCGCGCTTTCGCGCGTAAGCGCCGGCGTCGCATGCCGCTCGTGCGAGCACACGAGCGCATCCCCGGTTTTTGCGCGAGTGCGCCGCGAGCGGCTGGACGGCGCATCGGCGCGTTTTAAGTCACTGACTTAACTGCGCTCGGCGCAGCTGCGATGAGCTCGCGTAACGGGACGCTACCCGCTAATTCGGCGGCGGCGCTTGCCGGCGAGGTTGAGCCGGCCGAGGATGAACGCGTCGAGGACGCGGTGCGAGGCGACGACGCCGTCGGCAACGCGACGCGAGCCTTTGCGCCGGTCGGCCTTGAGGTCGATCAGGTATTTCTCCTGCTGAGCCCAGACCAGCTCGATCAGCTTGCTGAAGTTGGTGTCTTCCTCGACCGTGATCCCTTCTTTCTCGATACGCTCTTTGACGGCCACCGGCAGGGTCTTGGCCTCGGCGAGGTTCAGCCGCTCCAGCGCCTCCAATAAGTCGTCGAGCCGTCGGAGGTGATAGCGACGCTCCGCTTCATTGCCGTACGCGCGAGGTGATGCGTCCAAGCGGTCCTCCTCGATGGTGGTCTATACCCTTATAACTCCGGAGCCCGCGATTACTTCGAGTCCGCGCTGTTCCAGGGCCGCGATCACGCGGTTCATCCCGATCGAGTCGCTCGGCATGTGGCCGGTGATCACCAGGTTCGCCTTGGGCAGCTGAAGCTGCTCGAGTTCACGCAGGTCCCGGTCATCGATGTGCATCGCCAGGATGGTATTGATGCCGTGCTCATAATACGTGCGATAGATGGCGGCGCCGCCATTGGTGCCGGCGGCCATTTGGACAATCCAGCGTCCGACCGGGTTTTCGGCCCTGCCAAGCCAGAGCTCGGGCTGGACCAGTGAGGCCTCCATCTCCGGGATCGTCTTGAGCTCATCGACCAGGCTGCCGACGTTGCTGCCCTGACCATCGACGGCCCGCCCGACAAAGTCGATGAAGAACCGGCGCCCGACGATATCGGCCGCCAGGTGGATGTTCATTAGCGGCATCTCGAGTTCTTTGGCCGCACGTACCACCCGGTCGTAATTGCTTGTGTGCAGCGCGTGCGCCACCGGGTCGCGACGGGCGAGCATCCTCTGGTGGGCGATGTCCTCTGGGATGCCCTCCGCACGCATCTGGGCCTCGTGCCGCTCGATTACCGCTGCGATCCCGAGGCGCGCGCGCGAACCGATCGGGTGGTGAGCGATGACGCCGTCCACCCCGAGGGTTTTCGCCAGGAGGAGTTCGGCGACATCGATATCGATCCCGACATAGACGCGGCGCACCTCGCCGTCGAGGTACACCTCGGAATCAGGCGGGGTATCGGCACAGCCGGCGAGGCCGTTGGCCAGGGCCATGATCTCGGTCAGCTGCACTTCGGCATTATCGCGATTGGCGGCATTGCGCAGCGGTGCCGGCGATCCGAATTAGAATCCGTCCGTGCCGGCGAATGCGGGGGCCGACCGCCGCGGCGGCGGAGAAGGCGGTTTCGCCCCAACCTTTAAGGAGGCGGTCGGTCGCTGGCGGCGCCGTCACCGCCATCCGCCGGCGAACGAGACCTGGTTTGCCGTGCACTACCGGGTCGGCTGGCTGGTCGAGCGCCTCTCCTTACTGGAGAGCATTCACCTGCTCCGCCAGGGCCTGGACGTCCGTTCTCTGTCGGCGGAACGACCCGCCCGGCGCAAAAAGGGCGATCCGGGCACGGACGAGGTGCACCACGACGATGACGACGGCGGCCTGGATGTCGAAGATGAGCCCCATGAGGCGGTGACCTCCAACGAGACAGGCAGACCGACCGGCGATAGCGGATAATCCGCCCATGCGGCGCTTTCGGCCGCGCTGGCTTGCTGCGCTCCTCGGGGGCATCGTCCTGCCGTTCGACCCCGTGCTCGGCATGGTGATGTTGATGGTCGGGCTCTGGCGGCCCAAGCGCAACCCTGCCCCCAAAGTGCTGCCGTGAAGGTCTACCTCGGTCGGGCGGTCAGTGGCGAACTAGGTCCGCGCAGCCTCGAGGCCATCCAGCTCGCCCATCGGGCGCTGCGGGAGTATGGAGCCGGGATCCTCGCCGAGCGGGTGGCGGATCCCGATTACCGACCCGGCTTCGATCGGCCTGAGTTGATCGCCGAGATGATGCACCGCGAGCTGCTGGAGGCGGACGCCGGCTGTATGGAGATGACTGGGCGCAGCACCGGGGTCGGCTTCGAAGCCGGCTGGCTGCTCGGCCGGGGGCGTCCGGTGCTGGCTCTGTACGACGCCGACCTTCCGCCCGCCTCGGCGGTGGTTCGCTTTCCCCCCTTCGACCACTGCGTCCCCTTCGGCTATCACGACCTGATGGAAGTCGGCGGCGCGGTGACGGATTTCTGCCGCACGATCGCGGCGCACGCCGCCTACCGCGCCGAAGGCTAGCTAGCTCAAGTTCCCGCTGGCGACCATGCTTAGACTGCTGGCATGAGCTTTCGTGCCTGCGTCCTGACCGTGAGCACCAAGGGCGCCCGCGGTGAACGCGTCGACGAAAGCGGCGAAAAGATCAGCGAGGCGCTTGCCCGCATCCCCGCGGAGGTGGTCGGGCGGGCCATCGTCAGTGATGAGCTGGCCGACATCCAGCGCCAGGTCCGCGAGTGGTTGCGCGTCGCCGACCCCGACCTGATCGTTTTGACCGGTGGTACGGGGCTGGGCCCGCGCGATGTCACGCCACAGGCAGTTGAGCCCTTGCTCGACTACCCGGTGCCGGGTATCGCCGAAGCGATGCGAGCCGCGGGTCTGCGCAAAACCCCGCACGCGATGCTGTCGCGCTCGCTGGCCGGCGTCATCGGACGGACGCTGGTGCTGGCCCTGCCTGGCAGCCCTCGCGGGGTGGTCGACAGCCTCGAGGCCGTCATGGAAGCGCTGCCACACGGCCTGCGCACGCTGCGCGGCGAGGTCAGCGACGCTCCCGCCGCGCACCGCCCCAGCTGATGGGACGCATCAAGGTCGGGATTTCTTCCTGGACGGAGCCGACGCTGATCAAGAGCGGGTGGTATCCCCCGGACGCGACGACGGCGGAGGAGCGGCTCCGTTATTACGCCTCGAAGTTCCCGGTGGTCGAGGTCGACAGTACCTTCTATGCGATCCCCAATGAGAAGACCGCCGAGCTGTGGGTCGCGCGTACATCGAAAGAGTTCACCTTCAACGCCAAGGCGTACGCGCTGCTGACCCAGCATCCCACCCCGGTCGCCCGCTTGCCGAAAGACCTGCGGGAAAAGGTGTCCGATTCGAAGACCAACCTCTACTTCAAGGATCTGGGGCCCAAAGAGAAGGAAAGTGTGTGGGATCGCTTCCGCGAGGGGATGCAACCGCTGCAGGATGCGGGCAAGCTGGGTGCGATCGTCTTCCAATTCCCCAAGTGGTTTCTTCCCTCGCCGTCGGCCTATCGGTTCATGGAAGACCTGCGCGAGTGGTTGCCGGACTTCGGGATCGCGATCGAGTTTCGCCAGGCGCTGTGGATGAAGGAGTCCCGGCGTGAGCGCGTCGTCGAGTTTCTGAAGGACCACCACTACACCTACGTAGTGGTTGACGAGCCCCAAGGCTTCGCGTCCAGCGTGCCGCCGGTAGTCGCCACCACGGCGCCGCTCGGCATGGTGCGCTTTCACGGCCACAACGCAGAGAACTGGGAGAAGAAAGGCATCAGCACCGCGGAAAAGTTTCGCTACCTCTATCAGCCAAGCGAGCTGAAGGCGTGGGCGCCCAAGCTCCAGGACATGGCGAAGAGCGCCACCGAGGTTCACGCGATCTTCAACAACTGCTACTCGGACTACGCCGTCCGTAACGCGGAGGAACTGGGCCAGCTGCTTCGCTGAAGTCGGGGCTTGACCGAAATCGCTCCCTCTGGTATCGATGGAGTTGGGGAGAGTTTCAATGGAGTCCGAGCCGGTCGCGCCGACGCTGGTTCGCCGCCGCAGCCGGGGCGGGCTCCTGGTCGCGGTCGTCGCCATCGTTTTGCTGCTGGTTTTCGCTATCGCATATGCGCTGAACAGTGCCCGAACGGTAGACGCCCAGGTTCGTCAAGCGGACCAGGCGCTGAAGCTCGCGATTCAGCACCGGGACACCGTCGACAAGGCAATCAATGACTACGTGGGCGCCAACGTGCCCAGAGATCCAACCGGCTACAAGGCTCTCGTTGACAAAGACCTCCCTGAAGTTGAGGCCGCGCTCTTGACGGTTCGGAGCGATCAAGCCTCGGTCAAGGCGGCCGACGCCAATCTGGGGTCCGCGCGCTTGCTCACCCTGACGAAACGGGATACGGAGGCTGCCGAGGTGAATCTGACCCAGGCCGCTCGGTCAGGACTGGCCAACGCGGAACAGGTTCTGGTCGATATCCACGATCAGCTCTTGATGTTGCAGCCGCTCGTCCAGGGCGTCATCGAGATGCGTGGCATGATCGCGAAGGCTCAGGGCAATGACTTGAACGGGGCGTTGGCGGCCTTTGCGTCCGCCAAGCAGCAGGTGCAGACCGCCCTCGACCGTTCGCATCGGGCCGACATCCCGGCCGAATATGGTGTGCTTGCCGGCCTGCTCAAGTCGGGTCTGGACGCGCTGCAGCAGGAGATCGCCGCGATCCAGGCGAACAACCCTTCGGCTGCCCGGCAAGCCCAGGCCCAGCTCCAGGCCCTGAGCGACCAGTTTGACGCCCTCAAGGTCCGCTTCGACAGCGTCGACGCCAGCAACCGACAGATGTTCCAGCCGCTGATCGACAGCTACCACAAGGGAATACAGGCAGCGACCATCATTTGACCGATGGACCGTCCCGAAGGAATCCGGGGACCGGGGCAGTTGAACCTGTAGCGCGTCGGCGCCATCATGCAGGCTTATCAATCGGCTCCGTGTCCGTACTGCGGCATAACCTGGAACCAGCCGGGCGCCCAGACCTGCGCCAACTGCCGCAATCAATTGCCGCCGCCGCAGGCGAGCTACGCCCCGCCCGGCTACGCCCCAGGCCAGCTAGGCCAGCAAGGCCAGCCCTACGGCCAGCCGACTTATCCCCAGCAGCCGCAATATCCGGGACAACAGGCCGGCTATCCCGGCCAGCCGGGTCAGGAGGGCCAGTACCCCTCCTACGCCCCGCCGGGTTACGGGCAAACACCCGGGTACCCCCAGCAGCCCGGCTACGGCCAGCCGTACCCCGGCTACGGGCCAGGCCAGGGTCCGCCGGCCGCTCCCGGTACGACCCTTCGAATCTTCGGCCAGTCCCTCACCCTCCCGGTCGCCGTGCCGCCCCAGCTGCTGCGTTACCAGCGCCGGATCGTCACCGTGGCTGCCGGCCTGGTGGTGCTCCTGGTGCTCGTCTACGGCATCATGCCGGCCGTCGCCACCGCCCAGATTTCGGCCGGTGATAAATCGCTCACGACCGCCGCCTCGCACCAGGCCAAGGTGGACGCCGTGTTCGCGCAGCTGATCGGCTCGTCGAACAGTTCCAGCGATCCAGCGGCGCTGAAGGCCCAGTTCGCCAAGCTGGCGGTCTCCTTCAACGATGGCCTCACCTTGGTGCAATCCGACGAGGCAACGCTCAAGGGCGTTGACCAGAGCCTGTCGCTCATCAAATGGGGCGCGCCCACCAAGAGCGCGCAAATCAGCAGCGAACGGGAGCGCCTCGCCGCGGCACTGGCCGGGCTCACCCAGGCCGACAAGGCGATGACCGCGGCGGTCAACGAGGCTAAGGTGATTCAGCCCTATCTCGATGCGCTGATCGACTACGCGAAGATGAGCGCGGCGTTGTCCAAGCATGACCTGGTGGGAGCCGGCGCGCCCTATCCGGATGCTCAGCAGAAAATCGAGCTGGCGATGTCACTGTCCGGGGCACCCGGGCTGGCGCCGCAAATCGCCAAACAGGTGAGCAGCTTCAACGATGTCCTGACCAACACCGAGAGCCTGATCCAGGCGATCCAGGCCAAGGATCCCGCGGGCATCAAGAAATACACCGATGCCACTAACGCG
>Ga0207646_10002348_pt1 | contig 22371 bp, 17 predicted proteins | sample KBSK5502metaG_FD_184343 | JGI IMG/M metagenome (GOLD analysis project Ga0207646, IMG submission 184343) | Corn, switchgrass and miscanthus rhizosphere microbial communities from Kellogg Biological Station, Michigan, USA - KBS K5-50-2 metaG... | ecosystem: Host-associated > Plants > Roots >... | reverse complement strand
ACGACGCCGTCCTCGCCCGGTTCGGCGACCGCGTCCGGAGCGCCGGTGGCGATCTCGACCGGGCCGGCCTGGCCCGCATCGTCTTCGCCGATCCAAAGGCCCTCGCCGAGCTCGAGGCGATCGTCCATCCGGCCGTCCGGCCGGTCATCCTGCGCGCCATCGAGGCGGCCGAGGCCGATCGGGCCCCGGCCGTGGTCGTCGAGGCGATCAAGCTCGTCGAGGGCGGTCTGGCCCAGGTCTGCGACGAGGTCTGGCTCGTGACGTGCGACGAGCGGGTCCAGCGCGATCGGCTCCTGGCCCGCGGCGCCGAACCCATCGACGCCGACCGCAGGATCGCGACGCAGTCGGGGATCGTGGAGCGGCTGCGACCCGCCGCGACCCGGATCCTCGACACGACCGGGACCGAGGTCGACACGCGTTCGCGGATCGCGGCTCTCTGGGATCAGGCCGTTGGCAGATCCGCCTGACACGAGTGGGCCGCCCGGCCCGCGAGACGCGGGCCGGGCGGCCGGGAGGCGCGCCGGGTCAGCGGCGCGAAGGAGATGGCCGGCGGCCTATGGCGCGGAGCTGGCTGCGGGCGAACCCGACGGCGAGACCGGCAGAGACGGCGCCGCGGTAGGCACTGCGCTCGGGATCGGGCCGGTGCCGGGCGGATAGTTCTGGGGGACGGGGACCCCGTAGCGCTGGATGATCGAGTTCGTCGTCTCGCCGAGCTTCGACGCGTCGGCGAAGCGGACGTCCGCTTCGGGCCGCATGACCATGCTGAACTCGGCGTTGCCCGTGGCCTGGAGATGCGAGATCTCCTCGGACTGGGCGAGGGTCGCCTTCATCACGTAGAAGGTCCCCGACTTCGCGAGGATCACCATGTTCTGGTACGTGATCTTCGTCGCCTTGTCGGTGTAGTACTTGCCCTCGGTCATCAGGCTCTGGGGCACGTTGACCTGGACGCTGAGGAACACGTCGACCGTCATGCCGGCGGTGAGGAGCCCGCCGACCGCCCGGTCGTCCGGGACCGTCATCGAGACGGCGCGCCACGCCTCCGAATCGGGGGCCACGGTTTCCCCCGGCTCGAGGATCGAGAACTGCCCGCCGCTCGTCGTGGAGGCCAGCATGTTGTTCGTGATCATCTGGCCCTGGAAGACGGTGACGGCCAGGACGTGGCCGACCACGAGGTCGACCTTGCGGACCGCGATCGCGTCGGTGTTCGTGTCGTCGATCGGGATCTCACGGGTCGTGACGTCGTCGGCCTCGACCGGCTTGCGCGCCGGGATCGGTCGCGCGGCAACCACGACCGTCACCTTCTGGAGCTCGCCCTGGCCCGCCTGCTGCTGCGCCTGGTTGATGAGGTAGAACGCGGCGCCACCGGCCGCCAGGGCCAGGATGACCCCGATCACGACGATCCAGCGGCCGCGCTTGCTCGGGTCGCGGTATTCCATCTCCATCGAGTGTGTGCCTCCCTGTCGGGTCGCCGCCCGAAGGCGCCGCCCGGAACGTGTCGGATGCCGTGCCCGCCGGCTAGGTCCAGGGCACCAACTTCGCCACCTGACCGCGGCGCAGTCGGGAATCGTTGGGGTCGGTGATCACGGGGGTGATCGCGTAGGCGTTGATCGTGTTGGAGTCCATCGAGGACAGCCGCATGACGGCCCACCCGGAGATGTCGACGTACTCGTCGCCGCCGGAGGCCGACGCGGGCGCGACCCGGACGGTGAGCTGCATCAGATGGGTGACCTTGCGGCTCGGCGAGTCGCCGTTCATGCCGGTAGCCCGGACGTTGAAGATGTAGTCGCCGGTGGCCATCGTCCCGGTGTTGATGGTCAGCGAGGTCGAATTGCCCGCCTTCGACGGCGTCAACGTGCTCGAGCCGAAGGTGATCGGGCCGGTGCCGGTCGGCAGCGGGCCATCGACGCTGAGCGTGACCGGGTTGCCGAAGTTCGTGTTCTTGTTCGGCGCGTTCTGGAGGGTGAGGTTGAACACGGCGTTGTTGCCGGGGGCCGCGACGTCGACCGACGAAACATCCGAGGTCAACGCGAAGTCCTTGGTCACCGTTCCGATCTGGAGCGAGATCGGCGTGTACTTCGTCGTCAGGTAGGGCGCACCGGCCTGGCCCTTGATCCACAGGACGTAGACCCCGGGCGTCGCGGAGGCGGTCGTTGCATTCTGCATCGCCACGCTCGTGCCGCCACCCATCGACGGGTTGACGCCGTTCGGGTCGTAGTTGATCGGGTCGCTGCCGACCAGGGTGCCGAGCACCATGGGGTTGGCGGGGTCCAGCGTGTCGGCGACCGTGCTCAGCGTGACGAGGCCACTGAACGCCTGGTTGCGGGACACCTTGAGGGACCCAACGACGGGCGTCAGGCCGGTCTCCGGCAGGGCGATCGTGCCTGGCGACCCGACCGTGAAGTCCGGGATCGCCATGACGTCGCCGGGATAGACGGCGACGAGGACCTCGTCACCCGCGACGTACCGCGACAGGACCGCATCGATCACGATGCCCGTCGAGTTGCCGCTCATGATCCCGACCTGGTCGTTCGCGTCGGGCGGCGTGACCACCGGCGGGAACCCGGGCCCGGGATAGCCGCCGACCGTGACCCAGTTCGCCTCGATCGCCTTCAGCGTGTTCGAGTTCGTGCCCGCCGTGACGCCGTTGTAGTAGAGCTGGGACGTGGTCGTGGCGTAATTCCGGGTGTCGAGGTTGATGAACCCCCGGAAGTCGGCGCCGTTGCCCGGCTGCGCCCCCGAGCCGAGGATCGCGACGACCGGCCCGTGGTGGGACCCGTCGCTGTCGGGGTTCGAGCTGTCGAAGGTGCTGCCGGCGCTCGGCTCGATCCGGAGAGAGGCGTCCGTGTCGGTTCCGTAGCAGTCCGTGTCGCTCGTCGCGAAGAAGTCCATGAACTGCGTCTGGTTGTCGTCGCAGGGCACGGGCGTGCTCGTCGCGGGTCCGGGCGAGTTCACGTACTGACGGACCGCGACCGGGAGGTAGTTGGCGATCGTCTTCACGCGCGCCTGGCCGCCGATCGTGCTGCTCGTCAGCCCGACGGCCCGCCCGAACGAGTAGTTGATCGGGTTCTGGACCGCCACCCGGACCTCACCGCCGGAGAAGAGGATGCCGTTGATCAGGTAGACCGGATCGCCGGCGTGGCCGCTCTCGTAGACCGGGGTCGTCGGCGGCAGGGCCGGCGTGATGCCATTCGGGTCGTGGCTGAAGTTGGACGCCAGCACGGCCCGGGCGACGATGTCCGCCTCCGCCTGGGTGTGGCCCTGGATCAGGGTGTTGGCGGCCGCGAGCGCGGCCGCGTCGGCCGCGTTCTGGAGGAAGCGCCGCTCGGCGAAGAACCGGCCGACATCGAAGGCGAGCCCGGCCGCCGCGAACAGGAGCGTGATCGACAGGGCGAAGATCACGAGGACCTGGCCCGCGTCGCGCCGCGTGCGGCGGCGCATCAGTTGATCACCATCGTCACGACGCCGCCCAGGTTCATCCGCCCGTTGGAATCCTTGGGCAGGAAGATCGAGACCAGGGGGATCACCAGGTCCTGGTGGTAGGTCGCGTTGACCGTCACCCGCTCGCCGGTGCGGGGATCGCTGTCGGTGACGTCCGACGGCACCTCGTAGGTGATCACGAGGTCGCCGTTGGTGAAGGTGAGCCCGGACTGGGACCACGTGCCGCTCGTGATGAAGTGCGGGCTCGTCGTGCTCAGCACGTTCATCGACAACATCACCTGGTCCTTGATCGAGTTGTTGCGGGCCAGGTCGTTCTGGGCCTTCGTGAGCGTCCGGTCGTAGACGTAGACCGTGCCCAGGCGCGCTGCGTCCCGGGCCGCGTTCGTCATCGTCACGTACGTGTTGAAGATGAAGCCGAACTGGATGATCCCGAGGAGGATCAGGAAGAGCGGCATCAGGACGAGGGAGAACTCGACGAGGCTCTGGCCGCGCTCGGCGGTGGCCGGGCGTGCTCGCGTGCGACGAAGGGGGAGGAGCTGGATCCGCACGGGGGAAGTGCGACCTCGACGACTCACAGGGATGGACACTCCGAGTCTCGGGCGAGCGGTCTCCCCGTGGTATGAGTCGTTGGTCACCCCGGACGTACCCCTGCCGTACGCGGTGCCTGTCGTCGGCACGCACCGATGTGGGGCGGTGGGGCGCGCGCCGGCCGGCCGAATTGCGCGCCGCGGACGGTCCGAGATGGAACGGGCGTTCGACGTGTGATTCGGCCTCGTGATACGCTTCCAACCCCATGCCCGACTTCCGTCTTGTCGCCCCGTTCGAGCCGACCGGCGATCAGCCGAAGGCGATCGAGCGCCTCGTCGACGGCCTCCAGAAAGGGCTGAAGCACCAGACCCTCCTGGGCGCGACCGGAACCGGGAAGACCTACACCATTGCCAAGGCCATCGAGTCCCACCGCAAGCCCACGCTCGTCCTGGCCCACAACAAGACGCTCGCCGCGCAGCTCTACGCCGAGTTCCGCGAGTTCTTCCCGGACAACGCGGTCGAGTACTTCGTCAGCTACTTCGACTACTACCAGCCCGAGGCGTATCTGCCCCGGAGCGACACGTACATCGAGAAGGACTCGAGCCGGAACGACGAGATCGACCGGCTCCGCCACGCCGCGACCCATGCCCTCTTCGAGCGACGGGACGTGATCATCGTCGCGTCCGTGTCGTGCATCTACGGCCTGGGCGCGCCCGTCGACTACGGGGCAACGGTCCTCCGCCTGCGACAGGGCGGCTCATACCGCCGCGACGCGGTCCTCCGCCAGCTCGTCGACCTCCAATACCAGCGCAACGACCAGGCCCTCCAGCGAGCGAGGTTCCGGGTCCGCGGCGACACGCTCGAGTTCCAGCCGGCATCGGAGGAGACCCTCGTCCGGGTCGAGTTCTTCGGCGACGAGGTCGAGCGGATCACCGAGCTCGACCCGCTCACCGGCGAGCTCCTCGCCGAGCGCAAGGACGTCAACGTCTACCCGGCCAGCCACTACGTCACGCCCCAGGACAAGCTGAAGCTCGCGATCGTCGACATCGAGGCCGAGATGGAGGAGCGGGTCGGCGAGATGGAGGCCGAGGGGCGCGTCCTCGAGGCCGCCCGCCTCCGCCAGCGCACGACCTTCGACCTCGAGATGATGCGCGAGCTCGGGTTCTGCACCGGGATCGAGAACTACTCGCGCCATCTCTCGCGACGCGAGCCCGGCAGCCGGCCGTGGACGCTGCTCGACTACTTCCCGCCGGACTGGCTGCTCGTCGTCGACGAATCGCACATGACGATCCCCCAGGTCGTCGGCATGTACAAGAACGACCGGACCCGCAAGGAGATCCTCGTCGACTTCGGGTTCCGCCTGCCGTCGGCGCTCGACAACCGGCCGCTGACGTTCGAGGAGTTCGAGGGCCACCTCAACCAGGTCGTCCACATGTCCGCCACGCCGGGCCCGTACGAGCACGAGCGGAGCGAACGGATCGTCGAGCAGCTTATCCGGCCGACGGGCGTCGTCGACCCGATCATCGACGTCCGCCAGACCGAGGGCCAGATCGACGACCTGCTCGAGGAGATCCGGCAACGCGTCGAGCGGGGCGAGCGCGCGCTCGTCACGACCCTCACGAAGAAGATGGCCGAGGACCTCGCCGACTACCTCAAGGAGCTCGGGGTCAAGGTCCAGTACCTCCACAGCGAGGTCGACACCCTCGAGCGGGTCGCGATCCTTCGTGACCTGCGGCTCGGCGTGTTCGACGTCCTGGTCGGCATCAACCTCCTCCGCGAGGGGATCGACCTGCCCGAGGTGACGCTCGTCGCGATCCTCGATGCCGACAAGGAAGGCTTCCTGCGGAGCTCGTGGTCGCTGATCCAGATGATCGGCCGGGCGGCCCGGAACATCGGCGGGCGGGTGGTGATGTACGCCGACCGGACGACCGAATCGATGGCCGCCGCGATCGACGAGACGAACCGCCGGCGCGGCGTGCAGGAGGCGTACAACCTCGAGCACGGCATCGAGCCGACGACGATCGTCAAGGAGATCCACGACATCAACGAGCGGCTCCGGACGGTCGCCGAGGGAACGATCGTCTACACCTCCGAGCGGGAGGATCTCGCCGGTCGAGCGCTCACGCTCCAGAACACCGCCGCGATCGAGAAGCTCGTCGCGAAGATGGAAGCGGAGATGCGGAACGCCGCGAAGCAGCTCGAGTTCGAGCGGGCGGCCGCCCTGCGCGATGAGATCCAGAACATCCGGCTGCGCGTCCTCGAGCAGGACGCCTCGCTCACGGTCGGCCGGGCGGCCGAGCAGGCCTCGACGCTGCGGACCGGGCTCATCGGGGCGGCCGATCGGAAGCGGACCGCGCGCAGGGCGGAGTCGGCGGCGGAGGGCCCGTCGTTCGAGGTCATGAGCGTGACCGTCCTGCCGGCCGAGGAAGAGCCGGCCGACACCCTGGACGCGGACCCGTACGGCGACGCCGAGGGCGACGCCGCCGCGGCTCACAACACGGCGTCGGACTGGCTGCCAGGCATCCGCGACGAACACGAGGACACGGGCCGGACCGCGGCGTGGCGCGACCGTCCGACCTGGGATCGGACCGTCACCCCGAACGTCCGGCACCGGACGGGGACGCGGTCGCCCCGACGTCGGCGGTAGACCACCGCGGATTGACACGCCGCCCTTGCGGGGACGATAGCCGCGGCAACGGCGGTACGGGCCGACTTGGACGACAATTCGAGCCATGCCGTTGGCGCTGCTGACGTTGACGATCGCGCAGCTGTTCGACCTCGGGACCTTCGTCCGGATGGTCGAGTGGCACGGCTCGGCCGCCGAGGTCAATCCGCTCGTCCACGGTCTCCTGGTCGACTTCGGCCTGCCGTTCGTCGCGGTGGTCAAGGTCGTCGCCCTGAGCCTCGTCGTCGCGGTGATCGCGGTGCTTGCCGGGCGGGCCCCGACGGGGTTGGGCCGCCTCGCTGGGATCGTCGTCGCGATCGCGATCGTTGGCGGGCTCGTCGGCGGCTGGTCGAACGCCCGGGTCATCCTCTGAGCGGGAGCGGATCGGAGAGCGGGTCGCAGGCCTGACTCCCGGACCCGGTCCCGGCCCGTTCCGACGGACTACACTCGGGCGAGTCCCGATCGGGACGAAACGGGAGGTTCACCGATGGGTTCGATCCAATCTCGACGCGCGCTTGCCCTTGCCCTGGCGGCCGCGCTCGCGATCAGCCTGGCTGCGTGCGGCAGCGGACCCGCCGGCGGCAGCGACCCGTCGGGGTCCGTCCAGGCCGCGATTGCCGCCGTCCAGTCGGGCGGCTTTTCCAAGATGGTCGACTACGTCTGCACGGCGAAGAAGGGCGACCTCACGGATGCGTTCGGCGGCGGCAACCTCGGCGCGCTGACCGCGGCCGGCGTCAAGCCCGAGGACCTCTTCAACGCGATGACCCTCAAGTTCGACAACGTGGCCACGAAAGAAGTCAGCAAGACCGATACCGCCGCGACGGTCCATGTCACCGGCAACATGACCGCGACCTTCGACAAGGACAAGATGCGGGCGATCATGAAGACGGTCCTCGCCGCCCAGGGCGCGCCGACCGATGACGCGACGCTCGACAAGGCGATGACCGCGATGTCGGGCTCGCTGACCCAGACGCAGACGCTCGACCAGGACATGAAGCTGGTCAACGAGAACGGCAAGTGGCTGATCTGCAACTGATCGGCTGACTCCGCGCCTCGGGCTGAGCGTCGAAGCGACGCTCAGCCGTCCGCGTTCCGATCAGGCCGCGTCGAACGAGTCCAGCTGCGCCCGGACCTGGCCACGGGCCCGGCAGAGCAGGGTCCGGGCAGCCATCGCGGTCCGGCCCAGGGCCTGGCCGATCTCGGCCGACGGATAGCCCTCGGCCGCGAGCACGATCGCCTCGCGCTCGAAGGGGCGCACGCTCTCGAGGGCGCGCCGCACGTGATGGTCCCGCTCCCGGCGGACGACGGCGTCCTCGGTCGAGACCGACACGTCCGACTCGACGAACCGCTCCAGGATCCGGGTCCGCGTCGTCGCCTGGCGGGCGGAGCTCACGAAGCAGTTGTGGGCCACGCGGCGCATCCAGGCGGCCGGGACGTCCGGCATGCGCCCGGACCGCGCGACCACGAGCAGGCGGATGAACACGTCCTGGCAGATGTCGGCGGCCGCGTCCTCGTCGCGGGTCAGGGAGCGTGCGTATCGCTCGAGTGCCGCCTGGTTGGCAAGGAAGACCGTGGTGACCTCGGCGTCGACTGGATGCGTCTGTGCGCCCATCGGATCCCCTCTTGGTATCGGCCGGGTGGCCGTCTTCCAGAGGTATCCGGGCGCCCGTATCCCGAGCGCATGAGGTCGTTGTCCCGGTCGGCCGGGCGAAAGACCGGGCAACCGGTCTCCGGCGGTCCCGATCGCTGTTCGGCAGTCGCCTGCTCAGCGCCCCTTTTCGTCGCGTCCGAGGCCGGCCTCGCGGGCGCGGACGATCGCCTGGGCCCGGTCCGCGACCTGGAGCTTGTTGAACACGTTCGCGACGTGGTTGCGGACCGTCTTGTCGCTGATCCCGAGCTCGCGCGCGATCGCGCCGTTCGAGTGACCGCGGGCGATGCGCTCGAGGATCTCGTCCTCGCGGTTCGTCAGCTCGGGGAACGGGTCGGTGGCCGGGCGGCCGCGGGCCGAACCGAAGAAGGCCTGGAGTCGGGTCGCGATCGACTCGCCGAAGATCACGTCGCCGACGGCGACGGCCCGGATCGCCCGGAGCAGGTCGTCGCTGTCGGAGTCCTTCGGGAGGTAGCCGCGCGCGCCGGCCCGCATCGCGGCGAATAGGGAGTCGTCGTCCTCGGACATCGTGAGGACGAGGATCCGCGCGGACGGCCGCCCGGCGAGGATCTGGCGGGTCGCCTCGATGCCGCTCATCTCCGGCATGCGGAGGTCCATCAGGATCACATCCGGCAAGGTGGACGCCGCCACGGCCACGACCTCGGTCCCGCTTGCGGCCTCGCCGACGAGCAGGAGATCCGGCGAGCGATCGACGAGGAGCCGCAGCCCGTCGCGGTAGACCGGGTGATCGTCGGCGACGACGATCCGGATCGGATCGACGGCCGAGCTCGGCGACCCCGACGGGTCGCTCATCGGGCGGCTCCCTGGTCCATCGCCGGCCCGGACAGGGGCCTCGTCTCGGGAGGGTCGCCCCGCCGCGCCGGCGTGTCGAGACCCGCCGCATCGCCGACCGTCGCCGGCCCGAGCGGCAACGTCGCCTCGACGACGGTGCCGCCGTCCTCGCCGGCCCCGATCATCAGGTCGCCACCGACCTCGGCCGCCCGCTCGTACATCGAGCGCGTCCCGACGCCGGTCGCCCCGCGAATGATCCCGACACCGTCGTCCGCGATCCGGACCGTGAGCTCATCGTCGCGGTCGATCCGGACCGTGCAATGGGTGGCCCCGCTGTGGCGAACGGCGTTCGTCACCGCCTCGACGACGATCCGATAGGCCGCGACCTCGGTCGCGGCCGGCAGCGGGCCGATCGTCCCGGCGACAAGCTCGATCACCGGCCCGTCGGGGCCCGCGATCGTCCCGACCTGCTGCCGGAGCGCCTCGACGAGTCCGAGTGCATCGAGGCCCGGTGGTCGGAGCTCTCGGGAGAGGGTCCGGATCTGGGCGAGCGCCGCACGGAGATCGGCGCGGATCTCGTCGAGGAGCGGCCCCACGGCGCCGGATTCCGCCGCGGCCTCGGCCCGCGCGCGATCGATCTTCAGCCCGAGCGCCGCGAGGGTCGGCCCTAGGCCGTCGTGGAGCTCGCGGCGGAGACGCAGCCGCTCCTCCTCGCGTGCGGCGATGATCCGCCGCCGGCTCGTCGCGAGGAAATCGACCTGGAACAACCGGTCGCGGACGACGGCGATGGCGAGCGCCCCGATCACCGGGATCGCGAGCAGCGCGACGGCCGTCCGCGGCGCCAGGGGCCGGCCGAGGAGGAGGATCGGCAGGGAGGTCAGGAGGAGCGTCGCGCCGGCGGCGATCGCGAGGGTGATCGCCAGTAGCCGGACCTGGGCGCGGCGCGGCGCCGGCGTCCGGCGATAGCCGGCGGCGATCGACCCGAGGATCGCGACGAGCATGCCCGACACGACCGCCGCCTGGATCGAGCCGAGCCGGTCGAACCAGACGAGGACGTTCGCCGACGTCACGGCCGCTGAGATCGCGAGCGCGCCGAACGCGACGATGGGCCCGGCATAGACGAGGCGGATCCACCTGGGCCGGCGGACCAGCCAGCCGGCCCGGACCGGGTAGACCGACAGGATGTGGACGAGGCACGCCCAGAAGATCAGGTTGGCGATCGCGGCAACCGCGAACGCGTACAGGAACGGCGTTCGTGCGACGAGGTCGCCGGGCTCGAGCCCGGTCTCCCAGGCCACGATGTCGGCGGTGTTGCAGCACACGCCGACGAAGAGGAGGCGGATCGCGGTCGACTGCGGCCGCCGCAGCATCAGGATGAGGGCGACGATCAGGGCACCGCCGCCGAAGACCAGGAGGGCCAGCGGAACTCCGGAGAGGCGCTCGCTCGAGAACGGCGCGACGGCGACCTGGAGATCGAGGAGTTGCCCGTCGCGGCGAACCGTGACGTCGAGGACCGGGCCCATCGGCCGGGGCGCCAGGAACCAGGGCGGGGCGAGGGCGTCGGCCGCCCAGTCGGCCATCGGCCGGCCCGCGATGGCGACGAGCTCGTCATCGGCCTGGATCGGGGAGCTCGAGGTCAGTGGGCGGACGCCCACGCCGTCGGCCGTCCACGGCCAGGTGTCGGTCGGGATGTACGCGCCCATCGACGGCAGTGTCAGGCGAGAGACCGCCATCACGGCTGTTGCTGCGAGCGCGACCCCGCACACGAGCAGGGTCAGCGCTTGCGTCCGGTCGCGGAGACGTCCTCGGATGCTCACGCCGCGAGGATAGGCCCCGCCGATCTCGCCGATATCACGATCCGAGCTGAACGGACCGGCAGCGGCGAGGCGCAAGCGTGTGTCCGTGTCGAGAACGCCTGTTCCATTTGCGTCGAATCGCGTAGACTGGACCCGACATGCCCCTCGACCAGCTCGTCGTTCGCGGTGCCCGCGAACACAACCTGAAGGACGTGACCGTCGCGTTCCCGCGCGACCGCCTCGTCGTGATCACCGGCCTGTCCGGCAGCGGCAAGAGCAGCCTCGCCTTCGACACGATCTACGCCGAGGGCCAGCGCCGCTATGTCGAGAGCCTCAGCGCCTACGCCCGGCAGTTCCTCGGCCAGATGGAGAAGCCGGACGTCGACCAGATCGACGGCCTGAGCCCGGCGATCTCCATCGACCAGAAAGGGGCATCGCGGAACCCGCGATCGACGGTCGGGACGGTAACCGAGATCTACGACTACCTTCGGCTGCTCTTCGCGCGGACAGGTCATCCCCATTGCCCGAACGGCCACCCGATCGAGCGGCAGAGCGTCCAGCAGATCGTCGACCAGGTGCTCGCCCTGCCGGAAGGCACGCGGCTCCTGGTGCTCGGCCCGCTCATCAAGGACCGCAAGACCGAGGGTGACCGCGTCTTCGACGGCGCCCGGCGGCAGGGGTTCGTCCGCGTCCGGGTCGACGGGGAGATGTACGAGCTCTCGGAGGCGCCGACGCTCGACAAGTACAAGCGCCACAGCATCGAGGTCGTCGTCGACCGCTACGTGGTCCGACACGCCGAGGTCCCCGAGGGTGCGAAGATCGGCCCCGACGGCCGGCCGATCGACCCCGAGACCGGCCAGCCGATCCCGGACCCGGACGCGTCCCGGCTTGCCGACTCGATCGAGACCGCACTCCGCCTTGGCGAGGGCGTGGTCCTGATCGCGCCCGCGCCTTCTGCCGGGAGCACCGCCGAGGGTGATGTCGCGCCGCCGACCTTCGAGGAGCGGCGCTACAGCGAGCGGTTCACGTGCCCGTACGACGGCTTCACGATGGACGAGCTGGAGCCGCGCAACTTCTCGTTCAACTCGCCCCACGGCGCCTGCCCGGCGTGCACCGGCCTCGGGACGCGGCTCGAGATCGATCCGGATCTCGTCATCCCGGACCGGAGCAAGAGCCTCCAGCAGGGCGCGCTCGTGCCGTGGGCGAAGATGCCGAACGACGCCTCCTGGCGGCTGAAGATCCTCGAGGCGATCTGCCAGTCGCACGGCTGGGACTTCAAGAAGCCGATCCGGGACCTGCCGGCCGAGGCCGTCGACTACATCCTCCGTGCCGCCAAGGACGAGAAGGTCCTCGTCCGTTACCGCCACGAGCGGGGCGAGAACACATACAAGGCGACGTTCGAGGGGATCATCACGAACCTCGAGCGACGCTACCGCGAGACCGATTCGGAGTACATCAAGACCGAGCTCGAGAAGTACATGGTCACCCGCCCCTGCCCGACGTGCGGCGGCAAGCGGCTGAAGCCGGAGGTCCTCGCGACCACCGTCGACGATCTCAGCATCTCCGACGTCGCGACGATGTCGATCACGGACGCGCTCGAGTGGGTCGCGAAGCTGCCCAGGAAGCTGACCGATCGCGAGCGGGCGATCGGCTACCAGGTCCTGAAGGAGATCACCGCTCGGCTCGGGTTCCTCGTCGACGTCGGGCTCGACTACCTGACGCTCGACCGGGCATCGGTGACGCTGTCCGGCGGCGAGGCCCAGCGGATTCGGCTGGCGACCCAGATCGGGACGACGCTCATGGGCGTCCTGTACATCCTGGACGAGCCGTCGATCGGGCTGCACCAGCGGGACAACGCCAAGCTGATCGCGACGCTCACGCGACTGCGCGACCTCGGCAACACGGTCCTCGTGGTCGAGCACGACGAGGAGACGATCCGGACCGCCGACTGGGTCGTCGACATCGGCCCCGGGGCCGGCGCGCACGGCGGCGAGATCATCGCGAACGGTCCGCTCGAGGTGCTCCTCGCCGAGCCGCGCTCGATCACCGGCGCGTACCTCCGCGGCGAGCGCTCGGTGCCGATCCCCGCAAAGCGCCGCAAGGGCAGCCTGAAGAAGCTCGTCGTCAAGGGCGCTCGCGAGCACAACCTGCGCGGCATCGACGTGACGGTGCCGCTCGGCACGTTCACCGCCATCACCGGCGTCTCGGGCAGCGGCAAGTCGACGCTCGTCACCGATGTCCTCTACCGGGCGCTCGCCCGGGAGCTGAACGGGTCGCGCGAACCCGTGGGAGCCCACGACGCGCTGAAGGGCGCGGAGCACATCGACAAGATCATCGAGATCGACCAGAGCCCCATCGGCCGCACGCCGCGCTCCAACCCGGCGACGTACACCGGCCTGTTCGGCCCGATCCGGGAGCTCTTCGCGGGCGTCCCCGAATCGCGCGTCCGCGGGTACATGCCCGGCCGCTTCAGCTTCAACGTGAAGGGCGGACGCTGCGAGAACTGCAAGGGCGACGGGATCCTGAAGATCGAGATGCAGTTCCTGCCGGACGTCTACGTGACCTGCGAGGTCTGCAAGGGCAAGCGCTACAACCGTGAGGCGCTCGAGATCCACTACAAGGGCAAGTCGATCGCCGACGTGCTCGAGATGACGATCGCCGAGGCGAACGACTTCTTCGCCGCGGTCCCGAACGTGCGGGCGAAGCTCCAGACCCTGTACGAGGTCGGGCTGGGATACGTCCACCTGGGCCAGCCGGCGACGACGCTGTCCGGTGGCGAGGCGCAGCGGGTCAAGCTGGCGACCGAGCTGTCGCGCCGGGCAACCGGCCGGACCCTCTACGTCCTCGACGAGCCGACGACCGGGCTGCATTTCGCCGACGTCGAGAAGCTCCTGGAGGTCCTGCATCGGCTCGTTGACGGCGGCAACACGGTCGTCGTCATCGAGCACAACCTCGACGTGATCAAGACGGCTGACTGGATCGTCGACCTGGGACCGGAGGGCGGGGCCCGGGGCGGACGGATCATTGCCGAGGGGACGCCTGAGAAGGTGGCTGCCACGCCGGGGTCGGCCACGGGGGAGTACCTCGAGCGGGTGCTCCGAGGCGAGCCCCTCGTGCCACTGTCAGACATCTCGTTCGCCGAGGAGGCGGGCCGCGGCAACGGCCGGAACGGCCACGAGCCGGCCGTGCGGATCACGCCGAGCCGGAAGCGAGCCGCGGCGGCGTCCAGCCGCTAGATCCTCGGGGATCCCCACCCGGCGATGGCAGCCGGGCCGCGCTTGCTCCTTTCAAACCGGCGCGAAAGCGGTTTCACGCAGGGCGATGCGTGTGTCAGTCTAGAACTGGGCCCGGGGCTTGACACCCGGTGTTATGGTTCGGCGGATGGCTGTGAAAGCGCTTTCACGAACCAACCCGAATGACGACGACGGAGCGACGCGCGCCGGCGGCGAGAGGCACGTCACGATCGACGAGGTCGCCCTTGCCGCCGGTGTGTCGGCGGCCACCGTGTCGCGGGTCGTCAACGGCAACCCGAACGTTCGCGTCGACGCGAAGCGGGGCGTCGAGCGGGCGATCGCCAAGCTCGGCTACGTGCCGAACCCGGCGGCCCGATCGCTCGCGACTCGACGCAGCGACTACATCGGCGTCGTGATCCCCGAGCCAACATCCCTCCTCTTCGGCGATCCCTTCTTCCCGCGTCTCCTCCGCGGGATCGGCGCCGCCCTCTCCTCGCGCGACCTGCAGCTGGTCCTCCTCATGCCGCAGTCCCCGCGCGAGGAGAGCCGCGTCGAGCGGTACCTCACGGCCGGCCATGTCGACGGCGCGCTCCTCGTTTCGCTTCACGGCGACGACCCGTTGCCGGCCCACCTGGCGAAGCGTCGGGTACCGGCCGTCATCGGCGGCCGGCCGCCGCGCGGGGCCGCGGTGAGCTACGTCGACGTCGACAACGAGGAAGGCGCCCGCTCGGCGGTCGAGCACCTCGTCGCGCGCGGGCGCCGCAGGATTGCCACGATCACGGGTCCGCTCGACATGGCGCCTTCGATCGATCGGCTGACCGGCTACCGGCAGGCCCTCGGCGCGGCCGGCGTCCAGGCCGACGAGGACCTCCAGGCCGTCGGCGACTTCACCCAGCAGGGTGGGGCTTCCGCCATGCGGCGGATCCTCGAGGCGCGGCCGGACGTCGACGCGGTCTTCGCCGCGTCGGACCTGATGGCCGCCGGCGCGATGCAGGTGCTCCGGGCTGCCGGCCGGCGGATTCCCGAGGACGTCGCGATCGCGGGCTTCGACGACTCGCCCGTCGCCGAGATGACCGACCCCCCGTTGACCAGCGTTCGACAGCCGATCGAGGAGATGGGCCGGGAGATGGTCCGCCTGCTCCTCGAGCACACGGCCGATCCCGGCTCGGTACCGCGGAAGGTGATCCTCGCCACGGAACTCGTGCCCCGGCGCTCGAGCGAGGGGGTGGCGAGGAGATAGAGGCGTCGACGCGTCACACGACGCATTCCCATCGGATGGGCCTTGGAGGCGACCATTGGAGGAGACGTGGATCATGAACGGTAAGCACAGGACGCTCGGGGCGACGAAGCCTCGAGCACTCGGATTGCTCGTTGCAGTGGCTCTCGTCGTGGGAGCCTGCAATGCCTCGGCATCGCCCTCGTCCCCGGCGAGCCAGGCACCGGCGCCATCGACCGCCGCCTCGGCGAGTCTCGCCCCGGCGATCACCCCGGTGCCGTTGCCGCCCAACGCGCCCGGCCCCAACGGCGGCACGGTCGTCAGCTGGTTCGTGGGCCTCGGCGCCGGTGGACAGCCCCAGCAGCTCGCTGCCGAAGCGAACTTCGTCGACGCCTTCAACAAGTCCCAGAAGGACGTCTACATCTCGCTCGAGATCTACAACAACAACGTCGCCGGCAGCATCCTTAAGACCCAGATCGCCGCCGGCAACGCACCGGACATCATCGGGCCGGTCGGGGTCGAGGGCCTGAACCTCTTCCGCGACCAGCTGCTCGACCTGGCGCCGCTCATCGCGAAGACCGGCTACAGCGTGCCCGGCGTCGACCCGAAGCTCGTCGACTTCTTCAAGCTCGGCGAGAACAACGCCACCGTCGGCGTCCCGTTCGCGACGTACCCGTCGTTCCTCTACTTCAACAAGGACCTCTTCGACGAGGCCAAGCTGCCCTATCCGCCGACCAAGGTCGGGGAGCTGTACCAGGGCAAGCCGTGGGACATGGCCGCGCTCCGCGAGCTCGGAATGAAGCTGACCGTTGACAAGAACGGCAACGATGCCACCAGCCCGAGCTTCGACCCGAACAGCGTCGAGCAATGGGGCTTCGACATGCAATATGCCGACAACAGCCCGCTGGCCGAGACGTCGCTCTTCGGAGCGAGCTCGTTCCTCGCCGCCGACGGCAAGACCGCCCAGATCCCGGACCCCGTCTCGATCGGGGAGAAGTGGTACAACGACGGCGTCTGGAAGGATCACTTCATCCCCAGCGCGAGCCAGATCAACAGCGACCTGCTCGACAAGGGCAATGAGTTCGAGTCGGGCAACCTGGCGATGAACGAGTCGCACAGCTGGTTCACCTGCTGCATCTACCCGGCAGCGCCGGCCAAGCCCAAGATCAAGCAGTTCGGCTTCGCGATCGCGCCGTCCTACAACGGCACGATCACCGCCAAGCTCCACGCCGACACCTTCAGTCTGCTCAAGACCACGAAGGTCCCCGATGCGGCCTTCAAGGCGATGACGGCCCTGGTCGGATCGGGCGAGCTGCTCACCCTGTACGGGGCGTTCCCGGCCAATCCGGCCCAGCAGGACGCGTTCTTCAAGGCCACCGAGGCGAACTTCCCGGGCGTCAAGCTCGACTGGTCCGTCCCGCAGGCGATGCTCGCCTATCCCGACATCCCCAACCATCAGTCCTGGGTGCCGAACTACGCCAAGGCCAAGTCGGCCTGGCAGGCCTTCCAGAACAAGTACCGGTCGACTGCGGGCACCGACATCGATGCCGAGCTCGCGACGTTGAAGACGACCCTCCAGGGCATCTTCGACGAGACCGCTCCGTAACCCCGGTTCATCCCATGCGGCCCCCTCGGGTTTCCCCCGGCCCGAGGGGGCCCAGCATCCCCGGATGGAGCGGACCAACCCCATGACCGACGCGACCGAGAGCAACGTCGTCCCGATCGCCGAGATCGGTGGACCCCGCTGGCATTCGACCCAGTCCCGGCGCGAGACGATGTGGGGCTTCGTCTTCATCGGACCGTGGCTCATCGGGCTCGTCCTGCTGACCGCCGGGCCGATGATCGCGTCGCTCGTCCTCTCGTTGACGGACTTCGACCTCGTCCACCCGGAGGCGGTCAGGTTCGTCGGTCTCGACAACTACGTCCGGATGGCGTCGGATCCCAACGTCATCAAGTCGCTGCTCGTCACGTTCCGGTTCGCGATCATCGCGATCCCGCTGACGACGTTCGCAAGCCTCGGCTTCGCCCTGCTCCTGAACAGCTCGAAGCTCGTGGGTCGGAACATCTTCCGGACGCTCGTCTACATGCCGGTCCAGATCCCGCTCGTCGCGAGCACGCTCGTCTGGATCGGGTTCCTCAACACCCAGACGGGCTGGCTCAACCACATCCTCGGGTTCCTCGGGTTGCCGGGCCCCGACTGGATCAACAGCGAGACCTGGATCTACCCGGCCCTCGCCCTCATCGGCCTGTGGGGGATCGGCAACTTCATGCTCATCAACCTCGCCGGCCTGCAGTCCGTGCCGACCGAGCTCTACGAGGCGGCCCGGATCGATGGTGCCGGCGCCGGCACGATGTTCCGGCGGATCACGATCCCCCTGATGTCGCCGATCCTGCTCTACAACCTCGTCATCTCCCTGGTCGTGACGTTCCAGTACTTCACCCAGGCCTACACGATGACGAACGGTCGCGGCGACCCGAACAACGCGACGCTGTTCATCAACCTCGACCTGTACCGCGAGGCGTTCGTCTTCAACCGGATGGGCTACGCGGCCGCGATCGCCTGGCTCCTGTTCGTCATCGTCATGGCCCTGACGCTCGGCCTGTTCGCCTTCGCCCGGAAGCGCGTGTACTACGCGGGAGGCGATCGATGACGGCCGCGTCGTCGGCCCCGAAGCTGCGGTCGTTCGGCGACGGCAGCGCGATCTCGAAGAGCTACCGACGCTACCTCGGGCGGGCGTCGGTGACGATGTTCGCGCTCATCCTCGTCAGCGCCTACCTGCTGCCCCTGCTGTACATGGTCACGACGGCCTTCCAGCAGCCGGGCCAGGCCTCGACGCCCGGCTCGCCGGTCTATCCCGCGGCGCCGCTGACGGGCACCTACCAGGGCGAGGCGTTCCCGATCTACGCGGTCCCGATCGACGGCACCGTGCGGAACCTGATGCTCATCGAGAAGGGCCGCGAGTCGAGCGTGTTCGTCGACCCGGCGGATCTAGCCGCGACGCGGATCGAGTGGCAGGGCCGCTGGCGGACCCTCGAGCAGGCCTGGACCTTCGCGCCGGAGATCGCGAACTTCACGACCGCCTGGTCGCAGCTCAACTTCCCGCGGCTGCTGTTCAACACGGCGGCGATCGCGATCCTCAGCACGCTCGCGGCCGTGATCTCGTCGGCCCTCGTGGCGTACGGGTTCGCGCGGTTCCGGTTCCCGGGCCGGAACGTGCTGTTCGTCGTCCTGATCGCGACGATCATCCTGCCGTTCCAGGTGACGCTGCTGCCGACCTACGTGATCTTCACGCGCCTCGGCTGGACCGGGACCTGGCTGCCGTTGATCGTCCCGCACCTGTTCGCGAACGCCTACAACGTCTTCCTGCTGCGGCAGTACTTCATGTCGATCCCGCGCGACCTCGACGAGGCCGCGTTCATCGACGGGGCGAGCCCGTTCCGGGTCCTCCGGTCGGTGATCCTGCCCCTGTCGGTCCCGGCCATCGTCGCCGTCAGCCTCTTCCACTTCTTCTTCGCCTGGAACGACTTCTTCGTGCCGCTGCTGTACCTCGCGGCCAAGCCCGAGCTGCAGCCACTGTCGATCGCGATCCAGCAGTACAACGCGCTCTATTCGACCCAGCCGACCCTGATCCAGGCCACGTCGCTGATGACGATGGCGGTGCCGGTGGTCGTGTTCTTCCTCGCCCAGCGGGCGTTCATGCGCGGCGTCGTCATCACCGGCGTGGAGAAGTAGGTGGCGATCCGGATCCCGGAGATCGCGTGGAGCTGGCCGATCGGAAAGGGCGTCGACGGCCCGGCGCCGCGGCCACGGGTTGATCTGCCGATGATCGACGACGGGCCCTGGGCCGGGGTCCCGATCGGCGGGATCGGTGCGGGGTCGATCGGGCGGACGCAGCGCGGCGACTTCGCCCGGCGGCACCTCCGGATCGGGACGCATCGCTTCGCCCCCGAGCCGCTCGACGGGTTCGCGGTCTGGGCCGACGACGGGACCGGTCCGCGATCGATCGTGCTACGGACGACGGCCATCCCGGACGGCTGGGGCCCGGGCCTCGTCGCCGGTGCTGCGGGCGCGTATCGCGCGCTGTTCCCCCGGGCCTGGTTCGACTACGACCTCGGGTCGCTGCCGGTCCGGCTCGTGGAGGAGCAGCTCAGCCCGGTCATCCCCGGCGACGAGGCGGCCGCCTCGCTCCCCGTCGGAACCTTCACGCTCGAGGTGACCAACCCAACCGATCGACCGGTCGACACGGCGATCCTGCTGTCCTGGCGGGACGTGCTCGGCGAGATCGACCCCGGCGCGCCGGTCACGGCCGAGCCGTTCACGGGGCTCGCCGGTCCCGGTGGGCGGGTCGTCCTCGACGGCGACGGTGGCTCATTCGCGATCGCCACCGAGGACGCGGACGGTGTCGTCGTCCGGACGGCGATCTTCCGGGCGGACGACCCGGCCCCGGTGTGGCAGGCGTTCGCCCGTGATGGCGGCGTGCCGGCCGGACTCGGCGGAGCCAGTGCCGCGGTGCGGGCGCTCGCGGGCGAGCTCGCCGTCGTGATCTCGGCTCAGTTGACCCTGGCCGCCGGCGAGACGCGGACTGTCCGGTTTGCTGTCGCCTGGGACCTGCCAACGGCGACCTTCGGCGGCGGCCGGGCCTGGCGACGCCGCTACGTCCGAGAGTGGGGGACGACCGGTCGACGAGCCGACGAGCTCGCGACCCACGGCCTCGAGCAGATGACCGGATGGCGAGCCGCGATCGAGGCCTGGCAGGCGCCCATCCTCGCGTCAACGAACCGCCCCGCCTGGTACAAGGCGGCCCTTTTCAACGAGCTGTACTTCCTCGTCGACGGGGCGACGATCTGGCACGACGGACCGGCGCAGCCGGTCGCACCGGACGATGGGGGAACGCTCGCGGCCGTTCGTCTCCACCGGACGGAGGACCTCGCCGAGCTCGCCTTGATCGAGTGTTTCGACTACCCCTTCTACGACACGCTCGACGTGCACTTCTACGCCGCGTTCGCGGTGAGCCGCCTCTTCCCGCGCCTGCAGGCGTCGATCAGCCGGGCGTTCGCAGCGAGCGTCTGCATCGACGATCCCACCCGCGTCATCGTCCAGGCAACCGGCGAGGAGGCGCCGCGGAAGGTCGCCGGCGCCCTGCCCCACGACCTCGGCGGACCCCTCGACGACCCGCTCGTCCGGGTCAACGCTTATCACTTCCAGGAGTCGAACAGCTGGAAGGACCTCAACCCGAAGTTCGTGCTGCAGGCGTGGCGCGACCGGACCCTCGATCCGGATCCCGCCAGCTATCTGGCGACTGTCTGGCCGGCCGTCCGCGATGCGCTCGCGTACCTCGCCCGGTTCGACACCGACGGCGACGGCCTGCCGGAGCACGCCGGACCGGACCAGACCTACGACACCTGGCCGATGCATGGCCCGAGCTCGTACGGCGGCAGCCTCTGGCTGGCCGCGCTCCGGGCCGGGTCCGCGATCGCCGGGGAGGTGGGCGAGGATGCGTGCGCCGACGAATGGGATGCGCTCTTCGAACGCGCATCGGCGTCGTTCGAGGCGCGTCTCTGGAACGGCCGGTCGTACGACTACGACGCTGGCGGCGGGCCGACCTCGGACAGCGTCATGGCCGACCAGCTCGTCGGCCAGTGGTACGCCGACACGTCGGGGCTCGGCGACCTCGTCCCGCCGGAGCACGCGCGGAGCGCCCTCCGACGGATCCACGAGCTGAACGTCGGCGACTTCGGTGACGGGCTCATCGGCGCGGTCAACGGCATGCGACCGGACCGGACCGTCGACCGCTCGAGCGAGCAGTCGCAGGAAGTCTGGACGGGCACGACGTATGCCCTCGCGGCGTTCATGATCGGGCGCGGCCTGGTCGACGAGGGCTGGGCCACGGCCCGGGGGGTCGCCCGCGTCACGTACGAGCGCGGCCTGTGGTTCCGGACGCCCGAAGCGTACGACCGCGCGGGCAACTTCCGGGCGTCGATGTACCTCCGCCCGCTGGCGATCTGGGCGATCGAGGAGGCCCTGGAGCGATCCGGCGGATAAGACCCGTCCGCTACGATTGCGGCGATGCCGGACATCGAATACGCGTTCCTGGCCGACGCGGCCGAGACCCAGCCGGGCCAGAAGTTCCACGTCCTCGGCGGCGGCGTGTCGCGGATCGGCGCGCGGACGTTCCCGGTCCGACATCCGCACATCGCCCTCGTCCTAGGGCTGCTGGTCACGGCGCCCGAGGTCGACCACGAGCACGAGATCCGGTTCGTCCTCCTCGATCCCGACGGGGGCGAGGTCGCCGGGGCGACGGGCAGCATCGTCGCCCGCGGTCATGGCGATGGCCGGGACACGATCCTGACCTTCTCGATCGATCTCTGGAACGTCGCGTTCCCGGCGCCGGGCGACTACTCGTTCCGGATCCTCGTCAACGGCTCGGAGCGGAAGCGGCTGCCGCTCGTCGTCGCGGGGCCGGATGCCTGATCTGGACCACGGCTCCCGATCCGCGCTCGATCGTCGCGGGCCGGCCCGCCATCAGCTGCCGGCGGTTGACGAGGCCGGGCTGGCGGCGGCACGCCACGCGGACCGCCTCGTGGCCGCGTTACACGTCGCGGGCAACGACCGGTGGACGGCCTACTTCGAGCCGATGCCGGATCGGCTCCGAGACGACGAGCCGCGCGGCCTCCGCCAAGTGGCGCTCCGGGCGCGCGCGGCCTACGGCCCGAAGGACTCGATCCGGGACGTCGTACCGCGAGAGGTGACCGAGCCCTTCCTGGATTCGATCGATCGCCTGCTCAAGCAGCTCGCCCGGCGGGACACCGGAGCGGCCTGAGGGCCTCGTCAGCCTGGGGACGCTCCCGGGCGCGCGCTCGCGGCCGCCCACTCGTCGCGGAGGATCGACATCCGGTGGACGTCGTGGTGCGCGCCGGCGCGGAACAGTGCCCGGCGCAGCGTGCCCTCGTGCACGAACCCAACCCGCTCGTACACGTGCCGGGCTCGCTCGTTGAAGTCGTAGACGTCGAGCCAGATCCGCTCGAGCCGCAGCTCGCCGAAGCCGAAGGCGACG
>Ga0207646_10002346_pt1 | contig 22374 bp, 14 predicted proteins | sample KBSK5502metaG_FD_184343 | JGI IMG/M metagenome (GOLD analysis project Ga0207646, IMG submission 184343) | Corn, switchgrass and miscanthus rhizosphere microbial communities from Kellogg Biological Station, Michigan, USA - KBS K5-50-2 metaG... | ecosystem: Host-associated > Plants > Roots >... | reverse complement strand
TGGTGGGTAGGTTCCCATGTGTTACTCACCCGTCCGCCACTCCCTGCCCGAAAGCAGGGCGTTCGACTTGCATGTGTTAGGCACGCCGCCAGCGTTTATCCTGAGCCAGGATCAAACTCGCCATCCATAGTTATCTACTGCCCACACGGCATGCGCCGCGTGAGCCATAGTTGCAGAGTTATATACGATCCAGGTCAAGCTGCTGATTATTGTCCAGTACTTGGCTGTTCGCAGATTAGTCGCTCTCCTTGTGGGAGAGCTTCTCGATTGACAGGAACTGCGGTGTCTTGCGTTCATGCATCCACCCAGTTGCTGTTCTGCTTTCCACTCTTCAGTTGTCAAAGTGCCACCGGAAACAAGTCCTGCCTGTTTCTTTATTGCCATTTAGAGACAGATACAGAACACCAGAAACCGATTCCCTACTGATCGAGGAACATCTAGCTCTGGGCTCTTCGTTTCTAAGGAGAAACCTTTTAGGAGGTTTACTTACTAGAAGTTGTTTACCTGTCGTTTTTGGCGACATCGGTATTATGCCACAGTATCTATGACCTGTCAAGAGTTTTTGGCAAGATTTTTATAAATTTATAAAACTGGGGAATTTCAATTTTTCAAACTCCCCCGATACACCCCTGTGCTTGTCTCGAACTACCCCTTCTGCACCGATGATACCACTTTGACAGCAGAACTGACAGCAATTGAGAAGAAGGAACTGAAGAACCTTCCTGTAAATATGGAGATCGACTCTTGTTTGCTACATGGGGAATATGTTCTGATCCTTCATGAACCGTTGAGGACAAGTAGGCCTTTCGCGTGTACTTGGGTAAAACACATCCACCGTTCCTGGCCTCTCTCACCGCCAACCAACCACCTGTATGCCCTCAAATATTGGCACTAGAGCGAAGCGCTATCCAGAGGAAAGATTGACACCTGGTTTAAGATGTGGATGGAGAAGCAAGTCTGAGACTTGCAACCCCAGAGAAGAGCCCGCAGACCGTGGCCCAACGCTACGAATGGATGTATGTCTTTGCTTTTGTTCACCCACAAAGCGGGCAGACGAGCTGGAGGCTCGTGCCCACAGTCAACGTTGAGGTCTTCTCCCTCGTCCTGGCCGCTTTTGCCCAAGAGGTGGGCGCAGGACCAGACAAACAGATCGTGCTGGTTCTCGATCGTGCCGGCTGGCACAGCAGTGCTCGACTTCAACTGCCAGAGGGGATCCACCTGGTGTTCTTGCCGCCGTATTCCCCAGAGGTGCAGCCTGCGGAGCGGCTCTGGCCGCTTTCGAACGAGCCGCTGGCCAATCGGATCTTCACCTCTCTCGACGAGTTGGAAGAGGTCCAGGCCGAACGCTGCCGCTGGCTGCAAGCGCACCCTGAGATCGTCCAGGCCCATACCTGCTTCCATTGGTGGCCTGTCCTAGTAGATAGTACTTAGACGGATTTCATATAAAAACTCAACGAGAGCAGAATTCCATGAGTATGCAGTGGGAGGAAGCTGCCTGTTTGTCTCTGGATGTTATGAACCGTAGCAAAAACATGTGAGAACACAAGAGTGATCGTATCATTCCTTACGTCGCTGACCACTGCTTTGTTCTCCCCATTGTTTTGTACGAAATGTGCAAAAAGAGGTCAGTTGAGTACTGGTAAATTCCCCACCATGTGGGCAGGTCTGGCCCTCAAACGTGGAACATTGCCCTCAATCTTGAGTCAGAGGATCATTGACCGAATGGAAAGCCGCTCTAGAAGCGAATCGCCACATACCGTTTTTGTAAATTCAGCGCCCATCTTTCGCGGCACATTTGGCGGATCTCTGCTCGAACGCATTTCCAGAACCGGTCAATTTGGCACTAGTGTAGATCCCAGGATTGAATGGGAGAACATTGAGTAAATGAAGCGGGTGGTTTCTCTCTCGTTTCAGAGAGAACCACCCGCTTCATTGTGCAGATTCGGCTTCACTTAATTCTGGGATCTACAAGCAATGGTCTTATGTAGCGTGGTACAATTGGCGTATGGACAAAATCACTGCTCAAAACAATGGCTCAGTCAAAGACTACATTGCTTCACTCGACGAGCAAACTGTAAAAGATAGCCAAGTGCTGATTGAAATGATGCAACGAATAAGTGGGCATGAGCCAAAGCTGTGGAATGTAGGTACTATTGGGTTTGATACCTACCATTACAAATACGACAGCGGGCGCGAAGGCGACGGTCATGTTATTGGCTTTTATCCAAGAAAAGGTAAGATCACCGTTTACCTTATGGACGGTACGGCACGCTACTCTGAATTGCTGGCTAAGTTAGGTAAACATACTACTACTGGGTATTGTGTTTACATCAAGCGGCTCAGCGATGTAGAGTTGCCAATCCTTGAGCAAATCGTGCAACAGTCCTATGAGTACATAAAGTCAAAGTCCCAAGACGGGCCTATAGACCGAATATTATGGCAAACTGAAAAATAGGCGTTTCTGCCTAAATGTAACTCCCGCCTCTTATTTTCTGAGTATGTACTCTTGATACGGTATCTCAAGTATTTCTCTCCAACGGGTAATCTCATCTCTGATGTGGTGTAAACTTTTGCCCACTTGCTGCAATAAGAGGAAGCGATCTTTTTATTCGGCGAGACATACCCCCTATGTCTGGCTGTAGATCCCAGGATTGAATGGGAGAAAATTGAGTGAATGAAGCGGGCAGTTCTCTCTCGTTTCAGAGAGAGTCGCCCGCTTCATTATACAGATTCGGCCTCACTTAATTCCGTGATCTACAGCACTAGAGATTCGGACACAAGCCCGACCTGGAAGAACTGTCCGAACTTGGAGGCTCATTTGTGCTCATATCCATGCGCCTGGAATTACCAAAAACGCTTCATCGTCTACGGCTCCAGAGGCGGTTTCTCAGCCGATCAATGGTTGTGCTGTTCAAGATTGAGGGCAATTTCCCATGTTTGAGGGCCAGATCCGCTCACATGGTAGGGAATTTACCAAGTACATCGCTTGCTTTCCTTACAGCCTCCTCTGCATCGCCCCATAATACATGTATCCCTCCTGGGATCGAGTGTGACAGCAATTAGCTACCATTGCGGCCTAAAAAGATCATCCATCTTCTCCATGGCTTCCTGCTGCATAGAGGGGAGCACATGAGAATATCTATCCATCGTTGTGCTGAAGGTACTATGTCCCAAAATTTCCTGTACAACCTTAGCTGGTACTCCCATATTAAGCAAGAGCGTTGCAGCACTATGTCTCAAGTCATGGAAACGCATACGGGGCAAGTATGCGGAAGCCGCGATGCTCTTTCGGCGAGCCATTGCCATTGGGGAAAAGGTCTTAGATCCTGAGCATCCTAACCTGGCAACTTGGTGCATCAACCTAGCGACCCTCTACACAGATCAGAGTAAGTATGCCGAGGCTGAGCCGCTCTTTGAGCGAGCCATTGCTATTAGAGAGCAAAAGTTCGGTAACGAACACCCACTTACAGCAGCTGCTCGTGTGGGCTATACGGCGATGCTCAAGAAGAGGAAGAGCCAAGAACCAGGGAGCTAGTCGCGTTCTCTTACAACAGTTAGGAAACTTGAGGAGCGACGACACCCAAGTAAAAGCACAATCTCCAGATTGGAGACTGTCCATTTCTCTGTGTAAATGGCGTGCGTGCCATTTGAAGCACCTAACAGGGACACAGCTACTCTAACCAACCCTACATACTGACTCAGGAAGATAACACCTGACAGCAGATTTGACAGCAGAACCGATACTTCTAGATGAACACCATTGGACACATGTAGACAAAAATGCGCCTCTCAGCCTCATTTTGTTGCTCAAGGAAGACCTAAAAAGGCCCAAAAAGGGCCTTTACGAAGTTATAAAACTCGAAATTTGAACTTTTTCTTTCCGGGCCTGCGCATCTTTCAGCTTGCTGATACCTAAGTTTGGCCTAAGTTTGGCGGCGATGCAGTTAGCGGGCATAGCTTACTACACCTTCTTTCCTGTATGCTATCTTCTCTATTGTCACCCGGTGTTTCATTTGCCAATACAAAATTCGCTGAAAATCCTGTCCAGCAGGTCATCGCTTGCCGTTTCTCCAGTTACCTCCCCAAGGGCATCATAAGCGGCTCGCAGATCAATCGAGATAAAATCGAGCGGTAATCCCTGTTCAAGAGGGATCAGGGATGATCGAAGATGCTCAGCGGCGCGGCGTAACGCTTCCTGGTGCCGCGCACTGGTAATCAGCGCACTTTCACTATACAATGTTCTGCCGACCAGTACCATGTCGGCAATTGCCTCTTCCAGCGCCGGTAAGCCCGAGCCTGTGAGTGTAGACGTTCTTACCAGCGAGACAGAAGGCCATAGACCTTGCACTTCGTCGATCTCTATTCGCTGCTGGCAATCCTCTTTATTTACTACCACGATCATCGGCCTGCCGCTGGATGCAACCTCGCTATCAGCATCAGGCTGCGTACCAGTAGGGAATGTCCTTGCGAGCACCGTCTCCTCCGGTCCGCCAAAACCCATGGCCCGCAGTTCTTCTGAGACACGTTGGTCCTGTTCGGTCAAGCGCTCGGAGCCATCAAACACGAGCAAGACAACGTCAGCGCTTTCGGCAGCAGCGCGGCTTCGCTGCACGCCAATCTGCTCGACAGGATCGTCACTCGGGGTAATGCCGGCAGTATCGATGAGATGCAGCGGAATGCCGCGCAGGTTGGCTACCTCTTCTACGGTATCGCGCGTCGTCCCGGCAACCGGTGTGACAATTGCACGATCTGTACGCAATAACGCATTGAGCAGGCTGGATTTGCCGACATTTGGCCGGCCAATAATGGCGGTACGCAATCCCTGCCGGTAGAGCTGGCCATGTTCAGAACCTGCAATTAACGCCTCTACTTTCCGCTGTGCCATTTCAATTAACGGGCGCAGCTCCCCGGGTTGGGGAGTCGGTACATCTTCCTCGGGAAAGTCGATACTGGCTTCGATGCGTGCTATGATACCTAGCACGGCATGACGAGCATCTTGCACCTGCTCGGAGATACGCCCCCGCAACTGTTGCATGGCCAGGCGGTGCCCGGCTTCGGTCTGGGCGTTAATCAGGTCCATCACCGCCTCGGCCTGTGCGAGGTCCAGCCGCCCGTTTAGAAATGCCCGCAGCGTGAACTCTCCGGGGTTTGCCATGCGCGCGCCTTGAGCCAGTACCAGGCGCAAAATGCGCTGGAGCACAAGCGGCCCCCCGTGTCCCTGAATTTCGACAACATCCTCGCGGGTGTACGTATGCGGTGCACACATAAATGCTGCCAGTACCTCGTCCAAGGTCTCGTGGGAAACTGGATCGATAATATAGCCATGGGTGAGCATGTGTGATGGCGGTACGCCTGCATTTCCACCTGGCCGCCGCAGGAGTGGCAGCACCAGGCGAAATGCCTCGGGTCCACTCACACGGATCACGCCAATGCCACCGAAGCCCGGGGGTGTCCCTATTGCTGCAATTGTGTCATTCTGCATAGCCGGATTATACAGTAGGCTTCAGAGAGTAGCAAGAGGGTAGGGTTACACCTCCATCACAATAGGCAGGATCATCGGGCGACGATGTGTCTTATCGTAAAGAAATTCGCTAAGGGTGTGCTTGATCTTGTCTTTGACGAACGACCAGTCCGACGCGTGGCCATTCAAACCAATAAATGACTCCAGCACCCGCTCACGCGCACTTTCCAGTAGTTCTTCGGAGTCGCGCATGTAGACAAACCCACGCGAGACAATGTCGGGGCCTGCTAAGGGATGCCCGGTCTCTTTATCGACAGTGAGAACCACCATCAGAATGCCATCTTGTGCCAGTACCTGGCGATCGCGCAGCACAATCTGTCCAACGTCTCCCACCCCAAGCCCATCTACGTAGACATTACCGCAGGGCGTATGGTCCACGACCTTGATCGATTCCGGGGTGATCTGGACGATGTCTCCATCTTCGGCGACCACGATATGATCTTCAGGGATACCAAGCGAGTAAGCCAGCTTTGCATGTAGAATGAGTTGACGGAACTCTCCATGAATGGGCAGGAAGAAATTTGGTCGCAGCAGGTTCAGCATCAACTTCAGCTCTTCCTGGGCGGCGTGGCCCGAAACATGTACATTGGCGATAGCCTGGTAGTATACGTCGGCCCCCTGGCGGAAAAGGTTGTTGATCGTGCGGCTGACCATTTTCTCATTGCCCGGCACTGGGGTAGCCGAGAGGATAACCGTATCGTGCGGCTGGATACGCACCAGGCGATGATCCTGGTTAGCAATGCGCGTAAGAGCCGAGGTTGGCTCTCCCTGGCTGCCGGTACAGATGAGGACCACGCGCTCGGGCGGGAACTTGTTAATGTCTTCGGCGCGGATGAGCGTGGACTTGGGAATGTTCAAGTATCCCAGATCTATTGCCATTTGCACGTTGTTGACCATACTGCGTCCAACAAGCGCCACCACACGCTCATAACGAACGGCGGTATCGATAATTTGTTGCACTCTTGAGAGCAAGGATGCAAAAGTGGCGATGATAACACGCCCCGGAGCGTTCGCAAAAATTTTATCGAACGACTCGTTGATGACTCGCTCAGAGGGTGTATATCCAGGAGTTTCGATACGCGTGCTATCACCCATCATCACAAGAACGCCCTGGCTACCAATACGTGCCAGGGTGCCAAAATCAGCGGGCCGCCCGTCAACGGGTGTGTAATCGAACTTGTAGTCTCCGGTATGGAAGACTGTTCCAATCGGTGTATGGATGGCAAGAGCGACGGCGTCAGGCACGCTGTGATTGACACGCACGATTTCTACGAGGCACTCCCCTAACGCCACCTGGTCACCTGGTGTCACAACGTTGAGGGTCGTTCTCTCGAGCAGCTTATGTTCTTTGAGTTTCACATTGACCAGGCCTTGGGTCAGGCGCGTCGCATAGATGGGAGGGAAATCGAGCATCGGTAAAATGTATGGCAGACCCCCAATATGGTCTTCATGTCCATGCGAAATGAAGATGCCGTGTATACGCTGCTTTTTATCGTTGAGGTAACTCGTATCGGGGATTACCAGGTCGACGCCGAACATTTCTTCGTCGGGGAACATTAGACCCGAATCAATGATGATGATATCGTCACCATACTCTACGACCATCATGTTCTTTCCGACTTCCCCCAGGCCTCCTAGCGGGATAAGTCGAATATTTTCTGTTGTCAAGTTACAAAAGACCTCCTCACTACACCAACATATGTAGCGTTGTTATTTCATAGTACTCGATCTTATTCCGACCGGCAACGGACTGCGTCCTTCTTGTAAGCCAGCTTGTCAACGAACTACGTTCTAGCTGCGCTCAGACAAGCTGCAAGGAGTGCGCTTCGCTCAGCCGGTCGGAAAGGTAGTATGTTTTCTATCTATCTTCACTTCTGTCTTCACCTACAGAAGTAAAAGCCTCAAAAATATTTTAAAATTAAGCCCTAATATTCCATTTAAAAGTGTATCATATAAGCCAGTAAAAGGCAAGCAGCAGCTTGAGGATAAGAGGATAAGAGGATAAGAGGATAACATTGGGGGTGTTGCAAGCGACTTGATGAAGACGATTCGCAGGATCAGCTATAAATCACGCGGAATGTTGAAGGAGATCTGGCAACATTCCGCGTGATTTATGCCCGTTAGGCCATTGCTACCAGGTCGGCGGCGAGCCTGACCGCATTAAACGAGCCCCAGCCTGTTGCCATATCATAACCCTGGGTAACCGGATAGGCGCCGCCATTGAAGCCCTCGTCGTTATTTGAGGGTGCACTAGAATTAGTTGGCGGTGTGATGTCATGGAAATCACTGCCGTAGTGAGACCCACTGGCGATTTTATACAGCATGGGATTGAGGAAGCCAACCGGCCTTTTATGCGCCTTCGCTGCCTGCTGATTGGCAAGGGCGACCATGGCAGCCCACATTGGAGCTGCTGCAGAGGTGCCGCCAACCGTGATCCAACCACCGCTGGCTCCCCCAAAGATACCTCCACCGCCACTACATGATGAGCCTGCTGTGCAATAGACCGGGTAGCCTGTTGCCGGGTCAGCATCAAGCGAGACATCGGGCGTCTCGCGCATGTTATTTGCATACTGCGGATTATTAACTCCTGGGCCGGTTTGCCAGGAGGGCCGCTTCCAGAACTGGCTGATACCGCCACCGCCCGCACCGCCAAAGAATCCGCCATTCCAGACAGTCTCGGTCTGATAGCTGTTGTTGGCATTCAGCGTGAGATTCGTGCCGCCCACGCCTGTCACGTACGGCTGTGCGGCAGGATCATCAGCATTAAGCGAGGTATTGAAACCCCCTCCCTGCAACTGGAAGCAGCTGGAGCTGCCACTGTCACCTGCTGCAACGAGAATCGATTGTCCCTGTGCGGCGGCCTGCTGGAAGAATTGATTTTCCTGGTTCACTTCCTGCTGGCCCATGTTCTGCTCACAATCGCCCCAACTTACGCTGATTACGGGCGTACGATCTTTGACGATACGAGCAAACTCATCGTTGTAGCCCTGCGTGGTGTTGGGCGCTTCATAGACGATTAGCTTTGCCAGGTTGGGGTCCATGCTCAATATGACTTCCATATCAAGCTCGACCTCGATTGCTCCCGCGCCAGGCTGGCCGTTGAAGCCGTCCAGCAGCACATTTTGAATGGGAACGCTGCCACCGCCGAAGCACTGGTTATATGCCTGTACATCGCTCTGCGAGTAGCCATCCAGTTCAAAGACCCCAACGGTCTGGCCCTGACCATGCAGACCCGCATTGTGCAAACCATCATAGTTGTAGGCTGTAGAGAACTGGCTTGGAATGTAGGCTACCTGGCTGCCACCGCCAAAGATACCACCCCCACCGCCACCGCCGCTCTGACCGGGGGCCGGGCAGTTACTCGCTGCGTGGCCACTTAGCGCCGGGGCATTATGCGCAGGAATGGGCGGGTGAGTGTACAGGTTGGCGTCATCCAGGCCACTTATCGAGGTGATACCGGCAGCAAGATAGGCCGGAAGGCTTGGCTGTGTGGCGTTGGCATAAAAGACACGCCCATCGGGGGACAGGTAATTATTGATCGTGACCCCAAAAACGCGCTCGGCCAGCGATACCGGTCCACTGAAATCGACCAGGCCGGTATACGTCTGTGTAATGGTAAAGCCTTGCCGGGCCAAATAATCGATGACTGCTTGCCGCTGCCCAGCCGCCGGGCCGAACTGCTGGGCAAACTCGCCCGGAGTCAAAAACTGGTGATAGTTGGGAGAAGATGGATCATACAGGCTCTGCAACATTGCGCTCAGTTGGCTCTGATTGCGCAGCGCAAGGCCAACGCTCATTTGTAGTGTCCGGTTTGACCGGTAGGCACCTTGCAAATGGCTCACTCTCAATAAAGGGGAAAGATTGCCGATATTCATTGGCTGAAGCTGCGCCTCTGCTCTGGCCGAGTGGAGAAAACGAGCGGGGAAAATAAAACCGCCAATGAGTAAGACAACTAACAGGGTGAAAAATACAAGGATTTTCTTTCGCACAATAGCCTCCCTATAAGAAAGGATTTTCCGTCTGCTTGAAAGAACGCTACTGTACCGATAAATCGTAGATTGCTAGATTACAGATTCTCGATGGGAACCGGCTTCACAGGATGAGCCTTTGCCAGCCGATGCGACAAAAGCATCGCCTTGAGAGCCGGCGCTTCTATGAAGGAACCAGCTCCCAAGGCGATAAAGAACACATGGGGTCGGATTTCGCACGCGCTGGCCAGTTCAACTACAGGTTTATTGACACCAGATACCACACATTCCCCATGCCTCGACCACTGAATTGACCAGGAGCCATATCATCCGCGTAGGTATAGAGTGGATGCCCATCGTACTCGACCTGGTTTCCATTAACGGTCATATAGACCGTCAATTTATGAGGAAGAGTTAGGGAACTCGTCGGCATACCATTGGCAATCAGTGGAGGCCAGGTCATAGCACATCCTCCGGTGCAGCCGGACTCCGGTGCCGGGTCGTTGAGACGGTAGTACAGCATCATCCCCTTTGTAGTCGTAAGAACGGTAAATACTTTTCCATTGAGGGTGACCTGCATTGTGCGAATGAATGCATTGACAGAAGCAGTAGGCGTAACCGGTTTGTTCATTGGTGCGGAGGTTGGTGTCATAGAGCTCATGTGGGCTGCCGTTGATGTTGGACTGCTTGCCATCATCGAGGTACCACCAGAGCCTGTACTACCAGAGCCACAAGCTACGATGCCTACGCTGAGCAACATGCTGATCAGAACGAGCGGTAAAGAGCGCCTAAGAGATACCATTTGTTGTGTCCTCCTTTTACATCAGTAATCAATCGTACGTTAACATCGCTTGCCATCGGCGAATGGGACTCAGCAACGACAAAATGGCAGTTGGCACCAATCCATCCCGCCAACGCCGCTTCGCGGCTAGTGCTTCGCACTCAGGCGGGATGCAAGGAGAGCGCCGGTAACTGCTATCTATCGTCCCTGTTACTCGTGCTCACGTCTCTGATTTACAATTTATACAGGATGAAACTTTTTTCCTATCAAAGAAACGCTATGATATACTCAGAAAAACAGGCGTGTTTTCAGAGGTTACCATGTTTACGCTTGCTCATATCGCCACTGTTACCGGCGCGCTCTCAATCGATGAAATCATCGCTATTGTCGGGCTGGTTGTGGGCAGCCTGCAGGCCCTGGTGCTGCCGATCACCATTTATTTGCTGGTGGTACAAACAAGGGCAATGCGCGTGCAAACAACTGCACTGGTGGAGCAGAGCAAGGAGATGACGGCACAGACCCGCGTCTTCATTGACACGATATACAGCGCCACCTATCAGAGTCTATACGATGCGGAAGCGCACATTGGCGAATTGATGATGACCTATCCAGAGGCATCCCGTATCCTGATGAGTCCTATGCCACAGCCGGCGGAGGCTGGTAAAGGGGCCGGTGACACGAGCGAAGCGCCGCAAGCCACCGATCCAGAATCGCGCGAGCGCGTGCGCTGGCTCGGAACGGCCATGCTCGACTTCTTTGAGCATATCTGGACGCAAGCGCAAAAGGGCGGGCTGCCCAAAGATATCTGGGAAGCATGGGAGGAATACATGGGCAAGATGCTGAGCGAGACACGCCTGCGCTACATCTGGAGCGGGGCTACTACTCCCCAGGTTTTCGCCGCTTTGTCGATCTCAAGGTAGGCCTCTCGCCTGATACGCCTGTTATGCCGCCGCTGCCGCGCCCCGCACCCACTGGAGTCACCGGTTCACTTACCGGCCGGTCAGCGGAAACCCAGACACCACAGGTTGCACGGGTGCTGAGGGCTGTAACGGAGGATAGCGGGGAAAGGGAGGAGCGACCGGGCAAATCTCACCTCACGTTATGATCCTACGGATCTGTCGGATTCCAGGACATGTCGAGCGTCGCAGTTGTCTTATATATCACAGTGACCGACTCAAACTGAGTTGGTGTTTGACACACGCACGGAGTTGGCTGCGGGTGTTGCGCACTGGATCTACAGGTTCGTGTTATTACGATTGTTCCTTGTCCACTCAACCCGCTGATATCGGGTATGGTGTATTGCCCATTATCTGGCAAGTTGGGAGCACTGGAGATGGTCTGGGAACCATTTGCATCTATCTCGACCGGACATTTTCCCAGTCGCGGATCACTGTTAGGGTCATACGTGACTGTGAGCCTGGATTGGTTGCTTGGTAAAAATTGAGGGTGCAGTAGTGTTCCTCTTGGCATTGTGATGAGAACGGGTGTGGAGCGACTGTTCTGTTGATACGTACAGGTATAGTCACCTGTTGGTCCCACACGAGTTGCATAAGCCGATTTATTGGTGTCGAACTGCAATGGTCCACTGCCATCGTTATTACAGGTGACCGTCTCCCCGTGTGAAAAGTTCACACAGTTGGTGCCTCCGACATCAATGCTAGAGAACTGCAACCTGACACTACCTTTCCCATCCGAAGCAGTCTGGTCTTCGTTAATGGTCATTGTGACACTTAGCGTTGATGGAGATGCACCGGGTAATGACGTAGATGTATCAGGCGGGGAAACTACGAGGCAAGAGGGGGTGGTTGGGCGGAGAAGGAATACGCTTGCCAAGAAACCCGCTGCAAATACAATGCCGATTAAAATCAGTCGCATGTCCTACCTCCTAAGGAAGTATTCGATCTCGATAGCATATTCGAAATCGGTGCACTGCAATAATAAGGGTGATTATCCTACAGGTCTAAATCCGCAGTACGAACACAACGAGCCAGGGATGCCGAAGCCTAAGAGTTACTACACGGGAAAGAGCTTGACTGCTGTACGGAAGAGATGCATACAATGGCCTCAATCTAATGTTGAAAGTCATACGAAGCTGTGCCCATTCCTGGTGAAATGAGCACACTAAAACCGCGCACTACGAGGTTTGAGTTTAAATGAAGTCTATTACCCCTACCATAAGATATACAACAAGCGAGGGGAAATTTCAAATTTATTCTTAAAATGAAGAAGCAAGCAGTTAAGCAGCGGTAGAAAAAGGAGGGAGGGGGGAAATTATGGGATCACACAATACAGAGGCGCGACCCATCGTGCCCACCTGAAAAAAGACTGTATCCAGGCAAGCGCGATGAGTCGCGCCCCTACACTATTCTATTCTTAACATCAAGCCAACAACTCTGGCTCGCCCAGGGGACCCAGTGCCGTCAGCACCTGCTTTTCACGCATAGGGAAACGGTGCAAGGAGCGTATGACATCTTCCGTTGTCACCTTCTCGATACGCTCGACTTCCTCATCGACGCTAATCAGCCGGTCCTCAGTTACCCAGTCGGAAGCCAGTGAACGCATGCGAGCAAAGGTCGATTCGCTGCTCAAAACAACGTTGCTGATCCATTTATCTTTGGCGCGGCGCAATTCGTCTTCATGCACACCATCATCCAACAGGCTATCCAGTTCGGCACGCAGCAGCTTGAGCACACGCGGCGCCTCTTCTGGCGTTGAGTTTGCCTCCATCATCATCATACCTGTCCCCTCCAGCGCCCAGATACCAGCGCTGGCCGATTCCGCCAGGCCCTTTTGATAGATGTTCCAGTAGAGACGCGAGCCATCGCTGTCGCCTAAAATACTGCCGCCCAGGCTGGCCGCGTAGTAGTCGGGGTCTTTCACATCTACAGCAGGCATAGCAACAATCATGATCTGCTGCTTAAGCTTCTTATCGACGATAACGTCGTTGATTGCGTGGGCAGGTTCATAAGGTTCGATATGGCGGCTCGCATCGCCGGTACGCCAGTCGGTGCAATATTTTTCAGCGAGACGGACGATATGTTCCCAATCGAAATTGCCGGCAATGGCCAGGACCAGGTTGTTTGCCGCGTAGCGGCGGCTCCAGTAGTCGCGCATCTGCTCAATGCGCATATTGCGAATGCTCTCGCGCGTACCAAGCACGTCATGCCCGAGGGGATGAGAGTCGAAGTAGGTCTGCATCATGCGCCGGAAGGCCAGGTTATAGGGTTGATCCTCGGAGCGCGCAATCTCGTTGATAATAACTTCTTTCTCCGTCTCAAAGTCACTTTCGGCAAGCCGGGGATACATCATATCGCTGAGCAGTTGGACGGCTCGTTCCAGGTACTCACCCAGAACTCGCGCAAAGTAGACGGTTGCCTCCTGCGAGGTAAAGGCGTTGAGTTCCGCGCCAATTTTGTTAAACGCGAGCGTTATCTCTTGCCAATCCAGCGTTTTTGTGCCTTTAAAGACCATGTGCTCCAGGAAATGGGAGACGCCTGCGATACTGAGGTCAGGCTCATCACGCGAGCCGGTGCGCACGTAGTAGGATACGGCAACCGACTCGAAATCGGGCATTGGCTGGGCGACAATTTGCAGGCCGTTAGACAAGCGGTGGGTATGAAACACGGTGCCGTTGCTGGCTGTGGATTCTGTCATGGAGTGCTCCTTCAGGGTGTAAAGGTGTTGTTTCTTTATAGCATGATAGTCTTGGCTGAGGAAATTTGTCAAATTGGGCTCTTTAGCAAGCTTCACTCACTTATGCCTCTAGACTTTCGACTCGAAATCTGGCATACTATAGAAAACCAACACATCAGGTATGTGAAAAGCAATGATGGGGAAAAGTAAGCAGGTGGGGAAGCTATAGAGAGAAAGGGTCACCGGCTGCAAACCCTTTTGTGGAACCACCGGCCAAAGTTCACCCCAGAGCTGGCTGTTGAGCAGGTAGTACTCGATCTTATTCCGACCGGCAACGTACCTTGAAATGGGTCTTGCTTGTAAAGGTCCCCCGGACCTTTCTTGACGACGCTACGCGTCTACGGACTGCGTCCGTCAGGCAAGACCAAAGGCAGTACTGCGTCCTTCTTGAAAGCCAGCTTGCCAACGGACTGCGTCCTAGCTCCGCTCAGGCAAGCTGTAAGGAGTGCGCTTCGCTCAGCCGGTCGGAAAGGTAGAACCTGGGTAGACAGCCCCGGCTAGCCTCCGTTAGCAGGCAAACCAAGTGGAACTCAGATGTATGTGTGTTTCTCACTTCATCGTGGGCGATATCTCTTTACGCCGGTTCAAAATGGGTGGTACCACGGAGCTTGCTGGCAACTTCGTCCCTGTCGACGAATGAGTTGTCAGCTTTTTTGTTGTTATCAAAACTGTTGTGTAAAGCACATTCTATACAAGAAAGGCCGAGTTCACATGGGTAATATCGTGCAACAAGACCTGTTAAAACAACTGGAGCAACTGCGCCAGGATGCCAGCGCAGCTCTAGCCCAGGCCGGCACTAGCGAAGCCACCAGGGCCTGGCATGCCGAATACCTGGGGCGCAAAGGACAGCTTACCGCCATCCTGCGCAACGTGGGCAGCCTGCCCGCCGAGGAGCGTCCACTGGTGGGCAAAGTTGCAAATGAAGTAAAGGATTTCCTGGAGGGTTTGCTCCAGGAACGCCAGGCTGCCATCGCCCAGGCCGAATTGGAAGCGGCTCGCCGCGCCGAAAGCGTAGACGTGACCCTACCTGGTCGCCCTCAAACGCTGGGCAAGCTGCATATCACTACGCGCACCCTGCGCGAGATATACGCGATCTTCACGGCCATGGGCTTCCAGATTTACGACAGCCCCGACGTGGAAACCGACGAGTACAACTTCCAGTTGCTGAATATACCTCCGGGTCACCCGGCCAGGGATATGTGGGATACCTTCTATACCACCACGCCTGGCTTGATCCTGCGAACGCATACCAGCCCGGGGCAGATTCATGCCATGCGCGAATATGCGACTGACCCCATTCGCGTCATTCTGCCTGGCAAAGTCTACCGCTACGAGGCAGTAGACGCATCCCACGAGTCAATGTTCTACCAGGTAGAAGGGCTGGCAGTGGGAAAACATATCACCTTCTGCGATCTCAAGGGCGTACTGACTAACTTCGCCAATCAAATGTATGGCGAGGGTCGTAAATCACGCTTCCGCAAGAGCTACTTCCCGTTCACTGAACCGAGCGTGGAGATGGATATAGAATGTGTGCTGTGCAACGGCCAGGGCTGCCCCGTGTGCAAATACACGGGCTGGCTGGAAATACTCGGCGCTGGCATGGTGCACCCTCGCGTGCTGGAAAACGGGGGCTATGACCCATCCGAGTTCAGCGGATTCGCCTTCGGCATGGGCCCTGATCGCATAGCGTTGCAGAAGTATAGTATTGATGACATCCGCTACTTCTACACAAACGATATGCGTCTCTTGGAGAGGATTTAGCGCACACGCGGGATGTAGGGGCGATCCTCGAGGTCGCCCGGTGGTGGGGGTGCGATCGCGTTGCCCAACAGGTGAGGAACAGGACGCGGGCGACCATAAAGGCCCTCCCCGCCACTCCTCACCTCCCTCGCCCCTACGGAATTTGGGCATGCGTCTCAGGTTGATTCCTATTGGGTGACTCTCGAGGTCGCCCGGCGTTCTTAACACTAGACACAAAATTGGAGACAAAGACAATGCTGGTACCTATCTCATGGCTAAAAGAATATGTGGATCTAATCTTACCCATCAAGCAACTGGCTGACCGGCTTACACTGGCAGGACTCGAAGTAGAAGGCATCGAACGCGTGGGCGATTGGTGGGACCCGGAACTTATCGTGGTGGGCCAGATAGTAGCTATAAAAGTGCATCCCAACGCCGATAGGTTGGTGCTTGTCGATGTAGATTATGGTGGCCCGGAGATGGAGCAGGTGGTTACCGGTGCGCCTAACCTGTTTCAATATAAGAACGTGGAACATTTGCCTGTGCTCAAGGTGGCATTTGCTCGCGCCGGTGCTGTGTTGATCGACGCCTACAGCGATGAACGCCCCCGGCCCAAAAAGAAGCTCAAATCATCAAAGATTCGAGGTATATCCTCGAACGGCATGGTCTGTTCCGAGCGAGAGTTGGGCCTGAGCGAAGAGCACGAAGGCATTCTGATACTGCCGGAAGATGCCCCGGTTGGTATGCCTCTACGGGACTATCTTGGCGATGAAGTGCTGGTGCTGGGCCTGACGGTGGATATGGCTCGCTGTCTGAGCATGATCGGGGTGGCGCGAGAGGTGGCGGCGCTGACCAACGCGGCGCTGCACCTACCGCCCGACGAGTCGTCTTCCAGCAATGGACGTGACGCGTCCGATTACGTGGCCGTGGAGATTGCCGATCCTGAATTGTGCAATCGTTATATTGGCATGGTGATCAGAGATGTGCAGACCGGCGAATCGCCCGGGTGGATGCAGGACCGGTTGATTAAGGCGGGCATGCGGCCTATTACTAACATCGTTGACATCACCAATTATGTGATGCTGGAATGGGGCCAGCCGCTGCACGCATTCGACTATGACCTGCTCGTTGAACGAGCTAAAAAAGCCGGGAGTTCCAAACCGACGGTGATAGTGCGCAGGGCCAAAGCTGGCGAGAGGATAACTACGCTGGATGGTGTCGAGCGGGAACTCGATGAATCCATGCTGCTGATCACCGACACACTTGGTCCCATCGCTATCGCGGGCGTGATGGGCGGCGCGGATACGGAGGTTCATGCAGGGACACGCAATGTTCTGCTGGAATCGGCCACGTTCGACGGCATCAATAATCGACGCACCTCCCAGAAGTTGAAGTTGCACAGCGAGGCCAGCCAGCGTTTCACGCGGGGAGTGCCTGCCACGCTCAACGCTATCGCCGCAAGCCGTGCTGCCAGGCTCATGCGCGACTATGCTGGCGGTCAGATTGTGCCGGGGATGGTTGACAACTACCCCGTGCCACAGGTTCAACGCGTTGTCTACACGACCGAGAGCGACACGCAGCGCATACTGGGCATGGATGTCAGCCTTTCCGAAATTGCCGCCGGGTTGCAGCGGCTCGACTTCGTTACTGAAGCATGCACCGTGCTTCCAGATGCACCCTCTACGCTGGAACAAGCTGTTTTCGGCTTGCACATTGAACCCGACGAGCCGCTGCTGCGCTGCACCGCTCCCTGGCACCGGCTGGATATCCAGGTACCCGCCGATTTAACAGAAGAGGTAGCGCGTATCATCGGCTATGAGCGTATTCATACAACGCTGATGGATGATGTGTTACCGCCTCAGCGCCGCAATCTCATGCTGGAGACCGAAGAGAAAATTCGCGATATCCTGGTAGGCTGTGGACTTCAGGAAACCATCAGCTACTCCCTGACGACTCCTGAAAATCACGACAGGCTCAACCGCGAACCGCCCGGTACTGCCGAGCAGCGCGTTCCTTTCGTCACAATCGTCAATCCGCTTTCGGTTAAACGCAGGGTGATGCGGCGTTCGCTGCTGGTGAGCGCCATGGAGAACCTGGCTTACAACTATCGCTATACTCAACGCATGCCCATCTTCGAGATCGGCCGCGTCTACCTGCCGGAGAAGGGTGACGGCGTGCGCCCCTACGAGGATAACCGCTTGAGCCTGCTGCTGACAGGGCCGCGCCGTCCATCGAGTGTTCATCCAGACCCGGCGGGGGCCGAGAATTTTGACTTCTTCGATCTGAAAGGCATCCTGGAAACGCTGCTGCAAAGGCTAGATTTCAGCGACAACGAGATTGAATTCGAAGCGGCGCACAACAACCCGGCCTTCGGCCCAACGTGCGCCCAGCTCAAAATCAATGGTCACGTCGAGGGCATTCTTGGTGAGCTTGACCCGCAGGTACTCTTAGACTTCGATCTACCTGCGGCTATGAGGGTCTATGCTGCTGAAATAGAGATCAAACTGTTGATCAAGCCCAGTTGGAGACTACAGCCAATAAAGCCCATCAGCCTCTACACGCCCGTTGTGGAAGACCTGGCATTTGTTGTGTCCGAAGAGGTCACCGCCGCCCAGGTACTCGAAGCAATTCGCAAAGGTGGCGGCACCCTGCTCACCAAAGTGGAACTCTTCGACATTTACCGCGGCCAACCTATCCCGCCAGGGCATAAATCGCTGGCCTACCAGCTCACCTACGAGAGCCTTGAAAGGCCACTGACGGATGCCCAAATAGTTGATGTACGCAACAGGATTATCAGGCGCGTGGCCGAAGCCGTTGGCGGCGTATTGAGGGAGCAAGGGAGTTAACATGCAAGACATCGTTCTCAGTGACAACGAAATTCAAATGCTCAGTGTCCTCGCGGCAAAGGCAAATGAGAAAGCTCTACCCGTAGAGGACCTGATTGAAGACACACAATTGATGTATGCGCAGGGTCTTTCAGCCATTGGTTATCTCTGCGCGAAAGGCCTGGCCGAACCCGTTGAAATTGGCAACAAGCAGAAATGCGTGCTCAGGAAACCTGGCCAGGAATACGAAGAAAACGGGCTGCCGGAGAAGCGCCTGTGGCAGCACCTGGTCGCAACCGGCGGCCTTACCCTTAAGGAAGTGAACGACTTTCTGCCACAATCTGAAGCCAAATTTACCATTGGTATGTTCCTCGGAACTTTTCAGAAATCCGGCCTGGTTGCCTTCTCGAACGGCAAGATCACCCCGCTGCAATATGCCCTGCCCGAATCTATCAGGGCGATGCAGCGCTACCTGACGCATGTAAAAGAAACAGCCTCGCGTGACCTGCAAAATCCTGCTGAAGAAGAGGCGTACAGGCGCAAATTAGTTGAAGATAAGCTGATTACCATCGCTGGCTATCGTTTAACCGGCCTGGGGCGGCAGCAAGCCTGTCTTTATGCAGGGGCCGAGATGCAGTCAATGGTCGGGAATGTGACTCGCGAGATGCTACTCAGTGGTGAATGGCGCGCCCGGCAGTTCCGGCCATTAAGCGTGGTGGCTCCTCCGGAGATTCGCCTCGAGTTACAGCATCCTTTGCCGCGTTTCCTGACCTACTTGCGACGTTCGCTCGTGTCCGCGGGCTTTCACGAAGTCTCAAGCCCGATTCTCGAGACCCAGTTCTGGAACCTGAATGCACTTTTCATGCATAAATACCACCCGGTGCGCAGTTCCAAACACCTGCTGGCAATCGATGGCATCAGCTTGCCTGAAGAACCTCCTAAAATAGAACACAGCACGCGGGTACTCCAGGAATGGATTAGCAAGGAGTACGAGGGGAGAGGGACATCAGGGTCACGGGGCTGGGGTACGGCGGATGGTTTTAACAACGACCAGGTAGTGATTCGCAGCCATAGTACCCCGGAGACGGTAAAGCACCTGGCTTTAACGGTACCTTTACCCGTGTACCTCTTTGGTTTTTCGCGCTGCTGTCGCGCACGCCCCGAGAAGCCCGAATTCATACAAATGGATGTACTCGTTGCCGATCAAGGTCTGAATGTCCGCACCCTGATGGGCACGATCAAACATGTCTGCCGGGCTATTTTCCCGCAAGCTGTAGATATTCAAGTCCAGGCTGCCTATTTTCCATTTACCGAAATTTCAGTCAATATCTGGGTTGTCTATGCCGACGGCACTACCTACGAAGTAGGCTCCGGCGGCTTAATGCGCCCGGAGGCGGCGGAAGCTCTGGATGTCCTCATACCGGTCGCACTGATCGGTTTCAATGTTAGCCGCGTGGCAAGTATTTTAAGCAACAATGCAAAAGCGATCGACCCCAACAGCATTGGCTTCGAAGCATTTGATGAAACGGAGATTCCTCTACATGCCCAACATTGATTTTGAGCGCAGTCTGATTTCCAGCAGGCTTGCAAAGGCCCCTGACTCGTACGATTTTAGACATACATTGCTAGGCGTAAAAGCATACCTTGACTACGAGGATGAAGACATCATACGTGTGAACTTCCTGGACACGCTTCGTCCTGAACTCTGGTGTATTGAGGGTCTGGCCCGCCACCTCGAACCTCTGCCCGGGCGAAAATACGGCCTGCACGTGCTCGAAAGCTTTCCCAGGATACCTACGCGTTTCACAGAGCTACCACAACATACTAACGCCTGGGTGCTCTATATTCATGTTGACCCCGGTCAAAAGATTTTCGACGATGCCTATTTCTTAAAAAAAGTACGAGATCAAATCGGCTTCGGCAGTCGCCAGAACATCGATGTCACAATTCTTCCTGATATGCAATTCATACTTTCAATCGAGGCGCCCGTCGACGAGGATGGCGAAATACTATCGCCCCTGACCCTGGCAACGGGTACGAATACAGTAGTGATTACGGCACGTGACCAGCGCATAGGCACCTGGCTGCTCTTCACCCTGCTTTGTAATTTCCTCGATAGGGACTATCAGGGCTGTGGCTTTGCAACTACGATAGATGAGAAAGAGATGTTCGCAAAGTGGAGTCCCTTTCCCATAAGCAGCAAGCAACTAAAGGAGACATTCGGTTTCAAACCAGAATCCGAAAGATTTCGTGCGGCCCTGGAGGGCATGCATTATCAAGTGGAGTATGATGGAAAAAAGCGGCAATGGCTTATCACGCCGCCAATTTTTCGCTTCGACATCATCCACCCCTTCGATATACTAGAGGATTACCTGGTTGCAACCTACTATGAAGAGGCCAAACCGGAACCGCTTACTACTGTAAACGCTATAGGTTCTCAAACAAAGCGCAGCGAACTCGAGGAACGCTTAGTAGAGTACATGCAGGCTTACGGCGCGCGGCAGACCATCGGGTTACTGCTTGACTCCTACGAGAACGTGGTTGAGCGCATGTGCCATGATCACCCTGAAAGGCTCATTCACCTCGATAACGCAGTTAACAAGAATCGCGAGTACGCCGTTGATAGCAGCCTGCCGCCGCTGCTCAGAAACGCGGTTCATCCTTCAGCGCCGCTGCCACCCTCAAAGTTTTATCTCTTCACCGAAACCCTGTTCCTGGACAAGCAGAGGGTCGCGCACTCGCGCTGGAAAATGGGTATTTTACTGATTGGGACCGACCATCCTTTTAATAATGCTCACACCCTGCTGGATGCGCTCTGTTATCACCTGCGCCTGGATTACACGCTGAAACGCAGCGGCAGCCCGGCGCTCATCCCAGGGAGGCAAATGACAGTTTCCACGGGAGACATAACGATCATCGGGCAATTCGGCGAGGTTCATCCAGAAGTCTTAACACGCTGGGAGCTGTTCTACCCGGCAAGCTTTATCGAGCTGGATTTAGATGCGATTAGCAGGTTCTGGGCAGGAATCTAGCCCGATGACCAGGAGAATAGCGCTGTACTGGCATAATGGGCGCAGCCTCGGCCACACGGTGCGATGTGCAACACTTGGCGAGGCACTGCTGGATCATATACCGGACAGCATCGTGGTAGGCATTACGGGCGCATCGAAAGGTTTTGAACTCCTGCCGCCGGGGATGGATCTCGTAAAAATCCCATCGTATTTGACCTATGACAACGTGAGCGGCGTTCGCGCCACGCCGGTTCTCCCGCTAGCAAAAGCGGAGTTTCAGCGCATCAGGGAAAACCTGGTAGCGATCTTCATTAGAGACTTCCAGCCCCATGCATTCGTCATCGACTTCCACCCCGAAGGAAAGAGCGGCGAGTTGATACCAACGGTAACCGGCTCACCAAACGTTAAAAAAGTACTGGGTCTGCGAGGCATCTTAGGGAGTCCCGAAGAGACGGATCGCGAATTTTTTAATGCACGCCTGGTTGCGTTCGTGCAGGAACATTTCTCGGCCATTCACGTGTACGTCGATGAGCGTGTCTTGCGGCTCGAGGAGTACTATGCAATTCCAGCCTCACTGAGCAGTATGTTCAAATATACCGGCTATGTGACACGGCCCACGGCAGCAACTAAAGCGGAAGCGCGAGCTATGTTGCGGCTTGACCCTGGCGCTCACATCATCGTCGTTAGCTTTGGCGGCGGGCAGGGGACCGAACCGATCTGGCAATCGATCCTGCAGGCTCTAACCAGCATTAACAAGCGTTTCGATTTTGCTTTTTTAGCTGCGGGGCCATATCTCGAAGCCGCTGCATATGAGCGGCTGCGCATGCAGGTATCA
>Ga0207646_10002343_pt1 | contig 22390 bp, 15 predicted proteins | sample KBSK5502metaG_FD_184343 | JGI IMG/M metagenome (GOLD analysis project Ga0207646, IMG submission 184343) | Corn, switchgrass and miscanthus rhizosphere microbial communities from Kellogg Biological Station, Michigan, USA - KBS K5-50-2 metaG... | ecosystem: Host-associated > Plants > Roots >... | reverse complement strand
TTCAGCTTCGGCTTGTAGTCGGCGGTTGCGAAGCGCTTGCGGTCGGGCAGGCCGAGGCTGAAGTTGTCGCGCAGCGCGGCCACCTCCGCCCGCCGGCGCTCGCGCGGCGGCAAGGCGGCGGCCTGCGTCGTCTCGGCGGTGGGGGTGAATCCGGCGAGCGTCCTCGCGTCGTCCACCGTGTAGATGGGGTACTTCTCGTCCTCGTAGACGCTGTAGGCGAGGCGTCCGGCGGCCGCCGACAGCGCCGGGCTCAGGTTGGTGATGCCGGTCGCACCGGTGAGCAGGTCGGTGACCTGGGTGAGCGTCCCGCCGTCGAGGGCCAGCCGGTAGACGTTGCTGATCCCGTTCCGATCGGAGATGAAGAAGAGGCTGGCGCCGTCGGCCGACCATTGCGGATCGATGTTCTTCACGCCCTCGAAGCCGGGCAGCTCCCGGACGTCCCCCGAGTCGACGTCCAGCATCGCCAGCCGGTAGTCGCCGGTCGCGAGGTTCTCGAGGTGCGTGGTGAAGCGGTCGGTCACGAACGCGATGTGCCGGCCGTCCGGGGACCAGGCCGGCTGCAGCTCGGCGAAGGCGTCGTCGGTGACGCGCTTGAGCGCGCCGCTCTGCAGGTCATAGATGAAGAGGTCCATGAGGCCGCCGACCAGGGCGACGAACGCCACCCGCCGGCCGTCCGGGGACCACGTCGGGTCGAAGATCTCGCCCAGCTGCTTGAACGGCACTTCGCGCTCGATGCGGGCGCGGTCGACGTCCAGGATCGTCAGCACGGGGCTCCCCTTGCGGACGCCGCCGAAGGCGAAGCGGCGGCCCGCCCGGTCCCATCCCCCCGCGGAGTTGATGAACTCCAGGCTGTCGAAGTGGGGATCGGCGGCGGTCTTCACGATCTTGCGCACGATCCGGCCGGAGGGCACGTCGGCCAGGAACATCTCGATCGAGAAGAGGCTCTTCGAGGACAGGAAGACCATCCGCTTTCCGTCGGGGCTCAGGGCGGGGCCGACGTTGAGCTCGCCGCCGTTCTTGTCGGTGATGACGGCGGGCCCGTACCGGGACGGCGGCTGCTTGGAGACGACGAGCGGCACGTAGGCCTCCCTCAGGGCCGCGTGCCAGTCCTCCGCGAGCTTCTTCGCGTCGACGCCCAGGACCTCGCTCACCACGTGGTCCATGTCGTTGGCGCGACTGGCGGCGCGCAGCATCTGTCCCACGACCGGATCGCCCCACCGTCCGGCCACGTAGGCCCAGAGCGCCTGGCCCCACCGGTACGGGAAGAAGCCGGGGTTCTCGAGGTCGCGGATGCTCGGCAGCCGGTCCTTCTTCTCGTCGCGCTGGGCCTTCTTGACCGCGTCGCGCATCCACATCGCCGTGTGGGCGTCGACGGGGCCGAGCGAGAGGTATTCGGCCATGCCCTCGATGAACCACAGCGGCATCCGCACCGCCGCCGGGACCGAGCCCTCGCTCACGGGGCCCGCGTGCCCGGTGATGTCGAACTGGAAGGCGTGGACCAGCTCGTGCCCCAGCACGTGATCGGTCTCGGCGAGCGGCCCCGCCATCGGCAGCACGACGCGCCGCTTGAGGATCTCGGTGACGCCGCCCGTCCCCTCGCCCATCTCGCCTTCGAGGGCGTTCGTCTGTTCGAAGTCGGGGTGGCTGGCGTAGAGGATGACCGGCTGGCGCGTTCTCAGCTCGTGGTTGAGGATCCGGGAGAGGCGCGCGTACCATCGCTCCGCCATCTGGCCCGCCTGCTCCACGGCCAGGCGCTCCTCGGGGTAGTAATAGATGTCGAAGTGCGCCGTCTTCAGCACCTGGTACTTGAACGTGCCGTAGCGGACCTTGTTCCGCCCGAAGTACTGCGCCTCGGCGGGAGAGGAGGCGGCCGCGAAGAGCGCGGCGACGACGAGAGCGAGCCCGGCGCGGCGAAAACGGCAAAATGAAGGCATTTTCTGCTCCTGCCGTCATCATTGACCCGACGGGTCGGGACGTCAATGTCTGATCGGAGAAACGCGACGCACGACGCCGCGCCCGCGGGGCCGCGTGGCATCGAAGGGACCGCCCGCACGGCGGACGGCCTCGACCTTTTCTGGCGCGGCTGGGTGCCCCCTTCCCCACTCGGCGTGGTCGTCATCGTCCATGGACTGGCCGAGCATTCGGGACGTTACGAGCACGTCGGCCGCCATCTCGCCGCCCGTGGGTGGGCGGCCTACGCTCTCGACACCCGCGCCCACGGCCGCAGCCCCGGCCCCAAGGTGCACGTGGGCCGGTTCGAAGAGTTCCTCGAGGACGTGGGCAGCATGCTCGCCGCCGTCCGGGAGCGCCACCCGGACCTGCCCGTCTTCCTCATCGGCCACTCCCAGGGGGGCCTCGTGGTGCTGCAATACGCGCTGCGGCAACCATGGGGCCTGGCCGGTATCGTCGCGACCTCGCCTTTCCTGGATACCCATCCCTCGCTTCGGCCGTCGAGGGCCTTCCGCCTCGCCCTCGCCGTGCTGCGGCGGATCGCGCCCCGCCTGCGCCTTCCCAGCGGCGTCGATCCCCGAAGGGTCTCCCGCGATCCCGAGGTCGTGAAGGCCTACGTGCAGGACCCGCTCGTGAGCCGCCGCGTTTCCCCCGCCTGGTACGCCGCCCTCCGTGGGGCCCAGGCCGAGGTGCGCGCCGGAGCCGGACGGCTCGCGGTCCCCATGCTCGTGCTCGCGTCGCCGGACGACCGCCTCGTCGATCCGGAGGCGGTGCGACGTCTGGTGGCGAGCGCGCCGGCCGGTCGGGTCGAGGCGTCGTGGTGGCCGGGCCTCAGCCACGAGCTCCTGAACGAGCCGGAGCGCGAGCAGGTCCTCGCCCGGATCGACGCCTGGCTAGGACAGCGGCTTCAGAACACCTTGATCGACAGGTAGCGCTTGGGGTCCTTCCGAATGTCGTCGGCCAGCTTGCTGAGGTTGACGCTGGCCTGGTTCATGTTGGCGGCGGCCTCGCTCAGGCGGTCGTACAGCTTGTCGTCCTTCGTCAGCTTGCCCAGGCTGCCCTCCCCCCGCTCGACCCGGCCGAGGACGTTCTCCATGGACTGCGACGACTTCTCGAGGGTGGTGCTCACGCCGTCGAGGCGCCGGGTGATGACGCTCGCCTGCTCGCTGATCGAGTCGGCACGCTTGAGCGTGCGGTCCCATTCGGGGGCGCCCGCGATCTTCTCCATGCTCGCGGAGGACCGGTGAAGGCTCTGGGTGATGTCCCTCAGCTCCCGCCGCTGCTCGGTGACCGTGGCGGAGAGGGTCTTCAGCACCTGGTTCAGCTCGGCGCTGCTCGAGTGGACGTTGTCGATCGTCGGCTTGTCGAGAAGCGATTCCAGGCGAGACAGGACCGTCTCCGCCTGGGTCGAGATGCGGCTCGTGACGTCGCTGAGCGACGTCTCGCTCGCCCCGGGCAGCGTGTCCCCGTTGCCCAGCTTCTTGTCCGAGGTGCCGGGAACGACGTCGGCCACCATTCCCCCGACGATGCCCGCCGACTTCAGCAACACCTTCGAGTCGGCGGGGACGTCGTACTCGCCCTCGATCTCCAGCCGGATGGCCACGTCGTCGTGGCTGATCTTGAAGCGCTGGACGCGGCCGATGTTCACGCCCCGCATCTGCACCGGGTCGCCGCGGCGGATGCCGCCGGCGTTCGGCACGTGGGTCGTGATGATGTAGCGGCCGCGGAAGAGCGCGGCGTCGGTGAAGGTGAAGAGCGACAGCAGCACGGCGACGAGGCCGAAGATGACGAAGACACCGACCCATATCGCGCGGTCCTTGCTGCGGGCCACGGGGGGGGGCGGGATGTCTTCGTCCTCTCTCGGCGGCGGCTCGCGGTCGGTCATCGCGGTCTCCCGGTCGACTGCAGGTCGCCCGCGCGCCGGCTGGGGGGAGTCCGGCGCTCGCTGCGCATCGCGGTCAGCGCCGCCGCCTGGCGGTCGGCGAACGCGCGCACGAGCGGCTCGTCGCTCCGCCGGAACTCCGCGGGCGTGCCGATGAAGCGGAGCTTGCCCCCATCGAGCAACCCGATGCGGTCGCAGAGGGAGAGCGCGCCCTCGATGTCGTGGGTCACGATGATCGAGGTCACGTGCGTCTTTTCCGCGATCTCCTCGATGAGCCGGTCCACCGCCGCCGCGTTCACGGGGTCGAGGCCCGTCACCGGCTCGTCGTAGAGCAGGATCTGCGGCCGCCCGACGATGGCCCGCGCCAGCCCCACCCGCTTGCGCATCCCGCCCGACAGCTCCGCGGGAAGCTTGGGCAGGACGGCCCGCGGATCGAGGTTCACGTCCTCGAGCGCGTGCCACACGCGGCGCGCCACCTCGCGGCGCCCCAGCCGGCGCGCCTCGTGCTCCTGGATGCCGAGAGAGACGTTCTCGTACACGTTGAAGGAGTCGAAGAGCGCGGCGTTCTGGAAGACGTAGCCCGCCTTCTGCCGGATCTCCTGGAGAGCGCCGGGCCGGCCGCAGAAGACCGACTCCCCGTCGATGACCACGTCCCCGTGGTCGGGCACGATGAGGCCGATGGTCGTCTTGAGGAGCACGCTCTTGCCCGTGCCCGAAGGACCGACGATGGCGAGGGTCTCGCCGTCGGGGACGGTGAGGCTCACCCCCGCCAGCACGGGGGCGTCGAACGCCTTGTAGACATCGCGGTACTCGATCACCGACATCGCGGGCGCCCGGCAGCCATCAGTTGAGGAAGAGAGGCGGGAAGAGGGCGTCCGCCACGAGGACGGCGATGATCATGAACACGACCGACGAGGTGGTGGCGCGTCCGACGCCCTCCGCGCCCCCGCGCGTCAGCAGCCCCATGTGGACGGAGATGACCGGGATGATGAAGCCGAAGACCTCCGCCTTCATGAGCGAGTAGAAGAGGTCGTAGCTGTGCCAGAACAGTCGCGCCCCGTAGAGGAAGCTCTGATAACCGAGGCCGACCGTGCTGCGGGCGGCCAACATCCCCGCCACCGCTCCCACGCCGTTGGCGAGCCCGACCAGGGCGGGCATCGCCAGCATGCCGGCGAGGATCCGGGGGGCGGCCAGCATCCGCACCGGGTCGCGGCCGAGCGAGTAGATCGCGTCGATCTGCTCGGAGACCTGCATGGTGCCCAGCTCCGCGGTGATGCGCGCACCGACCCGGCCGATGAACACGATGGCGGTCATGACCGGCCCCAGCTCCAGCACGACGCCGTTGACGACGATGCTGCCCAGCACGTAGAGCGGGATCGATCCCGTGAACTGGTAGCCACCCTGCTGCGAGGTCACGACCCCGGACAGCGTGGCCGTCACCAGCACCAGGGGAAGGCTCTCGACCCCCATCGAGTAGGCCTGGATGACGAAGTCGCGGAAGGCAACCTGGCCGCGCAGGGTCGCGCCCAGGCTCTGCCAGGCAAGCTGGGCCATGTCTCCCGCGTGGCGCGCCACGGACTCGCCAGCGTGGCCGAAGGCGCGCACCCCACCCGTCAGCGCGTGAGTGACGGACGCCATTTTCTAGTGACTCCTCACATTCGTCACGACGGCTCCCCTGAGGTCAGTAACAGCGTACCCTAGATTGAGTCCCATGGCCGGAGCAAAGCGACGGGCCGCGCCGACTCGCCCCGCGACGACCAGCGCTGCCCCCTTCCGCCGCGCGGCCGGTTTCGCTTGTGTCACTTAATCTGACTCCTTGACATACTGATGCGCCGATGCGATAATTAATGTCAGCGTCTGGTGAGGGTACCGGACGGCTCGTCCCCCCCGGGAAAGGTTCATCGCCATGACATACGGTGAAGACAGCATCCAGCTGCCGGATGGAGAAGAGTTGGTGATGATCGACCGCGCGGATTGGCTGGCCCCCACGCCCGGGCCTGATCCGAGGGAGACCTCTTTGGACCTTCGTCGTCAGGCCGGGTTGCCCGTTCATGCGTATCCCGCGCCGAGCGCCACGCCCACTGCGTCGTAGAAGCGCGCAGCGATCAGGCGCTCGCGCGCCGCGTGCTATACTCCCGCGTTCGGCGCCTGTAGCTCAGTTGGATAGAGCGGCAGCCTTCTAAGCTGCGGGTCAGGGGTTCGAATCCCTTCAGGCGCGCCACGTCCGCCCCGCTGGTGGGTGTAGCTCAGTTTGGTTAGAGCGCCAGGTTGTGGCCCTGGAGGTCGCGGGTTCGAATCCCGTCACCCACCCCAGTTTACGGGCAGATGTGGTCTCTGGTGTTGCGTTGGTGTTGCGGCCGCAATCCTCTCGCCCTGGGCCGTAAGGGCGCACCCAGGGCCGATTGAGTCACCGTCTTGGCGAGGGTCGGGATGGTAGGGCAGCAGACAGCATCGTTCACCCAGCGGTTCGGGCTCGCCTCCGCGTCTCCTCCGGAGGACTTCACGGCGCTGGCCCGGACGGCCCTGCTCCACATCCTCGATCGCCTGGAGCAAAAGCACTAGAAGGTCTACTTTTTTGCGAGCGCATTCACTCGCGCCTTCTCCAAGAGCACAGTATTTGGGTCCACGAGAACGATCGGATCGAGTTGGTCTCCACGGTAGCCGAAGCACAAGCGTTCTACGCTGAAGAGCTGAACCAGTTGCTCAGCGAAGAAGGCATGCCCTACGAGTTCCGCGATGGCCAGTTAATCCGCCCCGGCAAGCAGAGCACGCAGAAGGCAACGGCGCGCGCGACCTACGTCCTTGGCGCGCGCGAGCTCAAGGAGGCACGCGGGCACTTCACCAAGGCGCTCGACTACTTCCGGAAGTCTCCGCAAGAGGCCGACTGTCCGAACGCCGTCAAGGAAGCGGTCAGCGCGCTAGAGGCGGCCGCCAAGGCCCTATTCCCGGACTTCAAACCTGGCGACCTGCCGACTCTGCTGAAGAAGCTACAGGGCACCGAGGAGAACCAGATTCCACCAGCGCTCGCGAAGGCTATGGACTCGCTCTACGGATTCCGTGGAGCGGGGCAAGGAGTCAGTCATGGCGGCGCTAACGGTGGCGTCGTGACAGCCTCCGTTGCGGAGCTGGCTCTGAGCACGTCTGCCGCGTATATCACCGTGCCGCGGCCAATCGGCTCCGCACACGTTTGCGTTCTTAGAAGAGCTGCCAGCGTCGGACCACGAGGTCCCGCGACGCGCCGATCCACGACTGCGACTTGCGTGGCACGTTCGTCCTTCGGCGATGCCGCGCCGTGACAGCGACGCCACCAAACGAGCAGGTCGCCTCCGCCTCTAGGAGAGGGGCCGACTCTTGAGGTAATTCCGAACATCGTCGGCGCGCCATCGAAGGCGGTTGATCCCGAGTTTGACGGGCGCTGGGACCAGTCCCTTTCGCCTCCACACCCACAACGTCACACGGGAGATCCTCAGCAGGCGAGCGACCTCGGTGGTCGTTAGGAGTTGGTCCAGGTCGATAGCCCCACTCCCGGTAGTCTTCGCTCGAGTTTGCATCCAAAACCCCCGATCAAGGCCACCGTCAGCGCGATACAGGCCGCGCTGATGCTGGGCCGTTTCCGAGGAGCGCGGGCCTCTTCTATCGTTGCCGAGGGTCGATGTCGCGAAGACCGCGCAGCAGCCAGAGCACGTCGCGAACCGGCTTGGGCATGGCCCTGGACGCCAGACGAAACACAGCTCGGCGCACCGCTCGCTCAGGGCTCTGTTCCCACCGGCGACCACGCCTGCCGAACCGCAACCACTGCCTCACCCAGCCGTTTCCCCGCGCGAGCCGCAGCGATCTTCTCGCCGTCGCGAATAGCTCCATTTGACCGTTCCGGCGTGGCGCCGACCTCGGTGGCAACGGGTGAAGGGGAGGTCGCTCTTCGCGATCGCGCGGACGGGGCGGCGGCGTGTGCGCCAGGGCCTCTCGGGTGCGCTCGAGCCGGCGCTCATGACGCTCCAAGCTGCGGAGGACCTCCCTCTCCCAGCACTCCTTGATCCGCTGGATCCTGACGGGAGAGATGTGGACCGGCATTCGGTTTTCGAACTGGGGGCTGAGGAGCGCATGCACATGAGGGTGTGCCATGCGATCCTTGCCGCCGTGCTGATGGACCGCGAAGACGCCCTGGGCTCCGCGAGCGGCGCTCCGGAAAGTCTTTTCGACCGCGTCGCACATGACGCGCTCCGAGAGATGTCCATCGAACCGCTGGAAGCGCGCCGCCGTGGGGTTGTCCACGGTCAGGATGAAGCGGAAGTAGGCCGGGTTCCTTAGACCCCGGCCATCCTCGCGGAGAGCCTTCCGGATCCCCCTCTCGTCGCCTCTCAGGGCACGGTATCGATCGCCGATCCCGTAGAGCTCGCGCCGCTGTCCATCGGTCAATCCTTCCTCGCGGTGCGCAATGTAGCGGACCTGCGCTCCCGCTCGACTCGGGTCTCGGTGATAGCGAGCCTCGACGAAGAACATCTCAGCTTCTCGCTGGTGGTCTCGCGTCCGGGGTCTCGGGCAGCTCGCGTTCCGATTCAGCCAGGGCTTGCTCCCACTCGTCGGCGCCGACGGCTCGCACCTCGGCCAGCAGCTCGTCCTCGCTGACCTTCACGGCGCCATCGCGGGCCGCCCAGTGGGCCAGGAGCCGCTGAGTCCCGAGGGTCGGCGGGCCCAGGAGGTCGAGCGCCAGGCGAACACCTTCGATCGCTCCCAGCAGCTCCTCGACGCGACCGACCGGGACGCCTTCTCGCCCGCGAATCGTCTCCATTCCGACGGCCAAGCAGTCCCGAATCGCATCGGAGCGAGTCGTCCCCGTGCGCTTCGCGTGACCCTCGATTTCGCGAACGAGGTCGGGCTGCAGCCTCACCGTGATCCACTGCAGGGAGTCCTCGGCGCGGGACGTTCCGGGCTTCCCGGGCGAAAAAGGGCGTCGGAACCGGGCTTTGCTCCGGGGGGGAGATCCCGCGGCAACGCTTGTCTTCGCGTTCGTTGTTTCGATTCTTTGAAGGTCCATTGGCCCTCCTCCCCGAAGCCGGAGGCCTCGCGCGGGTCGAGAAACGCAGGGTCCGTGCCGCGGAGGATCCGGGTTGGCCACGGTCCCTCTCCCATGATTGAGTAGGCGATTATTGCGGGGCATTCGCCCAAGGGCGGCGCGCGGATTCTCAGATTCGAGAAGCGCTCGGCATGGTTCTCAGAGATGAGAAAGAGCTGCCTCCAAGAGCAGACCCCACAGCAAATCTTCGCCCGTGTCGGCCGCCCTCCGTGGTGGCTGGCTTGAGGGTGTCCGCCGAGGAGCCGGGGTCCGAGCACCGTGTCGCACGCCCCGAGTGAAATGTCCCGACGATCAGGCGCGACGAACCCCTAACACGGCGTTCGGCGCCGCAAGTCATTCGAGCACCGCGGAGTGGACACGTAGCGCAGGGGCGTGTGTCACGCCCTTTATCTTGCAGCAGTGCCAGTGCTCCTCCCTTCCCTTAAAGGACTCGGGTCGCAGCGCCACGGCCACGCCCGAGTATTACCAGCGTCCATACACGTATCACGGAGAGAAGAATCCACAACCGCATTGCAGCGCGGCGCCCTCACGAGCGAGAGGGGCCGCAGGGCGCGGTGGAGCCCACAGCCAGCCCGGCCCGCGAGCGGAGCGAGTGCTGGTACCGTGACAGCGGCGCCGACCTCGCCCGCGCCGCTGACGCGGGCCCTGCTGCGCCGCGAGCACCTCAGACGACGACCGCCGGCTCCTCCAGGTCGCCGTGGCCTCGGCGCTCATGCTGTCCGTCGGCACCGCGACGCCAGGTGCGCCCGAGCTCGTCGTAGTCACCGGGCGTCGCCATGGCCAGCACGGCCCGTTCAGCCGGTCAGGATCCTCGCGGCCGCGCGGCGGGCCGGGCGCAGGATGGTCGACCGAAGGGAAATTCGAGGCTCTCTACCTCAGCGGCCTCCATTTGTTTCCTCGTCGGGCCTGCCGAGATCGCGTCTGCCGGAATAGCAGTGGCAGCAGCTGTCAAGCTAGGCTGCCGTCCAGGTAAGGGATCGGAAGAAGGTTGAGCACGGCAATGGCGAGGCCGAGGAGTCCCGATCGCTGCCTATGCGAGCACCCCGCCCCAAGCGACTGGGCGTTTGTCGAAGTCAGATCGCGGCGCCTCAAACCTGGTGACCCCGTGGATCGGATATACCTCAATCGCCCAGACTGCATACCCGCGTTTCTGTGCGAGGACGACGCGGCCGCCCTCATGGATCAGCAAGACACCCGCAGAGGCAGGGCCTGCTCGCACTCCGCAGAGTGCGCTTCCGATTGTCGGAGTGGGCGCTTCCGCCAGCGGGCAGCGGCTTTTCGACAGCTCCCCCCGCGCCTGCCGTATAGAACGTCGTATAGATCCATGTTCGCGCGCGAACTTGTAATCGCCTGCCCACTGTGTAAATTAACGGGTTTGGCTCTAATGGAGCAGGAAGGCGGAGGCCGCTTCCGCGCAGGCATGACGCCGCCAGAATTGTGACCATGGACACGCCAAAGTTCCCTCATCATCGCGACTGCGAGGGGCTGACCGGCATCACGCTGGATCATCTACCGAACGATGGGTCGCTGGGGCGCGTCCGGCGGTATACGAAGGGCACGAACCTGTGGCAATCGGACGACGCTGCCGATCGCATCTATTTCCTTCGACGGGGTCGAGTGACGATCATGACCGCCACACCCGAGCATCGGCCGGTTCTCCTGCTCACGATCGAGGCACACCAGCCCTTCGGCGAGTTGTGCCTGTGCACCACCCGAACGCGGACCCGGGAAACCACGGCCACTGCCGTGACCGCGTGTGAAGCGATCGAGATCAAGCTCAGTCATCTCCTGGGCTACCTGCGTCAGAACCGTGAGGCGCTGGAGGCGTTGTTGTTCAGCTTCTGCTTGCGGCTGACAGACTCCGAGCATCGAGTTGAGGTGCTGGCGCATCGCGGGGCGGAGCAACGGCTCGGCCGACTGATGCTTCGTCTCGGCACATCGGGCGCGCGCGGCCGCCTCGACCGCAAGGGGACGCTCACGCTGTCGGTGAGTCACAACGAGCTGGCCCAGTTGACCGGCATGACCCGCTCACACGTCACGGTCACGATGGGACGGCTCCGCCGTCGCGGGCTCGTGCGGTATCAGCGTGAAGGCCCGCTCCGTGTCGACGTGTCCGCGCTCACCGCCTATCTCGGTCGCGTCGTGGGCGAAGGGTAAGCGGTGTTCGGCTAGTCATCCTGATGACGACGCCTGGAAGCGCGGACCTGGATCAGGCCATCCAGCGCGCTTTGAGCTAAGGGGCAGACTCTTGGGTTCTAGCCACGGGAAGCGACCGCCCCGTCATCCGTCGCGCAGACGGGGCACGAAGAAGCGCGCTCCGTCTCGACCCGCGCAGCCGCGCGCGCCTTCGCACGAAGCTGCGGCTGAGCCCGCGGCCGACAACCAGGACCAGGGCCGGGCCCGGACACCGCAAAGCGCGTTTCCCATCGTGGGCGTGGGCGCCTCCGCCGGCGGGCTGGAGGCTTTCCGGCACCTCCTGGCGGCGTTGCCTGTCAACACGGGCATGGCCTACGTGCTCGTGCAGCACCTGGACCCTCGCCATGAAAGCGTCCTGGCCGAACTGCTCACGAAGGGGAGCCGGATGCCGGTCTCCGAGGTCAAGGAGGACATCGCGGTCGAGCCCAACCACGTCTACGTTACCCCGGGGCGGCAGGACGTCACGATTCAGGGCAGCATGCTGAAGCTCATCCCGCGCACGAGCACGCGGGGCCAGCACATGCCGATCGACTCGTTCCTGCGCACACTGGCGGAGGCTCAGGGGACCAAGGCCATCGGCGTGATCCTGTCCGGGAGTGCTTCGGACGGGACGCTCGGGGTGAAGGCGATCAAGGCGGAAGGCGGCATCGCCTTCGCCCAGGATCCGGGCTCGGCCGCGTACGACGGCATGCCGCGCAGCGCCATCGCCTCCGGGTGTGTCGACTTCGTCCTGCCGCCGAATGAGATCGCCCAGGAACTCTCTCGCCTCAGCCGGCATCCCTACGTGAACACGCCGTCGCGCAAGGAGCGAGCGGACGAGCCCGCGCCTTCGCTGCCGAAGGCAAAGGACGGTCTCAGGACGATCCTGGCCCTGCTTCGCAAGACAACCGGCGCCGACTTCAATTCGTACAAGCCGCCGACCATCAAGCGGCGGATCGCACGGCGCATGGCGCTCGTCCACATGGAGAAGCTGGAGGACTACGCGCGCTACCTCGAGGGCCACGCGGAGGAGGTGCAGGCCCTCTATCAGGACTGTCTGATCACGGTCACCTCCTTCTTCCGCGACCCTGAAGCCTTCCAGGTCCTATGCGAGGACGTCCTCCCTCGCCTGCTGAATGATCGGCCGTCCGGCGCGCCCATCCGGGTATGGGTGCCCGGGTGCGCCACCGGCGAGGAGGTCTATTCGATCGTCATCTGCCTGCTGGAGCGCGCGGGAGAGGCAAAGGGCAACCCCTCTTTCCAGGTCTTCGCCACCGATCTCTCCGAGAGCGCCTTGGAGAAGGCGAGGGCGGGGAGCTTTCCGGAGAACATCGCGCAGGACGTCTCGCGGGAACGCTTGACGCGGTTCTTCACCAAGACAGATGGCCAGTATCGGGTCAGCAAAGCGATCCGCGACATGTGCGTCTTTGCGCGGCACGACTTGACCAAGGACCCACCGTTCAGCCGCCTGGACCTGATCACCTGCCGGAACGTCCTCATCTACCTCGAGCCGCGGCTGCAGCAGAGGGTGCTGGCCATCTTCCACTACTCTCTTCGGCCCTCGGGTTTCTTGCTGCTGGGCGCGTCGGAGACGGCAGGGGCATCACAAGAGTTCTTCGCCCCCGTAGACAAGAAACACCGGATCTATTCCAAGCGGCCCACCGTCGCGCCCGCCGGTTTGGGTCTCGCCGCCCCGGGGGGCGACGGTCGAGAGCGACGTGAGGCCGTGCCGAGTGCCGCCAAGCCCGCGCCACAGGAGCAGCTGCCGCAGGAAGCGGACCGGGTCCTCCTGGCCCGGTACGTGCCGGCGGGCGTGATCGTGGACGAGAAGGACAACATCGTCGAGTTCCGTGGCCAGACCGATCCTTACCTCGGCCACACGTATGGACGCGCGAGCTTCAACCTCTTCAAGATGGCGCGCAAGGGGCTCCTTCTCGAAATCCGTCAGGCGATCCAGGAGGCCAGGAAGAGGGACGCGACCTTCCGCAAGGAAGGCGTGTCGCTGCGACACCGGGGCCAGCTCCGCAAAGTAGATCTGGAGGTGATCCCGCTCAAGGGATCTCCAGGGAAGGAGCGCACACTGCTCGTGCTCTTCCTGCCGCGCCCCGAGACCAAGATTCGGCGGGGCGGGACCGACGGGCGGCGGCCGCGCCTTGCGACCGCCGACGCCAAGGAGAACGCGAAACTGAGGCAGGATCTCGCCGAGGCCACGGGGTACCTTCAGGCCGTGACGCAGGAGCACGAGGCGGCCAACGAGGAGCTGCAGGCCTCGAATGAGGAGGTCCTTTCGGCCAACGAGGAGCTGCAGAGCATCAACGAGGAGCTGGAGACGGCCAAGGAAGAGCTGGAATCAAGCAACGAGGAGCTGGCCACGCTCAATCAGGAGGTGCAGGACCGGAACGTCAAGCTCGGCCGTGCGCTTGACTATGCGAACGCGATCGTCGAGACGGTGCGCAATCCGCTGCTCATCCTGGACGCCGACTTGCGGGTGGAAAGGGCGAATCGGGCCTTCTACAGCTACTTCCAGGTCGCACCCGACGAGACCGCCGGCAGGCTCGTCTACGAACTGGAAAAGGGGCAGTGGGACATTCCCGCGCTACGGCAGGCGCTGGAGGAGGTCCTCCCCAAGGACGCCCGCTTCGAGGACTTCGAGGTCGAGCACGACTTCCCGCGAATCGGCCGTCGAAACCTGGTGCTCAACGCCTGCAAGCTCTGTCACGACAGCGGCCAGGAGAGCATCCTCCTGGCCATCGAGGACAGGACCGAGGTCACGAAGGCGGAAGAGGGGCGCGAGGCGCTACTGAGCATGGAGCAGGAAGCGCGGAAGCGGGCCGAGCAGGCCGACCGGATCAAGGACGAGTTCGTGGCAACACTCTCGCACGAACTGCGCGGCCCCCTGAGCTCCATCGTGGGATGGGTCCACCTTCTACGCACAGGAGGTCTCGACAAAGCCGCCAGCGAGCGCGGGTTGGCGGCCATAGATCGGGGCGTCAATGCACAGACACGGCTCATCGAGGAGCTGCTGAACTACTCGCGCATGGTCACGGGCAAGCTTCATCTGACACCGCGACCGATGGATCTCGTGCTGGTGGCCGGGGCGGCGATTGAGGCGGTCCGTTCGGCTACGGAGGCGAAGGAGATCCGCCTCGAGCTGGTGACGGAGTCTCCCACGGCGATGGTGCTCGGCGATCCGGACCGCCTCCAGCAGGTCATCTGGAACCTCCTTTCGAACGCGGTGAAGTTCACGCCGCGGGGCGGGCGCGTGGAGCTCTGGATCGGGCGGGTGGGCACCAACCTGGACTTGCGGGTGAGCGACACCGGACAGGGCATCCCTGGTGACTTCCTCCCGCATGTGTTCGAGCGCTTCCGCCAGGCCGAGGGCAGCCGGACCCGCACGCAGGGCGGGCTCGGGCTGGGACTCTCGATCGTCAAAGAACTGGTGGCGCGGCACGGGGGGACGGTCAAGGCGGACAGTCCTGGCGAAGGTCAGGGAACCTCCGTTACAGTCTCGCTTCCCATCCCGACGCTGCTCCTGGAACCGAAGGACAGCGAGGCGGGGGGACCCAGCGAACCATCGAGACCGGAGACGGTCGATCTGGACCGAACAATGCTCGAGGGGGTTCGGCTGTTGGTGGTGGAGGACGACGCCGACGGCAGGGAGATGCTGGTGGCGGCCTTCGAGCAATGCGGCGCAAAGGTGAGAGCGGCGGCTTCGGCCGGAGACGGGATGGAGGCTTTGCAGCGAGCGCTTCCGGACGTCCTCGTCTGCGACATCGGTCTGCCAGGCGAGGATGGCCACCAGTTCATCCGCAAGGTCAGAGCCCTTGAAGCGGAGAGAGGGGGCCGGATCCCGGCGTTGGCGCTAACGGCTTATTCGGGACCGGAGGATCGCGGAAAGGCACTGGCGGCCGGCTTCGACCTTTACGTGCCCAAACCCGCGGCGGTTGCGGAGTTGGTGGCGAAGGTGGCCGCCCTGGCCGGCCCGCATGGTGGGCACTGAACTTGACAGCGGCGGACTGTTACTACGCCTCGGGTGAGGGTTCTTGACCGCAGGCGGTGAGCTGCGGTTTACTGGCCGCACCTTGCCCGACCTCGTCCTCGGCACAGAGTGGATCGTGGACGCGCACGGGTGCGATCCCTCTTCGCTGCGCTCGTGCGCAGCCCTGGCCCGGCTGTTCGCCCGCATCGTCGACGAGCTGGGGCTTCTCCCCGCGGGCGAGCCGGTCTGGCACGTGTTCCCCGGCCCGGGAGGGATCACGGGCGTGTTACTCCTCAGTGAGTCGCACCTGGCCTGTCACACGTTCCCCGAGCGCGGCTTCGCCGCATTCGACCTCTATTGCTGCCGGCCGTCACAGGAGTGGCCCTGGGCGGAGCGGCTGGCCGACGCCCTCGGCGCCGCCGAGGTCCGTGTACGTTCCGTGCCGCGCGGGGAGCTGTGAGCGGCCAACGACTTTGCCTTCGCCCGTCCTCTTGATTCCGATTCGGGGTTTTTCTGTGGGATCGCGCCATCGTCCGCCAAGCTAGCAAACAAACATGCCGAGCCTCACCAGCGTAACGAAGGTTGATGTCCTATCGGGCTCCAGGCAGCCCGAGATTGGAGGTTTACCATGACGCCGATTCGCTGTGCGATACCGGTCCTGACGGTCGCCCTGGCCCTGGCGCACATGGGATGCGGCTCCAAGTCCTCGGAGCGCACGCCCACCGGCCCCCGGCCCCCGGCTTCGGGCGACGAGGGCCAGGTGACGGCCATGGCCGTCGCGCCATCTCTCGGTGCGGCTGGGAGCTTCGCGGTCCTGGGGGCGTCGACGGTGACCAATACGGGCGCAACCACCGTCAACGGCGATCTGGGCATCAGCCCCGGCGCGGCATGCACCGGGTTCCCGGCTCCCTGCACTGGCGGTGGCCCGGGGGTCGTGACCGGAACGATACACGCAGGGGATGCGACGGCGCTCGCGGCCCAGGGTGCGGCCACCACCGCCTACAACGCCCTCGCCGGCCAGGCCTGCAATGTCAACTTGACCGGCACTGATCTGGGTGGACTCACGCTCACGCCGGGTGTCTATTGCTTCTCGTCGTCGGCTCAGCTGACGGGAACACTCACCCTCAACGGCCTCGGCAACCCTGGCTCCGTCTGGGTCTTCCAGATCGGGAGCACGATCACCACCGCGAGCGGTTCGCGCGTCGCCTTCATCAATGGCGGACAAGCCTGCGGTACGTTCTGGCAGGTCGGCAGCTCCGCGACGCTGGGCACCAACACGGCCTTCAGCGGAAATATCATCGCGCTCGCGAGCGACACCCTGAACACCGGCGCGACCAACGCCGGCGCCGTCTTCGCGCGAACCGGCGCGGTGACGCTGGATACCAACACCGTCTCCGTCGTCGGGAGCTGCGGTAGCGGCCCCCAGCCCAGCCCCACGCCGCTGCCTGGGCCTGTGCCGGCACTGCCCCACGGCGCAGGATGGGCTCTTCTGGTCGTGCTTCTCGGCAGCGGAGCGTACATTCTCAGCCGCCGCTGAAAGCGTCGCCTACCGCGGCCGGCGCACGCCTATCGAGGCGAGCAGGTAGCCGTGCCGGCGCACGGCCGGCACGTGCTCATCCAGCCATGCGAAGGGCTTGAGCGCGGCGGCGGTCACGCGCGCGAGCGGCGGAGCGTAGCTGTGAAGGGCGAGGTCGGCCATGCGCAGCCACCCTGGCACGAACAGGATGGCGGTCTCGGCGACGACGTCGAAGCCAGCGGACTGGAGCATCCGCCGGAACGCCCGGCGCGAAAAGGATCGCTCGTAGCCATAGCCGTAGAGTCCGACCGCCTGGAGGACGGCGGCCAGGAGCGGCCGTAGAAAGGGATCCCACCGGTTGGGCACTCCCACCACGGCGCGTCCGCCCGGCCGAAGCACGCGGTACATCTCCCTCAGCGCCGTCTCGGGGTCGTGGAAGTGCTCGATGGTGCCCATGGAGTAGATCGCATCGAAGCTCCCGTCGCGGAAGGGAAGGCTCCGCACGTCGGACACGGCGGCGCGCAGACCCGCGTCGGGGAACGCCGCCCGGGCCTGACGGACGGTCGGCTCGGAGATGTCGACGCCGAACACGGCCGCCCCTTGCCCATGCACCCATTGCAGGATGCGGGTGTTCTTGACCTCGTCCCACAGGTCGGTCTTGAGCACCGCGCAGCGGCCCAGGTCGGGAAGGTGCTCGGACAGAAGCCTCTTCTCGTTCTCGAAGTAGTAGGCGGTGGAGGCAGCGCCGCCGAGGTCGGGAAAGCGCTCCCCGACGTCGTGCCAGAATCGGCGATACGCGGCGCTGAGGCTAGTGGGGACCATCGGCCGCCGGCCGCAGGGGCGCGAGCATTCCCCCAACGGGCGGCGCGGCGCGGAGCATCACCAGCGTGAGGACGACCGGCACGCCCACCGCCCACGCCCTGAGGAGGAGCGCGTGGGGCACCAGGCCCGCGTGCTCCGCCATCTCTCCGAGGACCACGAGGAGCACGACCTGCGAGGCGAGCAGCACGCCGAAGGCCGACAAGAGGCGCCGCCAGCCTGCGAATGCCGTCAGCCCGAGCGCGAGGAGCAGGCCCGCCTGGTAAGCCGGCAGGAGGGCGAGGGCGCCCTGGTCGTCGCCGGGAGCGGCCAGCTCCGTCACCGTGTGCGAGGCCAGGGAAGAGACGAGCCGCGCGGCGCCGAGCACCGCGCTCGCAAGGATGCCGCCCGCGACGATGGCGAGGATCGCGGCGACAGCCAGGGCGGCGCCCGCGCGGGCGGCGGCCCGCGCCCATCTTCGCTCTCCCGGAGGCTCACGCCACAGCGCGAGCAGCACCACGGCGATGACGGCCAGCACGAGCTGATGGAAGCCGTGGACGAGGAAGAGCGGCGACGACGCGAGGGCCGGGGGCAGGGCCAGCAAGAGCAAGCGCGCGATGGCGAGGGCGGCGAAGAGCGGCGGCGCGGCCGCCAGGGCCAGGACGCGCCAGGCCCAGCTCACGCGCGCCGTGAGGACACCCGCGACATACAGCGGGATGAGAGCCGTGGCGAGGCACTCGGGAGTCACCCTGAACGCCCCTCGGTTCGTGGCGAGCACGTTGCCGGTGGCGGCGGCGGCGAGCCCCGCCGCGCTGAGCAAGAACGCGGCCGCACGGGCCGTCCAGGCGCCGGCCTCGAGCAGGGCCTCGCTGCGCGCGATCCAGGGACCGCAGAGCGCGAAAGCGACGAGCAGCAGTGCGGCCCGAGGCACGAAGCGCCGCGCCAGCGGGGAGGACGGCCCGGTCGCGGTCACGGCCGTCCGCATCCACGCGAAGACGTAGCTCGCGGTGGCGAGGACGAGGATCGCCGGCCAGACCTGCAGGTGCAGGGTGCGGAAGAGCTCCGGCGAGGCGGCGGCACGGCCCAGGGTCGCGATGCGCACGGTGTTCAGGCCGAGAACGAAGGCGATCGCGACCGCGCTTCCGGCGAGGCGGGAGCGCCAGGACACAGGGCTGGCGAGGATGGCCGCCAGACACAGCGCGAGCACGTCGATCCCGCTGCAGTCGAGGGTGACGGCGATCGGCGCCGCGGGGCGACCGGCGTAGTAGTCAGCAGCCTGCTCCTGCATCTGCGTGAGGGGAAGGACGAGCCGGCTCTCAACCCAAGGAGTGCGAAAGAGGGCGAAGAGCCCGAGGCTCCAGAGCAGCGCGGACAGAAGGAACGTCGTGGCTCGGCGCGGCTCCGCGGGCATTGACCGGTGACCGCATTCTAGTCCTCGATCGGCGCGCGTGTCTCGACGACCATCGCCGGGAGGGATGCGATACGCTCTCGGGCCATGACTTCCGTTCCCAAGGGAGCCGCCCTCGCGTTCGCGGCCGCCCTTGGCGTGATGCTGGTCATGGCCGCACCGGTCCTGCTCGCGCCCTCCGAGCGCCTCTTCGGCAGCGCAACCCTCGGGCACGAGGATCCGAACCGTGATCCCCTGATCGTCATTGAACAGTTCCGCTCCGGACGAGTTCCGTCACCCTACCTGCAGCCGCTCACCGATCTCCCGGGCCGCGCCCTGGCCCGGCTCGTGGGCCCGGTCGCGGCCTACAACGTCCTGGTCCTCGCGACGTTTCCACTCTCGGCCGTCGCCGCCTACCTGTTGGCGCGCCGCGTCGTCGGCTCCCATCTCGGGGCGATGGTCGCCGGGCTGGCCTACGCGTTCCTGCCGTTCCACGTCACGCAATCCGCCGGCCACCCTCACGTCGCGCAGACGCAATGGCTCCCGCTCTACTTCCTGGCCTTGTGGAGCTGCGTCGACCATCCGGATATCCCACGCGCCGCGCTGCTACTCGCCTCAGCCGCGGCCGTCGTGCTCTCGAACTTCTACGGGGGGCTCATCGCCGCGGTGTTGAGCCCGGTGGCGCTCGTCGCTTACGGGTTCGCATCGCCGATCCGGCCGGGCGAGAGCCGTCTGCGACGCATGGCCGTCACGAGCCTCGTGCTGGTGGCGGCGGGCGCGACGGCGCTCGGCCTCGTCCACCACTTCGCCCTCGCGGCCTTGCTGCGCCCCGCCTCTCTCGCCTTCGCGCGTTCGGAGCTCTTCGCCTGGAGCGCGAAGTGGTGGAGCTATCTGGTTCCCCCCGTGGACCAGCCGCTGTGGGGCCCCGGTGTCCGCCAGTTCTGGGCGAGGCACGGCGTCGGCGAGAGCCTCCTGGAGCACCAGCAGGTGGCCGTGGGCTGGTCGGTCCTCGCGCTGGGGGCCGTGCCGCTCTGGCGGTGGCTGCGCGGCGATCGCGACTCGCTCGCGGTCCGGAGCGCCCCCGTGCTCGCAAGCCTCGCCGTCGCCGCCCTCCTGTGCTCGCTGTCTCCCGAGCGGACGATCGGGCCGCTCACGTTCGTGCGTCCGTCCGCGTTGTTGTACGAAGTCGCGCCGATGTTCCGCGCTTACGCCCGGTTCGGCGTGGTGGTCGGTCTCATGACGGCCCTGCTCGCGGGGGCGGGCGCTGCTTGGCTGTGGCAGCGGCCGGGTCTCGGGGGCCGTGTGGCGGCCGTGCTGCTGCTGGGCCTCGCCGCCTTCGAGTACACGCCGCTGCCGCCCTGGCGATGGCGCGACGTGCTGCCGACGCGCGCCCACCGATGGCTCGCGACGCAGTCCGGCGCCTTGCGCGCGCTCGATTGCGCGCCTTCGTCCCGAGGGTCCGACTCCCTGGCGGTGTCGCTGCTCGGCCACGACGTCTCGCTGCTCGGCGCGCCGGCCTTCGACGATTGCGGCGAGCCGCGGCTCGCCGACAAGCTATCGGCACGGGGCTACACCCACGTCGTCGTGCGGCGGGACAGCCCGGCCGGAAGGTGGCTGGCGGCCCATCCGGTGCCCGAGGGTCTCGCCCGCGGACCGGAGTTCGAGGACAGCTCGATCCTGGAGGTGAAGGCCGGCCGGCCACTCGTATACGTGAGCGCCATGCTCGGCTTCTACCCTCGCGAATACGCGGGCGACTCCACCTGGCGCTGGATGGGGCCGATGGGGGCGCTCCGGATTGTCGCGACCGCAGACTCGGCGGGGAGCGTATTGGATCTGGAGCTGAAGGCGTTTCCCCGCGACCGCCGCGTCGAGTGGTTCCTCAACGGGCGCCGGCTCGGCGAGCTTGGAGTGGCGGCCGAGTGGCGCCGATACGACCTGCCTCTCGGCCCGCTCGCACCCGGGGAGACCTCCCTCACCCTCGCCTGCCGCGAGCCGGCCGTCGCGGCGAACGACGTCCTCCACAACGACGACCCCCGTGCCCTCGGCCTGGCCGTGGGGAGCTGGAGGATCGAGGACGTCGGTGCGGGACGTGGGGCCCGCGCCTCACCTCTTGCTGTTGAGTTGCCGAAGGCAACTCCAGGGTCAGGAGCAGTGGCGCGGCCAGGAGGTGAAAGCGCAGGCCAGTCTGGTTCGCTCAAGACGCGGCCTGACGGTACAGTTATTGACAGTCATCATCGGGTGACGGCAGGGATCAAAATGCCGCCAAACAATGCGTTTCCCGCGGACGGCGCAGGGCAGGTTGAGGCGCCGTCGCTGATCGCGGCGCTAGACGCACCCCTGACAGGAGCAAGGTGAATCTCGAGAGCGAACTCCCAACCCCACTGGCGCTTTGGTCCACGTGGGCAGAAGAACAAGCTGCGCTCATCCCGCAGACTGGTCGAGCTCTCACCGCGGCGACTCCAGGTTGTGGCCCTGGAGGTCGCGGGTTCGAATCCCGTCACCCACCCCAGTACGTCAATGGGTTACAGAACCGCTTCGGCGGTGGGTTCCACGCGGTGTTATCCAGGGGTTCGGCGGGCCGCAGAGCGCTCCTTAACCGAGATAAGTCGCGATGATCGAATGGCTGGCACGCCACCGAATGGCGCTCTCGATTGTGTTCGGCATTCTGGTCCCGTATCCCGGCAGTTACGTTCCCATAGGCCTCATTTTCGCGGTGCTTCTTCCGACTGGTGGATACTGGGCAATCGGAATATTCGCAGGCGGGGGTGGGCCGTCGTTGCTGCTTCTTCTTGGAGCCATCGCGCTCGCCTATGCGGCCGCGTTCTGGGCACTAACAACGGTTGTGCTGCGAAGGATGTTCAGGGTTGGTCTCCCCTGGTGGCCACCACGGAGCCCGCCTGTTCCATGGGAAACCCTGCCGCGGCGCACCCCGGGCCACAAGCCTTGCCGGACCTCTGTCCGGAGTGCGGGGCTCGCTATCCATCCCGCTACTACTTCGCTCAGCCGGATCAAGAGGCGTCAGTATGCGCTGCTTGTGCTAGCGTTTCACAGCACAAGCGTCAACTCCAATCGTCATCATCTCGATGATGAGAACACCAGCCCCGCGGCCACGCCGCTGAGACTCAGAAGCCGCTAGGCGGGAGTTTGAGTATGCAGCAAGCGGATCGAATGAGCTGGAATAGCACGGGAGCAAGGACGATGGGCATCGCAAGCTGGGGCCATGCGGTCTTTGCCGCGACCATGGTCACCCTCGGAATCATGGGCCTGATCCAAGGCGATTTCACCCCGACATGGACGGGGGTGCCCAAGGGTGTTCCCGCGCGCGAGGTACTAGCCTATCTCTGCGCCTTCATCTCTCTGGTATCTGGCATAGGCCTACTCTGGCCGCGCGCCGCCGTCGTCGCTTCCCGCCTGCTGCTCACCTCTTTCTTGGTTTGGCTGCTGCTGTTTAGGGTGCCGCTTATCTTCCGCGCTCCTACTGCGACGGTTGCTTGGTGGGCCAGCGGTGACACCGCGGTGATGGCCGCGGCCGCTTGGGTTCTGTACGCGTGGTTCGCCGGTGACTGGGACCGTCAGCGCCTCAGTTTCGCCACTGGCGACAAGGGTCTGCGCATCGCGAGGGTGCTTTA
>Ga0207646_10002342_pt1 | contig 22394 bp, 23 predicted proteins | sample KBSK5502metaG_FD_184343 | JGI IMG/M metagenome (GOLD analysis project Ga0207646, IMG submission 184343) | Corn, switchgrass and miscanthus rhizosphere microbial communities from Kellogg Biological Station, Michigan, USA - KBS K5-50-2 metaG... | ecosystem: Host-associated > Plants > Roots >... | reverse complement strand
GGCCGCACCCGCGGCGATGCCGTGGAACTGCCGGGCCGCGGGGTCGGCCATCACCCAGACGGCTCCCAGGGCCACGGCGCCGAGACCAGCGCTCGCGAGCGCGCGCCGTGAGGACGCAAGGCCGATCGCGAGGAGCGCGACGCTCTCGGCGAGAACACGAGCCGCGTCTCCCCCGCCCGTGTTCAACGGCGCGGTTAGCGTGCGCTCCATCGCGCTGGAAACGACAAGCCCGACGGCGAGGATCTCGAGTGCCATCTCGTACTGCGCCGGCAGGCGACGCTGCAGATCCCGCGGGATCGCGAGGACGAGCGCGAGGATCGCCACGCCGGTCGCCGCGACGAACGGCTCGGCCCGCGCCGCATCGCGAAGTGCGAGCACCCCGATCGCGGCGAGCATCGCCGCCGCCGATGTCACAAGCGCTCGCCGTCCGGACCAGAGACCCAGCGCGACGATGACCGTCCCGCCTGCCAGCACCGACGCGCCGTGGGTGAGGGCGTCGTCGCCGAACGCCGTCGCACGCACGAGCGGTGGAGCGAGGACGAGCAACACGCCGACGACTTCGGCCGCCTCACGCAGCTCGCTGGGCAGCCGCCACGACATCCGCGGGACGGCGAGGACGAGCGCGATCGTAATGAGACCGAATACCGCCGTCGAAGACTCCAGCGCGAGCGGCGCAGCCGCGGCGCGTATGACGACGAGCCCGAGTGCACCGATCGAGACCGCGCCGAGGTCGCGCAGCCCGCGAGCGCTCGCGAACTCCAACAGGATCACGCTCTCCGCAAGGAGCACAACCGTCCGCGCCACCGCGTCCTGGCTCCAGCTCGAGACGTAGGTAGGCCCGAGAAGCGCGACAGCGGTACCGATCTGCGCGGGTACGAAGAATTCGGCCCGAAGCGCCGGCGATCCGAACCGAGCGATGCCCCACGCGCCGAGCCCGAGATAGATCGCCACCGGAAGCGTGAACGCCTCGATCGCGGCGGGGTGGAGGCGAGCGATAACGATGAGGACGCTCGCGAGGTACGAGGCCGTTGCGAAGAGTGCCACTCGCTCGGAGCGACGATTCAGCGCCTCGACGAGAGTGATCGTTCCGAAGACGGCGAACGCAGGCGACGTCGCGAGCCAGACCGGCAGGTCCCACCACGCGGAGGTGAGCGGGTGCGCGAGGGCGAAGCCGAGACCGACCGCCGCCGCCGCAATGCTCGCGGCGATTCCGATCTCGCGGGCAACCCGCGCGAACTCGCTCGCCCTGAAGCGCGAGAGGTACGCCGGGACGAAGAGCAGCAGCGCGGCAGCCGCGAGCGCCAGCGGCACAAGCTCGTCTGGTGGCTGCAGCCAGCGCGCCGCGGAGATGGCCGCGACCCCGGCAAATCCTGCGGCGATCCAGAGGTGCTTCGGGCGACGAGCGTCGATCGCCGACGCGACGGCGCCGAGCGTTGCCGCGGCCGCGAGCACGGTGGCAAGCGGCGTTGAGTCGTCCAAGACGGTGGACACAACGAGCACCGCGCTGACAAGAGAGGCGATCGACAGGACGTCCGCGAGGATCGGCATCTTCCGCCTCGCGATCGCAGCGACGATGGCAAGGCCTGCAGCGATCGGGGTGAATCCCAGCGCAAGCACGCGCGGTTCGATGCCGCTGAAGACTGCGACGCCCGCATGCGTGAGGCCGGTCGCGATCAGCATGAAGGCGACGCCGACATGAAGCGCGCCGGCACCGGCGAGGACAAGAGCGCTGAGCTCGCGGGGAGGTTCACCGTGACGCGCGCGCCAGACCGCGAGCGCGCCGAGAAGCACTGACATCCCGAGATAGGTCGTGGCCCCCACCAGGGGAGCGCGCCAGTACGCCGCCGGCGGCAGCAGCGCGAACGCGATCAGGCCGTACGCGACGATCCGCGCGCGGTCCCGCGCCCACATCGGGAACGGCGAGGGCGCGCCGGCGAGGTCGCCCACCTCGCGTACCAGCGTGTAGCCGATGGCCAGCAGGGCCGAGACGAATCCGTACGTCTGCACGGGAGCGCTCGCGGAAAAGACAAGCCCGAAGGCGACGGCTGCGGGTCCTGCCACCGCGAGCCACCGTTCGCCCTGATGATCGCGGTCGGCGCGCGCAGCGTAATAAGCCGTCCCGAGGCTCGCGAGAGCCGGGATCGCAAGCCGCTCGACGACTGAGAGCGGGCTGAGCACGCTGATGAGCACGGTCGGTGCCGCGCCGAACACGAGGGTCGCCGGGAGCAGGAAACGGCTGGGCAAGTCGAGCGGACCGACCAGCCGCAGCGTCCGAGCCTCTCCCACGCGGGTCGCTAGCTGGATCGCGAGCGGGTAGGCGGCCAGCAGAACGAAGAGCCATGTCCCGGGGACGTTAAAGAGGACGGCGATGCCGCCAAGCGCGCTGAGCGACGCGACGAAGAATAAGTACGAGTACCCGCGGCCGTATGCCGTGATCGCGAGGACGGCGTAGAGACCAGCCGCCACGAGCGAGCCGAGCACCCACATTGCGGGCGAGGTGAACGGCGAGACGTGGGCGACGAGTGCGTAGTACGCGACGAAGTCGAGTGGCACGAGCAGCGCGCCGAGGATGAGGAACGTGCGCCCAGCCTCTTCCACCCGCGCGATGCGATGGCAGACGAGACCGCCCCCCAGAAATCCGAGCGTTCCGACGATCATCAGCACGAGCCGCACAGAGTCCGAGATCTGCTGTCCGGAGACGTTGACGAAGATCAGCGCGGCGACGACGACGAGGAACGCGCCGAGATAGAGAAGCAGGCTCGGCGCGCGTTCCGCGGTGAAGAACGTCTCCACGACCGACGGCCCTGCGGAGGTCGGCGGGACGGCGGCGCGCGCAGGCACCGCCGGCGCGGGCACCGCGGACACGGCGGCCGCCGGGGTCGGTGACTGCGCCGAAGCCACGGTGGTCGTCGCGGGCCGGCCCGTGGACGCGGCGATTTCCTTGAGCACGATCTCGCGAATGCGGTCGGCCGCGTAGTCGTCGATCGCACCTGCACCGACCAGGTCGTCGAGACGATTGAGGAGGTAAGCCCGGCCGAGGGTCAGCAGCGCCGGCGGAAACTGGAGCGTCCTGCCGCAGCTCGCACATGACGATCTGCCAGCCACAGGCTGTCCGGCTCCACAGAAATAGCAGTGCATGGACCTCACGGCCCCAACCGCCCCTTCAGCTTCGCGACGTCCGCTCCCATCATCCTCACCGGCCCAAGCCTTTCCGCCAGCCCACGAATCGTCCGTCACTTGAGCGACCGCCTCCGTGTGTCCTCCGACACGGAGCCGTCTCACATGGGCATGCGCTTCACCGTTCTATCGTCGTGGGATCGGAACGGTGACATTTGGCGAGCTTTTGGAGCGCCACGAGCGTGAGATCTTCGCGTACGCGCTGCGTCTCACCGGGAGCCGGGCGGACGCCGACGATCTCTACCAGGAGACGTTCCTCGCGGCGTTTCGCGGATGGCCCCCGCCACGCGCGGGGAACGAGCGCGCCTGGCTCTACAAGATCGCGACGAACAAGGCGATCGATCGGGTACGGCGCGCGCGCCGCGTCGTTCCGCTTGAAGACCTGCGGCTGGCTGCGCCCGAACGCGACGGCGTGACGCTCTCGGATCTCGCGACAGCTGTCCGCGCGCTGCCGACCGGGCAGCGCGCGGCGTTCGTCCTCCGCAAGGTCGAGGGCCGCTCCTACGCGGAGGTCGCGGACACGCTCGGGTGCAGTGAAGAGGCCGCGCGCTCTCGCGTCGCGGAGGCGATGAAGAAAGTGAAGGAGGCCGTGCGATGAACGCCCTTGCGCCACTCGTCGACGAGGCCCGCGAGCATCTTGTCGCGCGCGCGAAGCGCGAAGGGCTCGTCACCGTCGGGTACGACGTCATGGATTCGCCGCTCGGCCCCCTCTGGATCGCGGTCGGCCCGCGCGGTGTGCTGAACATCCACTACGGCGCGACTCCCGACGCGCGGGAGCTCGCGCGGATCACGCACACCTACGGTCCGGGTGTTCTTCCGGATCGGCGCGCCTGCGACCGCGTGCTCACGGAGCTCGATCAGTACTTCGCCGGCCGGCGACGGTCATTCGACGTGCAGGTCGACCTGGCCGCGCTCACGTCATTCCAGCAGCGCATTCTCGCCGCGACCGCGCGGGTTCCGTACGGTGAGCTGACCACATATAAGGCCGTGGCCCGCCAGGCGGGCAACGAGCAGGCTTCTCGCGCGGCGGGTGCGGCGCTCGGCGCGAACCCGATCCCCATCGTCGTCCCCTGCCACCGGATCGTCGCGACCGACGGCAGCCTCGGCGGATACGCCGGTGGACTCCCAGCCAAGCGGCGCCTCCTCGCACTGGAGCGAGGCCAGGCAAAGGTGCCGGCCGGCGGCTGGCCACCTTCGCGGCGCTAGCCTTTTCCTGTCGATTCGGGCGGGGACCGTTCGTTGTACGGACAAAGCAGCAAGGAGGAGCACGCAATGGCGAAGTACGCATTCCTATTCATCGACGACGGAGTGGACTACCAGGCCAGCCCGACCCCCGAGCAGCAGGCGGTCTACGGCGAGATCTTCAAGTGGTTCGAGACGAACGGCTCGAGGATCGTCGACGGCGGCGCCGAGCTCCAGCCGACGCGGACCGCGACGACGATTCGCCACCGAAACGGGAAAGCGACGGTGACGGACGGACCCTTCATCGAGGCGAAGGAGTCGGTGGGCGGTTTCACGATCTTCGAGCTCCCGGACCGCGAGGCCGCGATCGCCCTCGCGAAGACATGGCCCGGGCACGCCGTCGAGGTCCGCAGCCTCGTCGAGCAGCGCGACGAGCACGACGTGCCCGCCGATCTCGCCCGGCGCTAGGAGGGAAAAGATGGCTCAGTACGTTCTGATGTTCGTCGGCTCCGACGAGTGGCGCCAGACGCGCTCCAAAGAGGAGATCCAGCGTGGGTACGCCGCCGTCGGCAAATGGTGGGAGGAACTCTCGAAGAAGGGCGTCCTCAAAGGCGGCGAGGAGCTCGCGAAGGGTCCGGGGACCGCGACGACGGTCCGTCGCGTCAACGGGCAGATGAAGGTCTTCGACGGTCCGTTCATCGAGTCGAAAGAGCAGGTAGGTGGCTTCGCGATGATCGAAGCGACCGATCTGGACGCGGCGATCGCGATCGCCAAGAGCTGGCCGGGCGGCGACGTCGAGGTGCGCCCGATCGTCGTGCACTGAGCGCCGACATCACGAGCGACGCGGTGGCCGCGGTCTTCCATCAGGAGGCCGGCCGGCTCACCGCGGCGCTCGTGAAACGGCTCGGCGATTTCGACCTCGCCGAGGAATGCGTGCAGGACGCCCTCGTCTCCGCGCTGGAGCACTGGCCTCACGAAGGTATCCCGAACAACCCGGGGGCGTGGCTCATGACCACGGCGCGCCGCAAAGGCATCGATCGCCTGCGGCGCGAAAAGCGATACCAGGAGAAGCTCGCCGAGCTGGAGGAGCCATCGATGAACACGCCGAGCGCGAGCCTGCCCGACGAACGCCTTGAGCTCATCTTCACTTGCTGCCATCCCGCGCTCGCGCGCGAAGCACAGGTCGCTCTCACGTTGCGCTCGGTGGCCGGCCTCACGACGGGGGAAATTGCGCGAGCTTTCCTTGTGCCCGAGGCCACGATCGCGCAGCGCCTCGTCCGCGCGAAGCGGAAGATCGTCGACGCACGAATTCCGTTTCGCGTGCCCGACCGCGAGGAACTCTCCGATCGGTTGGAGGAGGTCCTCGCCGTCCTCTACCTCATGTTCAACGAGGGGTATCTCGCCACCGGACAGCGAGGCGCGAGCGACCGCGACCTGGCGAAGGAAGCTGAATGGCTCACCTCGCTTCTCGCCGGCCTTATCCCCGACGAAGCCGAGGTCCTCGGGCTGGTCGCGCTCATGCGGTTTCATCTCGCGCGAGCCGAGGCGAGGTTCGATTCGAGCGGCCGCATGATCCTGCTCCAGGATCAGGACCGAACCAAGTGGGATCGTCCTCGCATCGACGAGACCTTCTCGGTGGTCGGCCGATTCCTGACCATGCAGCGCCCGGGGCCGTACCAGCTCCAAGCGCTGATCGCCGGCGCGCACGCCGATGCGAAGAGTTGGGAGGCCACGCGATGGCCGGACATCCTTCGCTCGTACGACGCGCTTCTCGCTATCGCCGACTCGCCGGTCGTGCGGCTGAATCGAGCAATCGCGGTCTGGCACGTCCACGGCGCGGAGCAGTCCTATATCGAGATCTACCGCCTTGCCGAAGATCTTGACCGGTACCACCTCTATCACGCGACGCGAGCCGAGCTACTGCGCGCGCTCGGCCGATCCGACGAGGCACGCGCCGCGGACCAAAGGGCGCTAGAGCTCACCGAAAACCCGGCCGAGCGCGCGCTCCTCAGAGCCCGGCTCGGCTGATACTCGGCGCGATGGCCGCGCCGCACCGCGAGCTCAAGCGGGCCGCAGTCCCAAACGCCATGGGCCACGTCGTGCTCGCCTTCGCCGAGCGCACGCTTCGGCCGGACGAGCTTGGAGGACTGCGCGAGCAGCTCTGGAGCACGCAGACCTACCTCTACGTCACGCCCGGCCCAGTCCTCATCGAGCGCGCGCTGGAAGGCTTTCCGCACGACGTGCGCACGCTCGGCGCGCGCTGTCCTTTCTTTCGGTACGACGCGCGCGGCGGCGGTGGGTACTGGCCTGACCGAAACGAGATCTGGCTTGCGGCGGGGGTCGAGACGTACGAGGGCCTGCATCAGGTGCGGCTCTCCTCGTGCCACGAGCTCTTCCACTTCATCTGCTGGAACCACCAGCGCTATCGCGCCGACGAGGACCGCGGCTTCGCGCGCCTGCGCAAGGTCGTCGCCGAGAGCACGCCGGTCGTGAAAGACTACCCGCGATATCGCGGCTGGGTCACGGCCTCGTTCCTACGCCAACGCGATCACGCCAACGTGGTCGAGTACTTCGCGGACATCCCGACGAACTTCCGTGACACGTCGGAGCTTCCGCCGCTGATCGCCGCGCATTTCGCGCCGCTCATCGACGGATCGCCGTTCCCCGACGGCTTCGACGACGATCTCGCGACCGACGACTACGATCTCGCGCGCTTCCAGCGTTCGCTCGCGCCCTAGATGGGCTGGAGCACGACGACCGGAAGGCGCCGCGTGGTCCGCTCCTTCTATTCGGCGTACGCCGGGTCCTTCTCGACGACACGCGTCCAGAGCCGTTCGCGCTCGGCTCCGTCGGCCTCGCGAGCGCGCACCCGAACGCGCTTGCCGCCGACGCGGATCTCTGCGTCCGGATTCGCCCTGAGATTCCGCCACCACGCTGGGTCACGATCCTGGCCGACGTTGGAGGCCACAACGATGGAGGAGTCGTCTGCGGCCATGTAGTAGAGCGCGACGTCGCGCCGCTCGCCGGTCTTCCGGCCAGTCGTCGTGAGGAGCAACGCCTCCAGGGGTCCGACTTGCCCGAACCGTCCACCGGAGAGGCGCATGAACGCGCGATGAACCCGCCAGAAGACTCGCAGAGATCGGCTCATGCGTGCGGCGGGCATTACTCGTGCGCCGAGGCGAAGATCTCCAACCCGCAGATCTCTCGGAAGCCGAGCTTCGCGCAGATCGGCGCCGACGTGTTGCGGTCCGCCTGAATGACGGCCGCCGTGCGCCCGTCCGCGCGCGCGTCGGCGAGCCGCCGCGCGACGAGCGCGGTGTACAGGCCGTGGCCGCGGTGCTCCTCGAGCGTCGCAGCGCCGCCGAGCAGGACCGTCGGCGAATCGGGGATGTACGCGAGGTAGCTCCAGGCGACGGGTTTGTCGTTGCCCTCGAGATACGCGAAATACCCACGCGACTTGATCCGCTCGGCCGCCGCCGCGAGGATCTGGTTGAAGACGTGCATGACCTCGATCGGAAGTCCGTACGCGCGCGCCATCATCTCGCTCTCGGCGAGCGCGTCCTTCAACGTGGTCTCCTCGATGCGCACGCTCGGGTTCGCGGCGATCGGCGTCGCGAGATCGCTGAGCGTCATCCCCGAGAGGCTGTCCGCGTGCTTGAGCCCAGCGTCTTCGAGTCGCCGCGGAAGATCCGCCGGCCGCGTGGAGGGGCCGGTGACCCACCCGAAGGCGAGGTCGCCGTAGCGCTGACGGACTTTCTCGATCATCGCCTCGGTTTCCCGCTCCGAGAACCGAGCGTCGCCGCACAGGTTGGCGAGTGGGTGCGAGACCTTCGTGATTCGCCCGCGCAGACCGGCGATACCAAGGTCCTGGACCACGCCGTGGACCGCTGGATACATGAAGAGCGTCGATTCGATCGCTTCGACGAGGTCGCGCTCCACAACAGCATTCACGCTACGAGCGACCGCAAGGCGCGTCGCACGAGCTCGCGCCCCAGGGTGACTTTGTAGCCGTTGTCGCGAAGCGGCGTCGCGCCGGTGAGAAGCCGGTCGGCCGCGTCCGCGCAGCTTGCATCGTCGAGCGCACTTCCTTCAAGGCCCTTCTCCGCGGCGATGACACGCCACGGTACGGGCGCAACGCCGCCCATGATGACCCGCACGTCGTGAGCGACGCCGCGCTCGATCCTCGCCGCCGCGGCGACCGAGACGAGGGCGAAGCTCCACGCCTTTCGATCCATCGCCTTGAGATAGGTGCCGCGCCGCGCCAGCGCAGCTTCCGGCACTCGTACCTCCGTGATGAGCTCGCCAGGACGAAGCGAGTGTTCCCGCCGCTCCTTGCCATGAGGCGCGATGAAGAGGTCGGCAAGCTTCATCCGCCGTGTGCCGCGCGAGCTCGTGAGGGCGATCTCGGCGTCGTAGGCCAGAAGCGCCGGGACGAGGTCGGAGGGCGACACGGCGACGCACTCGTTGGCACCGATGATCGCGTGGTAGCGATTCTCGCCATCGATCGCGAAGCAGCGGTTGCCGCCCTTGAGCCAGCAGACCGTCCCCTCGTCGCGGAAATACCAGCACCGATTCCGCTGCAGGAGGTTTCCGCCGACGGTGCCCATGGTGCGCAGCTGCACCGTCGCCGCGTCCCGAAGCGCCTCGCGCAGGATCGGCATGGTCTTCGCGAGCGCATCGCTCGTCTCGAGCTCGACGAGCGGCGTGAGCGCGCCGATGCGAAGACCGCGGCCTTTCGCATGAGACCAGCCGCGAAGGCCCTCGATGCCCGTGAGGTCCACGAGCGATTGCGGGCGCGCGAGCCCGTCTTTCATGAGGCCGATGAGGTCGGTGCCGCCGGCGAGCGCCACCGCGCCGTTGCGTAGCAGACGGAGCGCCTCGGCGAGCGCGCGCGGGCGGGCGTAAGAGAAAGCGTTCAAGACCGAGCTCCGGCAACAGCAAGCGCCTCGAGGACCCGCGCGCGCGTCAGTGGCGCGTGCCGGACGCGCGCACCCGTGGCGTTGGCGACCGCGTTCGCGATCGCAGCCGCGGTAGGGATGATCGGCGGCTCGCCGAGACCCTTGATGCCGAGGTTGTTCGCCTTGCGGTCCGGCCGATCGATGAACTTGACCGTGATCTTGGCGGGTACGTCCTTCACCGTGGGCACCTTGTAATTCTCGAGGTTCGCGTTCATGACGCGGCCCGTCGCCCGGTCGAGGAATCGTTCCTCACTGAGGGCGAAGCCGAGCGCCTGCAGGACGCCGCCCTCGACCTGGGATCGTGCCATCGTTGGATTGATGACGCGGCCGATGTCGTGCACCGCGACGATGTGCTCGACCCTGATCTCACCGGTGCGGACATCGACCTCGACCTCGGCGAACTGAGCACCGAACGTGCGCTGAGAGAGCTGGGGGTCGTTCGGGTGGCGACCGCCCTTGCCGATGACGGTGTTGTTTTCGACTTTGCTCAGGATCTCGCCGAGCGGCGTGCGCGCTCCTTTGCTGACGATCATGCCGCCCTCCAAGCGCAGCTCGGCCTTCGGTGTCTCGAGCACCCCCGCCGCGGCACCGAGCAGCTGCTCTTTCGCGTCACGGGCAGCGATGCGCACCGCCGGCCCCATCGACGCGGTGGTGACGGACCCCGCTGAAATCGGCCCGTACGGGTAGTCGGTATCGCCGATCCGCACCTGCATCGCGTCGAGATCGACCCCGAGCTCGTCGGCGCAGATCTGAGCGAGCACGGTCCGGGTTCCCGTTCCGATGTCCTGCGTTCCGCCCGTCAAGACGACGGTTCCGTCCGGGTTCACATGCACCGTCGCGTACGCGGGCGGGCCACCGCCGCCACCCCAGATCTGCGTGGCCATCCCGATCCCTCTCCGTCGGTGTGGCGCGGACCCGCGGATCCCGCCGGATCGCCGCCGCTGCCAGCCGATCTCCGCGGCGCCGAGGCGGTAACACTCGAGGAGATGTTTGTCCGAGTACTTCTTCCCGCTCATCGGGTCCTTCGGCGATCCGGCGTGCTTGCGCCGAAGACTCAGCGGATCGACACCCATCTTCTCGGCGAGCTCGTCGATCGCCGACTCGAGCGCGAACGTCCCCTCGACGTAGCCCGGCGCACGGAACGCGGCGAGCGACCCGGCGTTGGTGACCACCTTGTACGACTTCGAGGACAGGTTCGCGATGTCGTAGAGCGTGTTCGTCGGGCCCGTCGGATTGGCGACCCACTTGCCCTGACCCACGTTGGCCCACGATGTGTGCTCGATCGCGGTGATTCGGCCGCCCTTGCCGCCGACGCGAAGCTGCTGCAGGGTCGCGGAGCGGTTGCCGGCGGCGATGTTTTCCTCCTCGCGCGTGAGGATGCAGCGCGCGGGGCGTCCCAGCTGCATCGAGAAGAGAGACGCGATGATCGAGTACTTCCCCGCACCACCCTTTGAACCGAAGCCGCCGCCCATGTAGTCGCACAGCACACGAATCTTCGAGAATGGGAGTCTCAGCGCGGTGCGGAGGCCTTGCCGGACCCCGAATGTGTGCTGGGTCGACTCGTAGACCGTGAGCTGGTCGCCGTCCCACGTCGCGACCGCGCCGTGCGTCTCGAGCGAGTTGTGCACCTGCGTCGACGTCCGGTACGTCGCGTCGACGACGAAGTCCGCCTCCTTGAACGCGCGCTTGGCATCGCCGCGTTTGTGCGTCGCGGCCTCGGCCACGTTCCCGTCGCTGTCGAGACGCGGCGCCATGTCGCCGATCGCCTCCTCCAGATCCACCACGTGCGGAAGGAGCTCGTAGTCGACCTCGATGAGACGGAGCGCTTCGACCGCAGTCTGCTCGTCGTCGGCGGCGACCGCCGCGACCTCGTCGCCGACGAAGCGAACCTCCTCGCGGAAGATCGATTCCTCTCCGCGGAACGCCGCCTTCGGCGCGTTGAAGCGGTGGAGCACGCCGCGAACGCCCGGCAGCTTCTCGGCCTTCTTCGTGTCTATCCGGCGCACGCGCGCGCGCGGATACGGGCTCCGCAGCACGCGGACGAAGAGCATGCCCGGGAGGTAGACGTCCTGCGTGTACCGCGCCCGGCCCGTGACGCGCTGGACCCCGTCGATCCGACGGCGCGATTTGGAGATCTCGGTGAACTCGGTCCCCGCAGCGGGGAGCGGTAGGTCCTTTCCCTCGACGATGACGAGCGACTCGAAGATCTCGCCCTCGAACTCCTCGCGGCTCTCTACGACACGCGGCATCAGCGTCGCTTTCCAGCGCTCACGCCCGCCTTGACGATGTTCGGATACGCCCCGCAGCGGCAGAGGTTTCCGACAACCGCGCGGCGCACCTCGTCCTCGGTCGGGCTCGCGTTGTCGCGCAGCAGCGCGACGATCGACATGATCTGCCCCGGCGTGCAGAAGCCGCATTGGAAGGCGTCGGCGTCGATGAAGGCGCGCTGCACCGGATGCAATTCGCCATCTTTCGCGATGCCCTCGATGGTCTCGATGGCCATTCCTTCGCAGGCGACAGCCAACGTCATGCATGAATAGACCGGACGGCCGTCGATGAGAACGGTGCACGCGCCGCAGGTGCCCTCGTCGCAGACCTTCTTCGTTCCGGTGAGACCCAGCGTCTCGCGCAGCGTGTCGAGAAGCGTTCGTCGGGGCGCGCCCCGAACCGTGACCGCCTGGCCGTTCACCAGGAGCGCGACATCGGTCGCGCCCGGTCCGCGCGGCACGACACGGTCCGCTGACGTGATGGGAGGCACCGCGAAATGTTAGGCCGCGCGGCCGTCATATGCTGACCGCGCTCTCACAGGAGGTCACCATCGATATGGCTATTCAGCGAGTCGGCGTCGTCGGCTTCGGTCAGATGGGTTCGGGGATCGCGCAGATTTGCGCGCAGGCGGGGCTCGACACGCTCGTGCGCGAGGTCGACCAACCGCTCGTCGACAAGGGCTTTCAGCGGGTCGACGGGTCGCTCGCCCGACTTGTCAAGAGCGGCCGCACGACTGAAGAAGACGCGAAGGCGGCGCGCGGACGGCTTCGCGGCACGACCTCGCTCGCCGAGTTCAAAGACCGCGACTTGATCATCGAAGCGATCGTCGAGCAGATCGAGCCGAAGAAGAAGCTCTTCGCGGAACTCGACGCTATCTGCCCGCCCGCAACGATCTTCTGCTCGAACACGTCGAGCCTCACGATCGTCGAGATGGCCGCGGCGACACGACGGCCAGATCGTTTCGCGGGGCTGCACTTCTTCAACCCGCCGGTGATCATGAAGCTCGTCGAGATCGTGAAGGCGATCACGACGAGCGACGAGACGATGGCAACGATCAGGGAATTCGTGGGGAAGATCGGCAAGACCGGTGTGGTCTGCAAGGACACGACGGGCTTCATCGTGAATCGGCTGATGGTCCCCTATCTGCTCGGCGCGATCCGGATGCTCGAGCTCGGTGTCGCGACAAAGGAGGACATCGACAACGCGGTGAAGCTCGGTCTCGGCTACCCGATGGGGCCATTCGAGCTCATCGACTACACCGGCGTGGACATCAACTACCACGTCGCGAACGTTTTCTTCGACGAGTTCAAGGAGGCGTACTTGGCGCCGCCTCCGCTGCTGCGGCGCATGTTCCTGGCTGGCCAGCTGGGCACCAAGACCGGGAAGGGCTTCTACGACTACGACGATCAGGGGAAAAAGAAGACATAGACGCACAGGAGCGCTTGGCCTTAAGAAAGGCCGCGGTCTGGGCGCTCGTCGCAGGCCTGTGCCACATCGCCGCCACCCAATTCACGCCGGGGTCCTATCCGTCGTGGTATTTCGCGCTGAGCGCGGTCGGTTACGGACTGCTCCTTCCGGTGATCGCATCGCTCCACGTCCGGCACGAGCCGCTCCGCGGCTCGGGCACCGTGCTCGGAACGATCGCGGGCGCGAGCGTCGTCACGCTGGGACTAAGCGCCGCGGCGAATCCCGACCTCATTCCGGCCGCGCTCTTCGTGCGTGGTGTCTGGTGGTGGACCATCGGGAAGCTCTGGGCCGAGACCGGCGTATTGCCTGGGGCATTCGGATGGATCACGGCTGCGCTCGCGATCGCGTGCTTCGCGCTCGTCGCGGTCTACGCGATCACGGGTATTCCCATGTCACCCCCCGATCTACCGTTGCGGCTCGCCTTCGGTCTGTGGCTCATCGTTCTGGCGGGCTTCCTCTGGCGCGACGCCCGATAACATGAAGCGCTGATGGCGGTCACCACGCGCAAGGGGAGCGCGACCCGTCACGAGTCGCTCGGCCTTTCGCTCGACGACCTGAGGGGTATGTACCGCTACGTCCTCATGACTCGCCTCGTCAGCGAGCGGATCCTCCAGCTGAACCGCATGGGCCGGACGCCGTTCGGTGCGGGCACCGACGGCCATGAGGGCGCGCAGATCGGAGCCGCCTGGTGCATCCAGCGCGGCAAGGACTGGACAGTCCCCTACTACCGCGATATGGGGGTCGCGTTCGTCCTCGGCTTCAGCGCGCTCGACGAGTTTCGCGGGGTGCTTGCGAAGGCGACCGACCCCAACTCCGCCGGCCGCGCCTTCCTCAATATGTTCAGCTCGCCGAAGGATCGGCTCGTTTCGCGCTCGGTGTGCGTCGGGACGGAGTTCCCGCACGCCGTCGGGCTGGCGCTCGCCCTGAAGCTCCGCAAAGAGCCGTACATCGTGTTCGCGTTCGGCGGCGACGCGTCGACCAGCACGGGGGACTTCCACGAGGCGATGAACTTCGCGGCGGTCCACAAGCTTCCGGTGGTCTTCGTGATCGAGAACAACCTGCTCGCGATCTCGACCCGCATCGAACGACAGACCGCCGTGAAGGACCTCGCCGAAAAGGCGGCCGCGTATGCCATGCCGGGTCATGTGGCCGACGGGATGGACATGCTCGACAGCTACGAGAAGACGAAGATCGCCGCCGATCATGCGCGCGCGGGAAAAGGCCCGAGCCTCGTCGAGCTCAAGTGCTACCGGTACCAGCCGCACACGAGCGACGACGACGACAGCCGCTATCGGACGAAGAAAGAGGTCGACGAGTGGCGCGCGAAGGATCCAGTCAAGGCCGCCTATGCCTATCTTCTCTCGGCTGGCGTCACCGAGCAGGAGCTCGAGACGATCCGCGCGGCGCTCGCCGACGAGATCGAAAAGGCGATCGAGCGAGCGGAGAGCGAGCCGGACCCACGTCCTGAGGACGCGGCCACGCACGTGTACGCCGCGGACAATCCCCTTCCGGATGGGACGCGCGCCTAGGACGGCGGCGCTCGTTGTCGTCGTCGTGCTCATTGGCGCATGCACGGCGGCGAATCCCTCGGCGACCCCAAGCCCGACGCCGACACGCGACCCGAACGCTCTCAACGTCACCGCGTTGCTCGATCTCTCGGGGTCGCGCGCACCGAACGGCGCTCCGCAGCGCGATGCCCTGCAGCTCTGGGCGGATCAACACGCATCCGGGACGCCCCGCGTAAGGCTGAAGATCACGGACGTCGCGAGCAGCCCTTCGAAGACGGCGCTCGAGCTGCGGCGCGAGGTGGTCGAGGCTCGTGCGGACGCGATCATCGTCGGCGTCTCGGTGGATTACGACGACGCGCTCGCGAACCTGGTCCAGCTCGCCCAGGTGCCGGTGCTCTTCACGCTGCCGATCCCGGAACCTGCGACGCGCGGCGGCGGCTGGGTCTTCGCCCTCGCGCCGACACCGGCGCAGCTCGCGCGCGTCGTCCTGGATGACGCGGCGCGGCGTGCGGTCCTGAGCTCCGGTGTGGTCGTGAGCGACGAATCGACGACCGCGATAACCGACCGCATCGCATTTGTGAAAGAGCTCGCGCGCCGCACCGTCACGCCGAACGTGGTGACCGTCACCGCCAGCGAGGCGACGCAAAAGCTCCGGCCGCTGCTCGCGACGACGTCGATCGTGTTTCTCGCGGGAACGCCGCGCACGTATCTCGAGGCCGCGCGGACGGTGACGGCGGGTACGACCCTGTACCTCTCCTATGTCTGCGACTACGGTGACATTGGCGACCTGCGCGACGCGGCGCCGCTCGCCCTGTGGCCTGGCTCGCGCTGGGTGGCAGCACCGGCGAGCGGAACGAGCTCAACTGCGCGAACCAGCTTCATACAGGCCTACATGGATCGCGCCGGCCCGCCCACGAGCGTCGCGGCCTCGGCCTACGACGCGCTCGCGCTGCTATCCGCCGCGGCCGAGAGGAGCATCGATCCGATCGTGATGCGCGACCTGCTGCAGTCCGGCACGTTCGCGGGCGTCGCGACGACGTACACATTCAGTCCCTCGCAACACGCGGGGTTCAACACGGGAGATCTCGCCCTGCTCCGCTACGTCGCACCGAGGGTGCCGCCGGCGGTCCAATAGGACACTCGCGCACTGAGGCACCATACGTCGCGTGGAGACCGAGCTCGACAAGCTGGTCTACGACTGGAATCGCGACGGCCGCACCGCGCGCGCGGACTATCGCGCGGTCGAACTCGACGACGAGACGCTCCGCGACGGCCTGCAGGGCCCGTCGATCCGCAATCCGCCGCTCGAGATCAAGAAGCGTCTGCTCCGTCTCATGGACGAGCTCGGGATCGACAGCGCCGACATCGGCCTTCCTGGCGCGTCGCCGCAGGCGCGTGCAACGATCGTCGCGCTCGCGAAGGAGACGACAAAGCTCAAGCGCCTCCGTCCGAACATGGCCATCCGCACGCATCCCGACGACGTGCGCGCGGCGATCGAGGCATCCACCGAGGCGGGCATTCCCATCGAGAGCTGCGCGTTCATCGGCTCTTCGCCGATCCGCCGCTTCGCCGAGGACTGGAAGATCGACACGATGCTGAAAAGCGTCGAGACGAGCGTCGCGACGCTAGTGAAGGCCGGGTTGCCCGTGATGTTCGTGACCGAGGACACCACGCGCGCCGATCCGGAGACGCTCCAGAGTCTGTACGAAACCGCGATCGCGGCCGGCGCGAAACGGATCTGCGTTTCGGACACGGTTGGCCACGCCACACCCGAGGGCGTGCGCAACCTGCTCACGTTCGTGCGCGACGAGATCGTCCGTGGCCGGGCCGTGAAGATCGACTTCCACGGCCACAACGACCGCGGCCTTGGGACGATCAACGCGCTCACCGCGACCGCGCTTGCGGACCGCGTACACGGATGCGCCCTTGGCATCGGAGAGCGCGTGGGCAACTCCTCGATGGACCAGCTCCTTGTGAATCTGCAGCTGTGGGGTCTCATCGAGCGCGATCTCAAGCCGCTGGTCGAATACACGGCGCTCGTCGCCGAGCACTGCGGCATCCCCATCCCGCCGAACTACCCCGCGATGGGCTCGGACGCGTTCCGGACCGGCACGGGCGTGCACGCCGCCGCCGTGATCAAAGCGCTACGCAAGGGCGACCGCGCGCTCGCCGATCGCGTGTACAGCGCGGTGCCCTCGTCGGTGCTCGGCCGCGAGCAGCGCATCGAGGTCGGCCCGATGAGCGGCGAATCGAACGTCGTGTATTGGCTCGAGTCGCGCGGCATCGAGGCGACGCGTGAGCGGATCGACCGGATCTTCACGGCCGCGAAGGCCGCCGATCAACTATTGACCGAGGACGACCTCCGACAGCTCGCCCATTGAAGACGGATCTACGTGTGATGGGCGACGTTCTCGGCGACCAAGCCAACACGATCTGCACTGGAGCCGATTCGTAGGCTCGGCCGATGCCCGACCACGAACTCTGCCAACACCTTCGAACCGCGACCGACCACCGCGCGAATACACCCACCGGATGCGAGGAGTGCTTGCGTCTCGGAGATACGCGGGTCAAGGCGCGTCTCTGCCTCACCTGCGGGCACGTCGGCTGCTGCGACAGCTCAGTCAACCAGCACGCCACCAAGCAATACCGCCAGTCACATCACCCGGTGATCGATTCATTCGAACCGGGCGACCACTGGCGTTGGCGCTACCCAGACGAGCGTTACGCCCGAATCGCGTCTAGCTAGAGGCGCGCGGCCGAACCGCTAGTCCGCGGCCTCCCCGATAAGCGTGACCCGCTCGGCCCGTCGCGCAGCGTTCTGGCGGAAGATGATGAAAGCAACCGCGACGACGATGACCGCCGCGCCGATCACGATCGTCGGCGTGATCGCCTCGCCGAGAATGAGCGCGCCGAGGAAGACCGCGACGACCGGATTCACGAACGCGTACGTCGACACGAGCGACACCGACGCGTTCTGCAGGAGCCACGTGTACGCGCTGTACGCGACGAGCGAGCCGAACACGACGAGGTAGCCGAACGCGATCAACGATCGCGCCGAGAAGGTCGCCGGGTCGATCTGCGCGAGCTCGCCTTTGGGAAGCGCGACCAGGATCAGGACGACACCGCCGGCGAGCATTTGGTAGACGGTCGAGACAAGAGCATTGCGCGGTGTGGATAGGCGCGGCGACAGGAACGTCCCGAGCGCCCAGGAGAGCGTCGCGCCGAAGAGCATGAGCGCGCCGATCGGATCGATCGTCCCGTTCAGGCCACCGGGCACGACCAGGATCGCGACACCGACGAGCCCGAGAAACACTCCAGCGAGCAGGTCACGACCGACGCGCTCCCCCGCGACCATCCGGTATACGACGATCCAGAGCGGAATCGACGCGACGATGAGGGCCGCGACCCCTGACGGCACGGTCCGCTCTGCGAGGTTCACGAGGCCGTTGCCGCAGGCGAGCATGAGGATCCCGACGGCTGCCGCGCCGCCGAGCTCGCGGCGGGAAATGCGCAAGTCGACGCGCCGGAACGCCAGCCACCCGGCAAGAAGCAATCCGGCGGACGCGAACCGGACCCCGGAGTAGAAGAGCGGCGGCAGCGTCTGGACGGCGATCGCGATCGCGAGGTACGTCGACCCCCAGACGACGTAGACGAGGCCGAGCGCCAGCCAGATGTTCAGAGCGGAGGCGCGCCGCGACGCGGTCATCTCGATAGAACGTAACGTCTCACGACCCTGTGAGATGCCCGCCGGGCGGTCCGTCAAGCCTTTTGTAGCGAAAGAGGCACGATGGAGCGTCGATGACACCCGACGACGTCATCCCTCTCCACCTAGCGGACGTCACGTACCCCGCATCTCATCCGCTCGCGGGGCAGGACGGGCCGGTCCTCGCGTTCGCGATCCGCCATCCCGAGGGGATCGTCCTCGTCGACACGGGTATCGGCGAAGGAAACGAGTGGGTCGAGACCAACTACCGTCCGCGCAGCCGCGACGTCCGCGAGGCGCTTGCCGGTGCGAAGCTCGATCCCGACCAGGTGCGCGCGATCCTCAACAGCCATTTGCATTTCGACCACTGCGGTCAGAACCGCGCATTCCCTGGCGTGCCGATCCACGTCCAGCAAACCGAGCTCGACCTCGCGCTGCGTGAGGGCCACACGATCGTCGAGTGGGTCGACTTCCCCGACGCGCGGTACGACGCCGTCGAAGGCGACCGCGAGATCGTCGAAGGTGTGAGCGTCCTGGCGACACCGGGCCACACGCCGGGGCACCAATCGGTGACGGTGCGCGCCGGCGACGGTCTCGTGCTCATCGTCGCTCAGGCGGCGCAGGACGCGCGCTCGTTCGCGACGGGTCCGGCCGACGCAAGCATTCAGCGTCTCCGGGAACTCAACGCCGACCGCATCCACTTCTCGCATGACCGGGCGGTGTTGCGTCGCCGGCGGGTCTAGCGGCGCCCGCGCGCTCCCCCACCCAGCACTCCGATGTCAGCCAGGAAGCCCAACGCGATGACGAGGAGCCCGACGCCATTCGCCCCGCCAAATTCGTTCTGCGCGATCGCCCACGCGATCGTGGTCCACGGAAGGAATAGGAAGCCGAGGAAGGGCAAGAGGAAGGCGTCGAAGGCGCGGGTCAGGTAATTCGTGAGGAGCCACAAGAGGAAGAGAACGAGGCGCGGACCGAAGAACGCGAGCAGCACCAGCACGCAACACATCGGTTCCGCATGGTGTCACAAGCGCGCAGCGAGGCGTGACACCATTGACGTATGCAGGCGATCGAGGGAGCGCGCCTCATCCCCGGCGCGCACGTCGACGACGCGGCCGCGGAGGGCCCGCGCAGCGCCGCGGACGGCAAGATCATCCGCGGGAAGGCGCTCATCTTCTGGGATCCCAAAGTTCCCGGAAAGAAGCTCGACGCCATCGACACGGATCAAATCACGCCAGCCGATGACTGCGTGTCCGAAAGCCTCGACACCCTCGACGCGCGCTGGAAGGCCGGCTCCTTCCGCTATCTCATGCCGAGCTTCCGCGAGCGCGTGCACCGCGGCGAGACGTTTGTCATCGCCGGCGACCGCTTCGCCATTGGAAGCTCACGCGAGATGAGTCCCGCAGGCCTCAAGGGCGTCGCGGACGAGGCCGGCCTCGAGATGGTCATCGTGTGCGGCGCGGCGATGGGCGACATCTTCCGACGCAACGCGCTGAACCTTGGCCTCACCGTCATCCAGAGCCGCCAAGCGGTCGAGGATGCGCAGGAAGGCGACGCGTTCTCGTTCGATCCAGCGACGCGGACGCTGACAAATGAGACGCGAGGCAAGAGCTACGAGCCGGCCGAGCTGTCGCCGCAGGAAGAGGAGATCCGCCGCTCGGGCGGGATCATCAAGATCGGACGCCGCGAGTTTCCCGAGTCCGTCAGTCGCCCGCCCGACGTGACGTGGCCGGACGCGGCAACCGCGCGACGACTCACCTCGACCGAGCAGATCCTCTGGGCGCATCGCGTCGACAAGGACGCCGACGTGCGGCCGGGCGCGACACTTCGCGTCTACGCCGATCTCCTGCCGGCGTCCGACGGGACCGCGCCGTTCTCGATCCACACCTTCAACGGGATCACCGGCGGCGACACGATCCGGCCGCGCCAGATCGCGATCGCGAACGACCACTTCGTCTTCAACCATCGCGATGCCGACGACAAGCAGACCGAGATCGGCCGCGAGTTCGCGGAGCGCCACGGCATCGGGAAGCCGCATTACGCAACGCCGGGCGACGGTATCTTCCACTTCTATTTCCCGGAGCAGAAGCTCGTCCTACCCGGCGCGCTCATACCGGGCGCTGATTCGCACAGCCGCGCGTACGGCGCGTACGGCGCGCTCGGATACGGCGTGGGCTCCACCACGCTCGGCTTTGGGTGGGCGACGGGCTACGTCTACTTCACGGTGGCGAAGCAGCGCCGGGTGGTGTTCACGGGGAAGCTACAGCCGTGGGTGAGCGGCAAGGACGTCGTGCTCGCGCTCCTCGCGCGGTGGGGCCAGAAGCAGGCGCAGGGCATGAGCGTCGAGTTCGTCGATGCCCACATGCAGCTTCCGATGAGCTACCGCAACACGATCGCGAACATGATGGCCGAGGGCGAGGCGCTGAACGGCATCTTCGCGCCGGACGATTTGACGTACGCGTGGTACCGCGAGAAGGACGCGACCGAGTTTCCCTACCCGCGATTCGCGCCAGGCGAGGACGCGCAGTACGAGATCGATGAAACGCTCGATCTCTCCGAGGTCGTGCCGCTCATCGCGAAGCCATTCAGCCCGGCGAACGCGTTCCCGGCGACGGAGGTCGCGCGCGAGCGGGTCACATTCGACAAGGCGTTCATCGGATCGTGCACGAACGGCGGCTACAGCGATCTCCTGGAAGCAGCGCTCGTCATCCGCGCGGCGCGCGCGAAGGGCACGACGCGCGCGGCGAAGGAGTTCGTCGTCTTCCCGGGATCGGGCGCCGTGAAACGAGACATCGAGAAGACCGATCCGCGTCTCGACGGCGAGTCGATCGCCGACGTTTTCCGCGCGGCCGGTGCTGAGATCCGCGAGTCGTGGTGCGGGCCCTGCTTCGGCCAGGGGCCGGACGCGCTGAAAAAAGGCGAGAGCGCGATCACCTCGTTCAACCGCAACTGGACCAACCGCATGGGCGTCGGTGGCCTCGGCTACCTCGCGAGCCCGGCCGTCGTCGCATCGTCCGCGCTGCTCGGCTACATGGGCCCTCCGAGCGAGCTGGGCATTGAGTGGCGCGCGGAGCGTTTCGTTTAGCGGATCCCCCGTTCGGGGGAGACCCGCCGCCCGCGAAAGATGCGTTCACTCGATATGGAGAGAAAAGATCTCGTGGACTATCTCGTTGGAGTGATGTTCCTGGCGGTCATTCTCATCGTCGGTCTCGCCGTCCTCGGGAACGAGCTCGCGAACGTTCTGCATCACGCGTAGCGGCCGACGAGTCGAGCCTCCGACCGTTCGGGCATGGCGCGTGCGGTCTGGTGGCGCGTGCAGGAAAAACCGCTTTCCGATCCAGACGCGACGGCACAGCTCGAGCGACCGCCCGCCGGCACGAACGTCACGCCGCCGCCGGTTCGCCGTCAGGCGGACCGCTGGTCCACCGTATTCACCGTCTTCGCGGCGGTCGCGTTGGTCGCGCTGCTCCTGCTCGGCGCCGCGGTGATCGCCGCGCAGCAGGTGGCAACACCGCAGGCGAGCCCGTCGCCGTCGGCATCATCGTCGGCGAACGCATCGCCGTCCGCCTCGCCGGCCCCGCGGACGGCCACGCCGACCGAAGCCCAACCCAGTCCGACGCTCTCGCCGACAGCAACGCTGCCGCCGGTCACGCCGGTGCCGAGCATCGTGCCCTCCCCCTCCGTGCCCGTCAGCTCTCCGCCGCGCCCGACGAAGACGCCCTAGCTACCGGCGGCTGTCGTTCGGATCGGGCGCGACGACCTGGTCGCCGCCCTTCTTGCTGCTGAGATGGAGCTGGTCGGTGTGCTCCTCGAGCTCGGCCGGCGTCTTGAAGGTCTGGCCGCACTCGCGGCACTTCAAATCCAACACGATCGTTTGTGGCTGCAGAGTAGATGCCGCGCGGGTCATTTGCCTCTGAGCGCGGCAATAACGGGCCCGAACGCTCGCATGGCTCGTCCCGGAACGGCGATGTAGCTGATCCCCAGGCGCTCTCGGCGTGCGAGGAGATCTTCGACGATCGAGGCCCGCGACCCGTAGATGACGAACGGCGATTCGACGACGGCGGAGACGGCCCATTTGAGACGGGCGGTGAGCGCGTCGACGATCGAGCGCGGTCTGTCGGTCACCGCGGCATC
>Ga0207646_10002340_pt1 | contig 22414 bp, 24 predicted proteins | sample KBSK5502metaG_FD_184343 | JGI IMG/M metagenome (GOLD analysis project Ga0207646, IMG submission 184343) | Corn, switchgrass and miscanthus rhizosphere microbial communities from Kellogg Biological Station, Michigan, USA - KBS K5-50-2 metaG... | ecosystem: Host-associated > Plants > Roots >... | reverse complement strand
GCAGCGGGCGGCGCTCCGTCGCGACATACGCGATCAGGAACAGGATCGTCGCGATGTCGTTGACCCCGATGTTGCCGGCGACGTTCCAGTGCACCTTCTCGAACGTGGCGACGAAGAGGGACCCGAAGAAGAGCCCCGTCACGATGCGCTCCTGTGCGCGGGGCACGACCAGGGAGCGCTCGGCAGTGAGTGCGGCCGCGGTCATCGGCCGAACTCTGCCCCATCACCGTGTGGAGAGGGTGAGGGACGCGCGACGGTCAGACGACGCTCCTCAGCAAGTCCGCGAGCTCCTCGACACGGGCGCTGCGCGAGAGCCGCCTCCGCCACTCGTCCGAAAGCGGCGTTCCGTCGAGGCTTCCCACCTGCCACCGCCGGTGGAGGTCGAGCAGCGCTTCGCGGATCGCCGCCTCGTCGTCGGGTGGGACCACGACGCCTGCGCCCGTGTAGCGCACGAGCTGGGCGGCAGCACCGTCGGGCGGGACCACGGCGAGGATGGGCCGCTCGGCCGCGAGGTACTCGAAGATCTTCCCGGTCAGGACGCCGCGGCCGCGGCCGCCGGACTCCGGGATCAGGAGAAGCAACGCCTCGGAGTCCCGTTGCAGCTCGAGTGAGCGGCGGCGCGAGAGCTCGCCGAGCAGCTCGATGCGGTCGCCGAGGCCGAGCGATTCCGCGTACTCGCGGTCGGCGGTGCGGAAGTCGCCCGCGAAGCGGGCCACCACGTCGTCGAGGCCCGAGTCCGCCAGCGCGCGCAGGAACGGCTTCGGGTCCCGTTTGCCGTGGAAGTGGCCGGCGTGCGTGATCCGGAGGCGCTTGCTCGAGTGGTGCTCGAGGCCGGCGAAGTCGTCGAAGTCGCACCCGTTGGCGATCGTGACGACCTCTCCCTTCGGATCGAGGGCGCGCATCTCGTCTGCGATCGCGTCGGACACCGCCACGGTCGCGTTCGCCTGCGAGGCGACGAGCTTCCCGACTCCACCCGCGGTCTTCTCTTTCAGCCTGGCGAGCTGCGACTCGTACCCACGGCGATGCGGATGCGAGGTGAGCGGGTCGCGGAGGTCGGCGACCCAGGCGGCTCCGGTCGTCCGCTTCACCGCGGCGCCGAGGAGGTGGAGCGACGGAGGCGGCGAGGTCGTGAGCACGACGTCGATCCCCTCGCGCCGGACGAGCCGGATGGCGACCGGCAGCGCGAGCGTGCTCCAGGGCACGTTCTCGTCCGGCACGAGCAGCCGGCGTCCGAACAACGCCGCCTGCGTGCCGAGCCGCGCCACGCCCTCCTTGGCGGCCAATTGTTCCGAGGGACGACCTCCGCGCGGCCCGATGTAGCGAACTCGGTGAATCCAGGCCTGGGTCGGGAGCTCGAGCTCCGCGTCCGGCCCGACGGGGCCTGCGAGATCGGGCGCGAGCACGTGGGTCTCGATCCCGAGTGCCGGGAGGTGCGTCGCGAACTTGAGCGGACGCTGGACACCGCCACCGCCGCCCGGCGGGAAGTGGCGCGTCACGAGCAGGACTTTCAATGGCGCTCCGTCAAGGGCGCAACGGTACTTACGTGGAGGGGGCCGGAACCCGGAAGGCGACGAACTTGTCGTCCTCGTACGTAGGCCGCAGCCCGTCTTGCTCGATCGCGCGCACCGGGCCCGAGCGCGTGAGCACGAGCCACTGCGCCTTCCAGGCTTCCGGCTCCTCGAGGCTCGGATGGGTGAAGAACCTGAGCACCGCGCGCCTGCGCTTGGCGAGCTCGTTCGGCCGCGTGTTCGCCGCGTGGGTCGGGGGCACCGCCACGACGTAGACGGGAGCGAACGCCGTCGCCCGGTAGCTCGTAGCCATGTCCGCGAAAACCACCGAGCGCGGCGGCACGTCCCGCTGCAGGAAGTGGATCAGCCCGGGTGTCAACGCATCCCGGTCGTGCTTGACCTGCGGGGTCCAGTGCGCGAAGCCGTGAACGGCCACCGGCAGCACGAAGAGGAAGACCGCCAATGCAGCCGCAGCCTCGTGCGTTCGGGAGCCGGGCGGCGGTGATTGCCCGTAGCGCCGCCAGGCGAGGAGCGCCCCCGCGACGAGGGCCGCGATACCCCCGTAGAGCGCGATCCAGACCACGATCGCCGGTTCGGTCTTCGGAGCGCGCAGCCCAAAGTCACCGGCATATGCGACCTGCAGCCAGATGCCACACGCCAGCCCACCCACGATCGCGAGCGTCCGCGAATAGCGGCTGACGATTGCGGCACCGCCGGCGAGAGCCACGGCGAAGGGGATGAAACCTGACGCACGCCGCGACTGCGAGAGAGAGACGGCGTCGGAGAAGTGCGGGAACACCAGCGGCCAGAGCTCGATGCCCAGCACCGCGACGGTACCGCCGAGTACGAGTGCGGCCCACCGCCGCCGCCGGGCGAGTAGCGCAAGCGGGACGAACAGGAGCGCCACGACCGCGACGGCTCCGTTCCGGTCGATGCGGGCCGGCGCGAGGCTGTAGCGCGAGAGCGAGTGCACGATCAGATCCGCTCGGTAGTGGTGCAGGTTCTGCGCCAGCTGCGCCGGGTTGGGCGAGACCGGAATCGTCTGGTTGACGACCGGCTCCAGCCAGAGGAAGGCGAGCGCCATCGGCAGCCCGAAGACCGCGAAGCCGAGGATGCCGCTCCTCAGGTCGTCGCCTCGCGTGAGGAGTGTGCGCGCGATGACGAACGCTCCCAGCGGAATCGCGAGGAACAGTGCGTACGTCGGGTGGACGAGGGCGAGCGCCCCTGAGGTCGCAGCGAGCAGGAGCGCGGTCGGCCAGGTCGGCTTGCGGACGAAATAGAAGAAGAAGGCAACCGCGGCGGGCACCAGGAGCTGGGTGGCGACGCTGGCCGGCTCCCAGAGGAAGCGGTAGACGCCCCCGTGGCCGGGCGCGAACACCTTGAACGCGAGCTGCCCGAACACGACCGCGAGTGCGAGGCCAGCGGAACGGAAGATCGCCCAACCCATCTCGAAGACGAGCACGAGGGCGATCGGCACGAGGATGCTCGCCTCGTGCGCCGCGACGCTCGTTGGATCGACGCCGGCCAGCCGGGCCACGAGCGCGAGCCAGGCATGCCAGACCGGGAATGCATAGCCGGGATGCAGTCCGCCGTGCGCGAACTCCCCGACGTTGTGCAGCGAGAGCGAGTGCAGCGTCTCGAGCTTGCGCATGCGACCGAGATGGAAGAAGACGTCGCCGGTGAAGGCGCCCTGCACGAACCAGATACCGATGCCAAGGCCGACACCGGCGAGAGCGATCACGCCGCGCACGAACCGCGCGGTGCCCGGCAGGCGTACGCCTTCCCGCTCCCGCCCCAACAGCGAGAAGACGAGGGCGACGGCGCCTGCAGCCAGCTCGAAGGCAAGCGTCACGTCCAGCGAAGCTCCGAGCGCAAACGTCAACGCAAGTCCGGCGCCCACCAGCGTGACCGACGCTACGAACGCAGCCGCCGCGCTCCGCTGTCCTAGGCACCGCGCGACGAGCATCCCCGGCAGCAGGACGACGAGCGTCGCCGCAGCGAGCCTCACCCAGAGCCCGAACCCCGTCTCGGGCAGAAGCCGGGAGATGCCGAGCAGCGCGAAAATCGCAGCAGGTGCGACGAGGCGCCCGGCGAGACCGGAGGGTGCGGTCATCACGGCCGGCCGGCGCAGCTCGAGGGCCGGATTCGCCGGCCAGTTCATCGCACAGGCCCCGGCACCGGCCGGGTGCGCCGCGTCCCCTCCCACGCGACGATCACGGCGCCCGGCAACGCGACCACGACCGTGACGACGAAGAAGAGGAAGCCGGCCGAGAACGCCTGGTCGGCCGAGACGCCGAGGGCCCCGAGAAAGCTCACGAAGAACGATTCCCTCACGGCGAGGCCGTTGATCGTGAACGGAATGAGCATGACGAGGAAGAGCAGCGGCCCCATGACGTAGTAGGGCCGCGGCGAGAGGTCGACTCCGACGGACTTTCCGGCACACCAGATGGCCAGCACGCGCGCAGCCTGCACCACGACCGTGAGCGCGAACACGCCGCAGAGCAGCCGCACCCGCTTCCGGTAGGCGTGGAGCGCGAGGTACACGTCCCGCAGGACGGCCTCGATGTGCAGCCGGTGAAGCCAGGGGCGCAGCCAGTGCAGGATCGGGTGCAGGCGCGTGGAGAAGAGGACGAACGCGCCGGCGATGCACAGGACGACGAAGGCGAGCTCGACCCAGGCGTAGCCGCCGACCGAGTAGTGGCCGACGGCGAGCGCGAAGCCTGCGGCGGCGAGGAGGAGTGTGGCGGCGCCGCCGAGCGCGCGCTCCAGCAGCACCGTGCCGGCCACCGGGCCGCGCGATCCGGGATGGCGTCGCGTGGTCTCGTAGATCCTCGATCCGTCGCCGCCGAGGGAGGTCGGTAACACCTGGGCTGCGCTGTAGGAGACGAAGGTCGTCCGCACGAGCCAGCCGAAGCGCTCGTGCACGCCGCTCGCAGCGAGCAGCTTGCGCCAACGCCAGGCGAGGGGCCAGACCGAGAGGACCCAGATCCCGAACGACGCGAGCCACCAGCCGACATTCGCATTCGCAAGGACGTGAACAGTCGCCCGCAGGTCGACTTTCCAGAGGATGTAGGCGAGCGCAAGGCCGGTGACGACGAGCGTCCCGGCAGCACGCAACGTGCGGGGACGCCTCATGCTGTGGCCACCACCTTCACCCGCCCGCGAGTGTAGTGGCCGGCCCCGAAGTACCATCGCGCCGTGCCCGACCCTCGGACGCAGATCGTCGCCGACGGCTACGACGCCATCGGCGAGACCTTCGCCGCATGGCGTGAGGAGATCGTGGGCGACCCGCGCCGTGAGTGGGAGGACGAACTGGTCGGGCTCCTGGAGGAGGGCGCTAGCGTGCTCGAGCTCGGCTGCGGTGGTGGAACGCCCGAAACTCGACGGCTCGCACGGCGCTTCGCGCTGACCGGCGTCGACATCTCCCCGCGCCAGATCGAGCGCGCTAGAGCGGCAATTCCCGAGGCGGAGTTCGTGTGCGCGGACTTCACGGAACTCGAGCCGGCCCCGGGCTCGTTCGACGCGGTCTGCTCCTTCTACGTCTTCAACCACGTCCCGCGCGAGCTGTTGGCGCCGCTTCTCGGGAACATCCACAGCTGGCTCGTTCCCGGAGGCCGGCTGCTCGCGGCGTTCGGCGCCTCGGACCTGCCGGGTTGGACCGGTGACTGGCTCGGCGCGCAAACGTTTTTCTCAGGCTTTACACCCGAGGTCAACTCACGCCTCGTCGCCGAGGCGGGATTCGCGATCGAGCGGGACGAGGTCGTCGTCTTCGAGGAGCCCGAGGGCCCAGCGCGGTTCCAGTGGGTGCTCGCGCGAGCATGACGACGATCCTCGTCACCGCGTGTGGTGCGCCCGGAGCGGGCCGGCTCCTGCGGGCGCTGCGCGAGAACGGCGAGCGGGAGGTGCGCCTCGTCGGCGTGGACATGTCCGAGCGGGCGATCGGCCGCCACCTCTGCGACACGTTTCACCTCGTACCCCCCGGCGCGGATCCGACGTTCCCGGACGCGCTGCTCGCGCTCGTCGAGCAGGAGGGCGTCGACGTCGTCCTGCCGGAGTCGTCGCATGACCTACGGCACCTCGCCCCGCGGCGCGGCGAGTTCTCGGTGCCCGTGATGATCTGCGGCCCCGAGGCCGAGCGGCGCTCGAACGACAAGGCCGAGACCTTCGAGGCGCTGCAACGGATCGGCGTCGGCGCTCCCGACTTCCGCCGAGTGACCGGGGCGGAAGGGGTCGAGGCGGCGGCCCGCGAGCTCGGCTACCCCGACCGGCCGGTCTGCTTCAAGCCGGTCTTTTCGTCCGGATCGCGCGGGTTCCGCGTCCTCGACCCGAGCGTCGACCGCACGCACCAGCTCCTCAACGAGCGCCCCGGCGCGCTGGCGATGCGGCTCGAGGAAGCGATCGAGTTGCTACCCGACGACGGGCTCGACCTGCTGGTGATGGAGTTCCTCACCGAGCCGGAGCGGACCGTGGACGGAATCGCCGACGGCAACCGCATCGTCCTTCAGGCCACGCGCACGCGCGAGTCGGTTCGCTGCGGGCTCGGCATGTACTTCGTGACGCTCGACGCGCCGGAGCTCGTCGCGGCATCCGAGCGCATCGTCCCCGAGTTCGAGCTCGAGTGGTTCTTCAGCATCCAGTTCATGGGCGAGAAGGTGATCGAGATCAACCCGCGCATCTCGACGATGATGATCCAGGAGGACTTCAACCTCCCGTGGTTCGCGGTCAAGCGCGCGCTGGGTGAGGCGTCCGACGACGAGCTTCGGGCGCTGCAGGACCGTGTAAGGCCGGGCCACACCGTGCTTCGTTTCTTCGATCAGGTGGAATTCGATCCGTGAATGAATTGGAAGTCCCTGGAGGAGACGCTCGCGGCGGCGTGCGAGGAGCCTGACGACGAGACCGCCGAGCGCGCGGTGCGGGCAGCCGAGCTCGTGGCCGCGACGTCCGGCGAGCCGCCCGACGACCTCTCGCCGGAGGATCGCGAGTGGGCGGAGCTGCACGGGATCCCGCCCACCGAGCTCGTCGACCTCGCGTGCCGCTCCATGAAGTGCGTCGCGGCGCTCTCCGACGACTGGCACGACCGGCTCAACGACCTGCGCTACCGCCTCGGCGACGTCGCCGCCGCCTGAGGCGTTCGGGCTAGGAGTCGAGCTCGGGGTCCGGTATCGGAAGTGCCTCCGAGCCGGACAGGCCCGAAGGTCTGGGGCGACGAGGCTCCCGGACGCCGAGGCCCCCTTCGGACTCCGGCTCTTCCGGATAGTCGTCCGGGCGGATTGCTCGGCCAAGGAACTCCGAGAAGCGTGTCTCGAGCTCCCATAGACTCGGCCGCCGGGGCGGAAGCGACAGCGCGGTCGGAGGTTCCGCGACTGGACGCGGCTCTTCCTCGAGGGCGAGGTCCCGGAGCTTCCTCAGGGTCTGGCTCTCGATCTCCCGTATCCGCTCGCGCGTCAGCTCGAAGGCCGCCGCGACCTCTTCGAGCGTGCGCGGTTGCCCGTCGTAGAGCCCGAAGCGCAGCTCGACTACCCGCCGCTCCTCGTCGGATAACACTCTCTTCAAGCGGTTCCACTTGCGGAAGCGGCCAGCGGCGACACGGCGCCGCCAGGCACGGCGGCCGATCCAAGCCACTGCGAGAACGATCAGCACACTCCCGATGATCTGGGCCGCGACGAGCACGCAATCTCACTGTAGAGCCGCCCGCGGGTCAGCGGCCTGTCCCTACTCCGGGGCCGTGCGACTCGACCGAATCAGAGCCTGAGCTCGAAGAAGAGAACGCCGTCGATCGGGTTGTCGTTGTAGCGCTCGATCGGCCGGAACCCGAGCGAGAGATAGAGCGCTCGCGCGGCGTCCATGGTGGGCAGCGTGTCGAGTCGCATCGTCGCGTAGCCGAGGTCTCGCGCCCGCGCGATCGAGGCCTCCACCAGCGCACGGCCGACGCCCGAGCCGGCGCGCGGACGAACGAACATAGAGCCGCTTCATCTCGCACGCGCCGTCCGCGAGCGTTCGCAGCGCGACGCAGCCGAGGATCTCCTCACCGTCGCGCGCGACGAGGATCGCGTCGTAACCGCCCGGCAAAGCAGCGAGCTCTGCCTCGATGTCGCTGAACCAGCCCTCCGGGCCGAGCCAGGTGAAGTACTCGCGGAAGACGGCGCGAAGCGCGTCGGCGTCGGCCGTGCTCGCGTCGGAGATCAGCGGAGCGCCCGCAGCGCCTCCAGGTCGTCCGCGCTCGGCTCCCAGGCGCCGGCGGCGACGTTCGCGCGTACCTGCTCGGGCTTCGTGGCCCCGGCGATCACGCTGCTCACCGCGGGCATCGCGAGCAGACCGCCGACCGCCACCTCCAAAAGCGAAATCCCGCGCTCGTCCGCGTAGCGCTGCAGGGCCTCCGCGCGATCCCACCGCGCCTCCGGAATCTCGCGACCTGCGAGCCGACCCTCGGTCGCCTCCTCGCCGCGCCGGTACTTGCCGGTGAGCAGACCGCTTGCGAGCGGGAAATACGGCAGGTAACCGATCCCGAGCCTCTCGCACAGCGGCAGGACCTCATCCTCCTCGTCTCGCTCGACGAGTGAATAGTGGTTCTGCACCGAGACGAAGCGATGAAAGCCGGCGCCGCGTGAGACCTCCTCGGCGGCTTCGATCTGCTCGGCGGAGAAGTTCGAGGAGCCGATCCAGCGCACCTTGCCGTCGTGGACGAGGTCGTTCAGCGCGCCGAGGGTCTCCACGATCGGCGTCACCGGATCGGGCTCGTGCATCTGGTAGACGTCGATCACGTCGGTGCGCAGCCGACGCAGTGAGCTCTCGACCGCGGCCCGGATGTAGTCGGGATTGCCACGGCGCTCCTCCGGCAGCTCGTCCATCGGCTTGCCGAACTTGGTGGCGATGAGGACGCATTCGCGTCGGCCCTCGAGCGCGCGGCCGATGAACTCCTCGCTCGTCCCCTGGCTGTAGATGTCGGCTGTGTCGATCAGCGTCACGCCGGTCTCGAGCGCGGCGTCGATCACGGCCAGGGACTGTTCGTAGTCGATCCGGCCGCCGAAGTTGTTCGTGCCGAGCCCGACGACCGAGACCTCCGGTCCGCCCTCGCCGAGATTGCGTGTGCGCATGAGCGCGACGCTAACCGACCGCGGTCAGCCTGAGCGGCACCCGGCACTACGATTGCCCGCCGTGGACGAGCATCGGTTCGTTTTCCTCGCCGGGCTGCACCGAAGCGGCACGACGCTGCTTGCGCGGCTGCTGGCCGCGCATCCCGAGATCAGCGGCTTTTCGGGGACGGGAGTGCCCGCCGACGAGGGCCAGCATCTCCAGAGCATCTATCCCGCAGCCAAGGAGTACGGCGGCCCCGGGCGCTTCGGCTTCGCGCCCGAATCGCACCTGACGGAGTCGTCGCCGCTCGTCTCGGAGGAGAGCGCGAGCAAGCTGTTCGAGGAGTGGTCGGCGCACTGGGACCTCGCGCGCCCCGTCCTGCTCGAGAAGTCGCCGCCCAACCTGCTCAAGACGCGGTTCCTGCAGGCGCTCTTCCCCGGCTCGGCGTTCGTCGTCATCGTCCGCCACCCGATTCCCGTCTCGATCCCCACGGCGAGGTGGCGAGGAACACGGCGCTACGACCGGATGTTCGAACACTGGCTCCGCTGCCACGCCATCTTCGAAGCCGACCGCGAGCAGCTCGAGCGGGTGCACGTCGTCACATACGAGGCGCTCGTCCGCGACCCGGCCGGAGTGCTGAACGGGACCTTCGACTTCCTCGGGCTCGAGCCGATCCCGCCGAGCGAGCCAGTCGAGGGCGGAGCGAACGAGAAGTATTTCCGGCAGTGGGACGAGCTGAAGCGCGATCTGCGCATGCGCGCGTACCTCGACCTCGTCTCCCTCTGCTACGAGCGCCGCCTACGGCGCTACGGCTACAGCGTGCTCTCGCCTTCCTGAAGTGGCGCGGGGCGCGTCTGCTCGCCGCGGACGAACTGGTAGGCGAGTGCTGCGAGCGAGGCGCCGCAGATCGGCGCGACGATGTAGAGCCAGAGCGCGTGCAGGTCTCCCGACACGAGCGCCGGGCCGGCCGAGCGGGCGGGGTTCATCGAGGCGCCGCTGATCGGGCCGCCGAACATCGCATCGAGCCCGACGGTGCCGCCAACGGCAATCGCTGCCGCTTCCCCCACCGCCCGCGTATCGGTGGCGACGGCCATGATCACGAACATGAGGAAGAAGGTGAGGATCAGCTCCCAGAGGAAGGACTGAACCTCCGAGCCGGACGGCAAAGTCGCGCCGACATTCGCGATGTTGCCGAGCGAAGCTCGCAGGACTGCGGCGGCCGCGATCGCGCCGACGAGCTGCGCCCCCCAGTAGCCGGCAGCCCGCGTCCAGGGGAAGTGGCGGCTGAGGGCGAAGGCGAACGTGACGCTCGGATTGAAGTGGGCCCCGGAGATGTGGCCGACGGCGTAGATCCCGAACATGATCACCAGGCCGAAGGTGATCGCCACGCCGACGTGGCCGAGCTGGCCCGTCTTCGCATCGACCATGATCGCGCCGCACCCGGCGAAGACGAGCGCGAAGGTCCCGATCGCCTCCGCGACCAGCGCGCGCGAGGTTTCGGTGCTCACCGCGCGGCGGGGAGAAGCTCAACCATGAGGCACTGAACCCGCTCGTCGATCTGGTCGCGGATGACGCGCACTGCCCCGACGTCCTGCCCCGCCGGATCGTCCAGCTCCCAGTCCTCGTACCGCTTGCCGGGGTAGATCGGGCAAGCGTCGCCGCAGCCCATCGTGATCACGACCTCGGCGGCCTGGACGAACTCGTCCGTGAGCGGCTTCGGGAACTCCTCGCTCATGTCGACGCCGACCTCTTCCATCGCGGCAATCACCGCCGGGTTGATCTCCTGGCCGGGAGCGCTTCCTGCGGAGCGAACGTGGATCCGGCCGTTCGAGCGGAGCTTCAGAAGACCCGCGGCCATCTGGGACCGGCCCGCGTTGTGGACGCAGACGAACAAAACCTCGGGCTGTTCGGTGGGCACGAGATCGTGCGCCTGGGCGAGGGCCATCAGCCGCTCGCGGGCGAAGCGATGCGCGAGCACCGGGACGAAGACCGTGATCCGCGAGTTGCCCAGCGCATCGACGGACTCGGCGATGTAGCGCTCGATCGTCTCGACGGAGAAGATCCCGGAGAACTCCTCCTTCAGCGCCTCCGCGGCTTGATGGACGTGATGGCGAGTGACGGGATCGAGGGTCTCAGACACGCTCAACCTCCTCCGGTTCGTAGCGTGCTTCCTTCGCGAGGTCGGCGAGCGCTGCGACACGCTCGAAGGCCTCGTCGTTGATCGAGTAGTAGGCCCACTTGCCCCGCTCCTCGCGGAGCACGAGCCCAGCCTCGACGAGCTTCTTCAAGTGCTCCGACACCGTTGCCGGCGCAAGACCGACCGGCTCTGCGAGATTGCAAAAACAGACGGGTCCCTCGCTCCCGGCGAGGAGATTCACGAGCCGCACCCGCGCCGTGTTGCCGAGAGCGGCGAACAGCATCGCGGTCGCCGACGCCTCCTCCACGCTCAGCACACGAGCTGCGAGCGGAGCACAGGAGTCGATCGGCTCTGCAGACACAGTCATCTCATTTCGGTTTTTACCGAACGGAGCGCCTGTCGCGCAACTAGGCCGAGCCGCCCAAGCCGTCGGGCAGAGGCCGCGCGTGAACTACGACGAGCATCTTCGTCGGCCGCGTGAGAGCGACGTAGAGCTCGCGCAGACCGCGGTCACCGTCGTCCACAACCGCTGCGGGCTCGACCACCACGACGTGGTCGAACTCGAGGCCCTTCGCCTGCCGTGGCGTCAGCACCGGTACGGAGATCTCGTCGAAGAGCTCGCCCTGAGGCAGCGAGCCGGCAAGGGAGCGCGGCACGATCACCGCGAGCAGTCCGTCCAGCTCGGCGAGCGCTGCCGCCTCGTGCAGTGCAGCCGAAAGGAGCTCCTCCTCGCCGACACGCACCAGGCGCGGAGGGTCGCCGCCCTTGCGGTACGCGAGGGGCGGCTCGACCTCCGGCGCGATCCGGTCGAGCAGCGGCAGCGCGAAGTCCATGATCTCGGCCGGAACGCGATAGGCGTGCCGCAACTCCTCGATCTCCATCTCCGCCTCGTCGGGCAGATACGGCTGAAGCTCCTGCCAGCGCCGGTAGACGACCGGCCCGGTCGCCTGCGCGACATCTCCGAGGATCGTCAGCGAGCCGTCGACCGCCCGGCGCGAGATCGCGAGCAGCTGCATCGGCGAGAGATCCTGCGCCTCGTCGACGATCACGTGGCCGTAGGAGCGCGGCGCGCCGGCGAGCAGCGTTCGTGCCTCGTCGAGCAGGGGCACGTCCTGGTCGCTCCAGCGGAGATCGGACATACGACGCGGCCGGTCGCGGATCAGGAGCTTCCGCTCGTCGTCCTCCAGCACTCGTTCGGACGCCGCCTCGAGCGCGACGGGTGAAGTGAGGAGACGTGAGACGAGCTTCTCGGGCTGTGGCAGCGGCAGGACCCGATCGAGCCAGCGCGTCAGGAAGCCGCCACGCCGCAGCGCTTGCTCGAGCTCATCGAAGGTCCGCAACGCGCGCGGGCCGAAGAGCTCGCCGTAGCGCTCGTAGAAGCGGCGGAGCACCGCCATCCGGAACCGCTCGCGCGCGAGGCCCAGCGGATCCCCGGCTTCGAGCGCCTCCTCGAGCATGGCCACAACGTCGCGCTCGCGGACGCGTACGTAGTTGCCGTCGACGAGCGTCACGAGCTCCTCCGGAGCGGGCACGACCGCGACTTCGACCGCGCGCGCCACGACCTCGCGCAGCCGCGGATCACCCTTCAACCGCGCGACGTCGGTCTCCTCGTCACGGCCTACCTCGATCCCGTCGAGCAACTCGGTCACGGCCCGCTGCTCGACCGCCTCCTCCCCGAGAGTCGGCAGGACGTGCGAGACGTAGTCCATGAACGTCGGGTTCGGTCCGACGACGAGCACGCGCCGCAGCCGCTCACGGTGCGTGTAGAGAAGCCACGACGCGCGGTGCAGCCCGACCGCCGTCTTGCCGGTGCCGGGGCCGCCCTGCACGACGAGCGCGCCCTCGGGGTCAGCCGTGATCAGCCGGTACTGGTCCGACTGGATCGTCGCGACGATGTCGCGCATCCGCACGTCGCGGCGGCGCTCGAGCTCCTCGAGCAGGAAGTCCGAGACGTTCGCGCCTTCCACGGCGCTGCCGTCGAGCGCCTCGTCGGAGATATCGAGCAGTCGCCGCCCCTCGGCACGGAAACGACGCCGCTGCTGGACGCCGTGCGGAGTCTGCGGTGTCGCCGTGTAGAACGGCCGCGCCGCGGGCGCCTGCCAGTTGACCACGAGCGATTCGTGCTCGTCGTCGTGGACCCAGCGGCGGCCGACGTAGAGCGGCCGCGGCGTCCCGTCCAGCGTCAATCGGCCGAAGACTAGCCCGCGTTCGGCGTCCTCGAAGGTGCGCATGCGCCGCTTGGCCCACGCCTCCATGTTCAGCGCGGCCCACTCGGTCGCCATCGCCTCCTGCGTGCGCACGACCGTGGAACGCATGCGGTCGAGCTGTTCGTAGGCGTGGTCGACGTAGGCCTGCTCGGCTGCCAGCTCTGGGTGCGTCACCGGCCGCTGAGCCTAGCGCGGAACACAGCAAGGTCAACTCGGACGCTGGAAGCCTCCGCCTTGAAGCCTGCGTCGCCGAGCCAGACGAGCTGATCCTCGACGCTGTCGGGCAGATCCATCACCCAGTCGATCTCGATCGGCCCCTCTCGCCCCGCGGGAGGAACGACGACGTCACCGAGGACGAACTGGCCCCCGGGCCGCAGCACAGCGGCCACGTGGGAGAACAGCTCCCGCTTTCCGGCGCCGTCGAGGTGATGCACGGCGAGGGCAGAGACTATGAGGTCGAACGGCCCCGACGGAAGATCGTCCTCGAGTCGCTGCAGCCGCAGGTCGGCGTCCGGGAGCCGCTCGCGCGCCCGCGCCAGCATCGCGTCGCTCGAGTCGATGCCGACCCAGCGGACTTCGGGGTGCTGCGCCCGGACGCGCAGCGCGGTCTCCCCCGTGCCGGTGCCGAGCTCGAGCACGCGTGTGGCGTCGATCCCGATGGTCGCCGCGACGACCGCCTCTTGCAGCTCCTCGTAGCCCGGGATCTCAGCGGCCATCTCCGCGAGATAGGTGTCCGGATTCCACTCCCACTCGCCCACGCCACCATCATCGTAGGATCGGCCGCGTGAAGCTCGGTCTCAGCCTCGGCTACGCCCCGCCCGGCACGAACCCGGCCGACCTGTTTCCGCTCGTGCAGGAGGCGGAGCGGCTCGGCTTCGACTCGGTGTGGGTGGCGGAGGCCTGGGGCACCGACGCGGTCAGCGTCCTCGGCTGGCTCGCGGCTCGGACTGAGCGGATCAAGCTCGGCTCCGCGATCATGCAGATCCCCGGGCGCTCGCCGACGAACACCGCGATGACCGCAGCGACGCTCGACCTCCTCTCGGGCGGCCGCTTCCTGCTCGGGCTCGGCACCTCGGGGCCACAGGTCGTCGAGGGCTGGCACGGGCAGCCGTGGGGCAAGCCGCTCGGCAAGACGCGCGAGTACATCGAGATCGTCCGCGCGGCGCTGCGACGCGAGGTCGTCGAGCACGACGGCGAGCACTACGTGATCCCGTACGACGGGCCGGGCGCGACCGGCCTCGGCAAGCCGCTGAAGCTGATGCTGCGCCCTCTGCGCGCGGACATCCCGATCTACCTCGCGGCGCTCGGGCCGAAGAACGTCGCGCTCGCAGCGGAGATCGCAGACGGCTGGCTCCCGATCTTCGTCGCGCCCGAACGGTTCGACGACGCGTTCGGCGCGAGCCTCGCAGCCGCGCCGTCGAACTTCGAGATCGCGGCGACGGCGAGCGTCTTCGTGGGCGACGACGTGCCGGCGCTCCGCGATGCGCTCCGTCCCCACGTCGCGCTCTACGTCGGCGGCATGGGTGCGAAGGGCCGCAACTTCTACAACTCGCTGGTCCGTCGTTACGGCTGGGAGGAGGACGCCGAGCGAATCCAGGAGCTCTATCTCGCCGGCAAGCAGCGCGAGGCGATCGCCGCGGTGCCGGACGAGCTCGTCGACGCCGTCTCGCTGCTCGGGCCGAAGGAGCGGATCGCGGAACGGCTCGAGGCCTGGCGCGAGACGCCCGTCACGACGCTCGTCCTCGGCACGACCCAGCCCGAGGCGCTGCAGACGCTCGCCGAGCTCGTCCTCTAGGCTCGGTCCGATGGCTCCGCCCGTGATCGTCCTCGGCGTCGGCCGCTCCGGCACGACGCTCCTGCGTGTGATGCTCGACCGGAGCAGCGAGCTCGCGATCCCCTACGAGACGTTCTTCGTCCCGCAGCTCGCGCACCGGCACGGCGGCCGTCCGAACCTCGAATCGTTCCTCGACGACCTCGGCCGCCTGCGGACGCTGTACGACTGGGGCATCAGGCCGGACGACGTCCGTCCGCGCCTGCGCGAGGGGATGACGACGAGCGAGGCGATCGCCGCGATCTTCGAGACGTACGCGGAGCGGCACGGGAAGCCGCGCTGGGGCGACAAGACGCCGCTCTACATGCAGCAGCTGCCGCTGCTCGTGCGGCTCTTCCCGGAGGCGATCTGGGTGCACCTCGTCCGGGACGGGCGCGATGCCGCGCTCTCGTTCCTCGAGCTGCCGGAGGGCTTCTCGGGCAAGACGTGGGCGCAGCCGCGCACGGCCGCGCAGTTCGCGGCGCGGTGGCGGACCGAGATTCTCGCGGCGCGGAGGCTCGGCCGGGACGCCGGCGGCCGCTACCTCGAGCTCCGCTACGAGGATCTCATCGATGAGCCCGAGCGCTGGCTGCAGCGCATCTGCGAGCACGCCTCGCTGACCTGGGAGCCGGCGATGCTCGACCACACGCGCCCGAGCGACACAGCGCACATGCCGGAGCATCGCAACCTCGCTCAGCCGCCGACGCCTGGGCTCCGCGACTGGCGCAGCCAGATGAGTCGCGAGGACGCACTCGCGTTCGAGCAGGTCGCGGGCGACGTCCTGCAAAGCGCGGGCTACGACCTGCTCGAGCCCGGCGGGAGCTATCCGACGGCACACGGCCGCCGCGAGCTCGCGCGTTTCGCAGCACTCAGCAAGAGCTGGAACGCAACCGCAGCCGCATACCAGCGTTCGCCGCTCTGGCGGCGCTCACATCCGCCGCTCGGCTAGCAGGGGCCGGGCTGGGGCGTGCCGTTGGGGCCGACCTCATGCGCGTTGCCGTCCTGCAGGCAGTACGAGGTCGCGTCGGCACTGGCAAGGACGACGCCGCTGCCGGCCGGGAGCGTCGCGCCGACGTAGGTCTGGTTCTGGTCGAAGTACGCCTGTAGCCCCGGCACGACCTGGTTGAAGTCCAGACCGGCTGCCGTGGAGTCCGCCTCGGTGACCGCCTGCTGCTCGGACGTCGAAGTCGAGCCGCTCGACTGCATGCCCTGCGTGGACAGATAGACACCGACGAAGACGGCGATGAGCACGAACGGGATAGCGAGGACGCGAGCCATCCCGGAGATATCGGCGGCGAGGAGCAGAAGGTCAAGCGATGACGCGGTAGACCTGGAAAACCTCGGCGTAGTCGCGGTTCACGTTGACGCCGTGCATGCGGGCGAGGTTGCGGACATACTCCGCGTTCGCGTACCGCCGGTGCTGCTGAGACGCGTACTTCTCGAGTGCGGCGATCTTGCGCTCGACGTGCCCCTGCTCGAGCGCGGCGTACCACTGATACTCGAAGTCGAAGTTGTTCCACGGGATCTCGTAGCCGAGGATCGTCGTGCGCTTGAAGGCGCGCAGGCCCTCCTCCGCGACCGTGCGGTGGTCCTGGTGGACGTCGTGGAGGCTCGGCTGGAAGACGACGTCCGGCTCCCACTCCTCCCACAGGCCGACGAGCAGCTCGAGGATGTCCTGCCGCCGCTCGGGAAACGTGCGGACGTCGAAGTCGTGCACGGTCAGCGACTCCGCGGGAATCCCGAGCTCGGCCGTCGCCTCGGCCACCTCGCGCGCCAGCGTGTCGGGCGGAAAACCAGGCGGCAGCGAACGAGTCGCGATCGAGAACGCGACATAGCGGACGTCGCAGCCCGCGTCGACGAGGCGCGCCATCGTCCCGCCGCACCCGAACTCGCCGTCGTCGGTGTGCGGCGCAAGGACCAGCGCCTTCCGCCACTGCTCGATCACGGTCTCATCACCGTTCTGATCACCGGGCGATCATTTCAGGCACGGGCTCGGCGGGCTCCACTGGTGCCGGTTCGCGCGCCGGCACCCGCCTCGGCGACACGAGCGCAATCAGGCCGATCAGCCCCCAAGTCGTCGGATCCTCGAAGAAGTCGTTGTAGGACAGGGAGTGGACGAAGATCGCGAGCAGCGCCAGCCCGGCCGCGAGGGCCACCCGCCCGTAACTGCGGTGGTTGATCCGCCGGTACGAGGCAAGCAGCAGCGCGCCGACGAGCCAGAAGAAGATGAGGAGACCGGGCGCGCCCTCCTCCGCGGCGACCGTCACGGGCGTGTTATGCGATGCGCTCTTCTTCGGCTGCTTCCCCGTCCGCTTCGAGTAGGCGCGCGAGAAGTCGCCGAGGCCGACCCCGTGCGACGGGTGGGCTTTGGCGATCTTGATGCCCACCGCGATCAGGGTCGCCCTCCCGCTCGTCGCCTGGTTGAGCCCCGACACCGTGTGGCGACGGAGGACATGCATCAACCTGGGTTGGCTCGCCGCGATCCCGGCGGCGACGACGAGAACGGCCGCCAGCGCGAACAGGGACTTCCAGCGCCAGGCGACCACGGACAGCGCGAGAACAGCCACGAGCAGCGCCGCGAAGCTCGACTGGGAGAACGAGACGAGCAGCCCGAGCCAGACGACCGCCATGAACGCAAGCGTGGCGAGACCGAGCCGGAGAGACGGACGGCCGCGGACGATCAACACCGCCGCCGCGATCAGCGCGACCACGAGAAAGCGCCCGTAGATCGAGGGGTCGAAGAAGACCGAATTGACCCGGAACAGGGCGTCGAAGATGTTGACCTGGTTCAGCTTCGTGTTCTGGAAGATCGTCCGCGTCTCGTACTGATAGAACGCGACCCCTGCGAAGACGAGCGCCAGGGCCACGAGCTCGCAATAGAGGATCCGGACGCGGGACGCGACCCACGGGAGCCGTGCGATCGAGATCGCGATGATCGTGAACGGGATGTAGAAGGCGAGGAGGTCGATCGCCGCGGCGCGGACGTTGCCGCTCCATCCGACCGAGATGCCGATCCAGACGAGGTAGAGCCCGAGCGGCCACGCGACGATGCCCAGCTCGCGCGTCCTCTCGTCCCCTTCGATGAGCTCCCAGAGCAGGCAACCCGCGGCCCCGAGCGCAACCACGTATAGCGGCACGAGAAGCGAGTGTCCGAGAAAGCCGAACCGAACCGGAACCAGCGCGAGGGTTGCGAACGCGACGAGCCAGGGCTCGCGGCGGAACGCCCAGGCGAGCAGCGGGCCGAGCACGATCACTCCTCCGATCGCCGCCCCCAACTCCGCCCCGTTCCCCGGGGCCAGTGACGCCGCGAGCAGGGCCGTGCCGACGCCGGCGTAGCAAAGCCCGGCGGTCCGGTTCCGGCGCGTGCGCGCCAGCAGCAGGATCGCGAGTCCGATGCAGGCGATCGGGCCTGCGATCTCCGCGAGCCCGATCACTTCGCGTGCACCCGTATGACGGCCGTCGTCGCGTGTCCGTTCACCGTCACGACGAGACGGTAGGTGCCTGGCGTGGTAGGAGCGCGTAGCCGCAGGGTTCTCCCCCGCCGCGCTCCGTGCTGCTGCCCAAGGCGCCAGTTGTAGCGCCGCGCGGCCGTCTCCACGCGCACCTTGAAGTGCTTGCCGGCCGCAACCCTCGTCACTGCGGGCGTGACCTCGACGTAGCGAAGGACGACAGTGACGCTCTTCCGGTCGCCGGCGGGAGTTTCGTTTCCGGCAGGATCCAGCGCGCCGATCGAGAGAACGTACGTGCCTGCAGGAAGCGGTCTGTGGTCGACCTTTCCCGCCCACTTGACCTTGTCGGTCTGCCGGGTGTGATGGCCCAACGTGACTCGGCGGCCACCGAGGTAGACGACGGGGTGCGCCTTCTCGCTGAAGTGGTAACGGATCGCGACCGAACGGCCGGGCCCGGCGAAGAGGACCGGCTTCTGCTTCACACCGGCCGCCGAGACCACGGTCGGAGGCACCGTGTCGAGCGTGATCTTGTTGATGAACTTGAACTTCCGGCGCGGAATCTGAACCACCGGGTAGTAGACGCCGTCGGGAGCCAGGGCACCGGCATCCGTCCGGCCGTGCCACGGGAAGGTCAGCGGCAACCTGGCCTGCATGAGCACGTCGGGAGCGATGGTCGCGACCTTGTGGCCGTCAGAGTCCACGATGGTCACGGTGACGCGACCCGTGTGCCGAAGCCTGAGCCGGACGTGCGCTGCTCTCGTCGCGCAGCCTGACCCACAACGCGGCGAGAACAGCGCCGGCGCCCCTGGCTTCCCCGAGTAGATCTTCGTCCCGTAGATAGGACTCTTCTCGAGCTTCAGGTGCTCGGTGATCGCGAAGGCGGCAGCCGTGGCCACCAGCAGGCCCAGGAGGGTGACCGACGTGAGAACCCGCTGCAAAGCCCGCCGATTCTACGGGCCTCTCGTTAACGAAGTTGAAGAGAGGTCAGGCGCGTTCGGGCGTCGTACGCGGTTGCTCGCTCTGGATCACGCGCACGGTGTAGATCGTGAGGACGACGAGGAGGATGACGAGGCCGCCGCCGAGGACCCAGTTCGCCTCGGGCACGTTGAGGAGCTTGAGCCCGCTGATGATGAGGATTCCGGCAAGACCGCCGCGAATGGTCATGTCCGGGACCTTCACCGTGTACCGGCTCGAGATGAGGATCCCCGGCACCGAGCCGAGGAGAAGCCAGGCGGTGGCGTGCAGGTCGACGTCGCCGATGATCAGGTGCCCCACGCCCGCAACCCAGAGGAGCGCGGCGGCGTGGAAGATGTCCGTGCCGACGATCCGCGGCATCGTGAGCGGGTAGATGAGCACCATCATCAGCCCGAAGTACGTGCCGCTGCCCACCGACGTGATCCCGACGATGAAGCCGAAGACGGCGCCGGTACCGAACGCGATCAGCTTGTCGCGGCGGCTCATGATGAACGGCGCCTCGCTCGGCTGGACTCCGCGCTTCACGAACGACTTGGCGAGGAAACCGGCGCCACCGCCGATCAGGGCCACGCCGATCGCGTAGCCGAGGATCGTCTCTGCGTTGCTGATCGAGTTGGCGAGCGCCCACGAGACCGCGACGCCGGCCGCCGCGGCCGGCCCGGAACCGAGGAACAGCCAGAGCGCGAGGTGACCGTGCACCGTGCTCAGTCGCCGATGCCGGATCGCGCCGAACGACTTGAAGATCGCGCCGTGGAAGATGTCGGTGCCGACGGCGTAGGTCGGTTTGAAGCCGAAGACGATGATCAGGATCGGCGTCATCAGCGATCCGCCGCCGACGCCGGTGAGTCCGACGATCAGGCCCAGCGCGAGCCCCGTCAGCGTGAACTGCCAGGTCATGAGGCCGAGAGGACCATTCCGGCGCCGACGGTCTCGTTCGTCGCCTCGTCGATCAGCACGAACGCGCCGGTCGCGCGGTTCTCCTCGTAGGGATCCACGCAGAGCGGCTCGGAGAGCCGAAGGTGCACGACACCGATGTCGTTCAGCTCGAGCCGCTCCGGCGCGGGCACTTCATCCAGCGTGTGGACGTCGACGCGTGAGACGAGCTCGTCGGCGATCGCGCGCACCGAGCGAGTCGTCTGCTTGACGGCGAGCCGTGCGCGCGGCTCTAGCGGGCGGTCGCTCATCCAGCAGACGCGCGCCTCGATCTCACGCGCGACGGTGGGCGGATCGGCCGGGTCGGCGAGCATGTCGCCCCGCGAGACATCGAGATCGTCCGCGAGCCTGATCGTGACGGACATCGGCGGGATCGCCGCTTCGAGCGGACCGTCGATCGTCTCCACCGCCTCGACCTGCGTTCTCGAGCCCGCCGGAAGAACAACCACCTCGTCGCCGGCGCTCCAGACCCCTCCCGCAACCTGGCCGCCGTACCCGCGGAAGTCGTGGTGCTCGTCCGACCGTGGCCGGATCACCCACTGCACGGGGAATCGCCGGCTGTCGAGGTCGCGGTCGGAGGCGATCTCGACGGTCTCGAGGTGCTCGAGCAGGAGCGGCCCGTCGTACCAAGGCATGTTCTCGGAGCGATCGACGACGTTGTCGCCCTGCAGCGCCGAGATCGGGATCACGACGAGATCCGGCAACCCGAGCTCCACCAGCTCTGCCGAGATCTCGTCGAACCGCTCCTGCGACCACTCGACGAGATCCATCTTGTTGACGGCGACGACGGCGTGCGGGACACGGAGAATCGAGAGGATGTACGCGTGACGGCGGGTCTGCTCGACCACTCCCTGGCGGGCGTCGACGAGCACGATCCCGAGCTCGGCGGTCGAGGCGCCCGTGACCATGTTCCGCGTGTACTGGACGTGGCCCGGCGCATCGGCGAGCTGGAAGCGGCGGTTCGGGGTGACAAAAGAGCGGTAGGCGACATCGATCGTGATCCCCTGCTCGCGCTCGGCGCGCAGACCGTCGGTCAGCAGTGCAAGATCGACATACCCGTGGCCGCGACGCCGGGAGACGTCCTCGATGTGCTCGAGCTGGTCGACGAAGATCTGCTTCGTGTCATAGAGCAGCCGGCCGATCAGCGTCGACTTGCCGTCGTCGACGGAGCCGCACGTAACCAGGCGCAGCAGCTCGGTGCGCTGGGCTGCCTCAGAAGTAGCCAACGCGCTTCCTGTCCTCCATCGCGGCCTCGCTGAAGCGGTCGTCGGCGCGCGTCTCGCCGCGCTCGGTGACGTTCGTCGCCGCGATCTCTTCCACTACCGCCTCGATAGTCGACGCCCGCGACTCGACGCCGCCGGTGCACGTCATGTCGCCGACGGTGCGGAAGCGAACCGACGTGATGAACGGTTCCTCGCCTTCCATGCGCTCGACGTACTCCGAGGCCGCGTACAGCATCCCGTCGCGGCGGAAGACCTCCCGCTCGTGCGCGAAGTAGATCGGCGGCAGCTCGAGCCGCTCGCGCGCGACGTACTGCCAGACGTCGAGCTCTGTCCAGTTCGAGATCGGGAAGACGCGGACGTGCTCGCCCTTGCGGACGCGGGCGTTGTAGAGGTTCCACAGCTCGGGGCGCTGCGCGCGCGGATTCCACTGGCCGAAGTCGTCGCGGAAGGAGAAGATCCGCTCCTTGGCGCGGCTCCGCTCCTCGTCGCGCCGGGCGCCGCCGATAGCCGCGTCGAAGCCGTGCTCCTCGATCGCGTCGAGCAGCGTCGTCGTCTGGAGACGGTTGCGCGACGCGCGCGGGCCCGTCTCCTCGACCACGCGCCCCTTGTCGATCGACTCCTGCACCGACGCGACCACGAGCCGCTCGCCGAGCTCGGCGACGCGCCGGTCCCGGTACTCGATCGCCTCCGGGAAGTTGTGCCCGGTGTCGACGTGCATGATCGGGAAGGGGAACTTGCCGGGCCTGAAGGCCTTCTCGGCGAGCCGCAGCAACACGATCGAGTCCTTGCCGCCCGAGAAGAGGAGCACCGGCCGCTCGAGCTCGGCCCCGACCTCGCGGAAGATGTGGATGGCCTCCGACTCGAGCTCGTCGAGATGCGTCACCGTCGGGATTGCGCGCGACGTGCTCACAGCTCGGACTCCAGGCGCTCCTGGATGAGATTGAGCTCCTCCAGCCGGTCGATCACGGTCGTGGCCGACTCGCCGGGCGTGCGGCCCGCGGTCTCGAGCCGCAGCTCGGGCTGAAGCGGCTCCTCGTACGGAGCCGAGACACCAGTGAAGTCCTGGATCTCGCCGGCGAAGGCGGCCGCATAGAGCCC
>Ga0207646_10002339_pt1 | contig 22433 bp, 42 predicted proteins | sample KBSK5502metaG_FD_184343 | JGI IMG/M metagenome (GOLD analysis project Ga0207646, IMG submission 184343) | Corn, switchgrass and miscanthus rhizosphere microbial communities from Kellogg Biological Station, Michigan, USA - KBS K5-50-2 metaG... | ecosystem: Host-associated > Plants > Roots >... | reverse complement strand
GCCATTCCGCGCGGGATTTATGCGACTTTTGCGGATTTCCGGGAGTCATTGTGCCCATAAACGTACCGCCGCGGCTCACCCTTAATGGCGCCATAACGTTTATCCGTGCGGGTGCTAATTGGCGTGCGCTCACCGCACCCGCACGCGCAATAACCGGGCCCGGACCTCGGCCTATCCCCCCGGTAGACGTAGGGCCGGAAGGTCCCTAGCCCGTTACGCCGGCCACCCTCGAGCACTCCCCTAACCGGCCCGTTCACCGCGCGTCCCCTTCCGGTATCCGCTCCCCGGTCCGGCCGCATATCCCCCCAGGATGCCACTCGGGGCAGTCTCGGGTAGTCGGGTAGAAATAGCACCGTCCCGCGAACCTGTTAACCCACGCCTTCTCCGGCACCGTGGAGCAATCGAACCCCCGGGGCCATGCGATTACGATAGTCCGGACCTGGCCGCCATGAGTGGCCCGATAGAGCCGCTCGAGCGCGCGCCGGTGCCACGGCCACAACCGGAACGGGATGGTCGTCACGCGCGTGAGCTTAGTCATCTTCTGCGCCGCTTTCCAGCTCCGGCCGGGCCCAAGAGTCTACCGCGCCGGTGTGTACTTCCCCGCCAACCGTGGCCGTTACCGACCATCGCCCGGCCTGCTCCGCGGCCGCTCCGGCGTCCTCGAGCCGCTCCTGTTGCTCCGCGGCCGCTAGCCTGTCCTGGTGCTCCGCGCATGGTGATGTGAGCGCAAAGCGGTGAGTCTGAACGGCCCCGAAGTTGCGAAACAGGGCCCCACAATTCGGGCATTCCCACACGTCCTGACGGACGGCGAGCGTGAGCTTCTCCCACCCGTGTTTCTCCGCGTGCGCTTGCTCTAGCTCGACACCGCGCCGCTTGTGATACCGGTTCAGCGCGTAGAGAACTACCAGCGCCACGACGGCCAGGGCCACATACCGGTATTCCACCGCGCTCACCGCCGGACGGGCCCCGTGAGGAATCGTCTCCCCTCGGGGGGCTTGGGCGGAGCGGACCGCCGGACGGGCCCAAACGATCCCGTAACGATCGCGCGCACCATCAAGAGGCCAAGCACACCGCACACCGCAAAGATGGTTAGGCATACCTTCCGCGCCACGCCGGGCATTCCCGGATCCGTGTTCACCGCGCGAAACAAGATGATCACGCTCCCGGCCAGCAAGCCAAGATTCACGATAACGGCCAGCATCCCCGTAACGATCCCCCATAGCGGGGTGAGCCGGAGAGCCAAGACGGCCGCCACGATGGCCCAGAACACAATAGGCACTACTGGCCACCCCCGCCCTTGGCGTTCTGACCGCCCTTCCGGGGCTCCGTGCCGGTGAGCGCGGCCGCCAGCCAATAGCCAAACTGTGCAGCGTTCCGCTCCCGCCACGCCATGAGAAGCTCCGCGGCTACCTCGTGAGGAATCGTCTTCTCCGGGTGGGCCCGGTCAAAGCGGACCGGCGCCAAGGTGTCCCCGAAGTTGTCCGATACGCTCATCGCCGGCGGGCTTGTTCCTTGGCTTGCTGTTTCTTGTAAGCGGCGGATTGCTTGGCCAGGCTACCCGCGCGGCGGGTGGCCGCACGATCGCGCTTCTGTTGTGCGGCCGCTTCCGCCACCTTGGCGTTTACGCGCTGGCCGCGGCGGTTAAACGCATTGATCTGCTCTTGGGTGGGCCTGCTGCTAAACGGATTTCTCACGGGACCTACCTCCCGGATCGGGGTTCCTTAATGCCATACTAGGGCTAACGGGCCCCGCGTGCCTACCCATCCGGGGCCCGTCCTACTTTGTATATAAAGGGGTGGCCGGGGGGTTAGACGGCCCGGAGGTGGGCCCCGGAGCGGCCGGCGGGGTTGCGTGAGCGGGCCCGTTGACGTGGCGCCACTGGGCTACCAGTGCTGTCACGGCCGCTATCAGTCCCGCGGCTGCGGTGATGACTCCCGCTATAGCTCCGCTGCTCACCGGCATCCCTTCGGGCCCATTGTTGAGCGTTCCACAACCGGATCTACTCTAGGCCAGGATCATCCTCCGTGAACCCGGCCGCGCGCAACCGGCGGTCAGTTTGCGTCTCTAGGTCCACGGATCCGCGCTCCCCCCCGTCTCCGCTGGCCGGAGATTATATGTCTGGTGATCGTCACAGTAGCCGGGGCACTGGCACCCGCCGCACCATAGGCAGTGCTGATGCTTGCACCCGTACCACGCGCAATCTTCGTCGCAATCATGCTCGCACGGCTCGTAATCGTCCATGGTCTAGGACGATCCCCGCGCGCGCCGGTGGGCTAGCCGGCCCTTCGGCACGATCTTGCCGTTAGACCGCCTCGGACCGCCGCGCGTCTGCCAACCGGGCTTATTGACCGCTTCACGGTGCTTGCGGCCAGTCTCGGGGCTTCTACGGTTACCGCTTCCCATTGTCCTACCTCCGTGGGCGTGTGGTGCGCCGGCCCGGACGGCCATCCGTGCGGGGCCCCGGGGGCTTGGCCCGGCCGTCTGTGCGGTCCGGGCCGGCTCTAGGTATCCACTTTACGCCGCGGGTATGACTAAAATCCCGTCACATGACCGTAACTGTTGGGGACGATGAACTAGCTACACAGGATGAGTTCTTCACCGCCGAAGACCCCGAAGACGCCGCGGAGCCGCTAGGCCGGGGACCAGGAGCGGCCGCGGACGGGCCCCCGCCCGACGACCCGGACCGCGCGCCGTACGGGTGGACGAAGGACACCCAGACGCACGAGTGGCGACCTAAGAAATCTCCGGGCCGTCCCAAGGTCACGCCACCGCCTAGCGCGGAAGACCTGGCCGCAGCTCCGCCGATCACCGGGCAGCAGGACGCGCCACCGCCACCGCGGAAGGGACGCCGGCGAGGCCCCGCTCCCACCGATGAGTCTGTGCCCATGCCGAAGGGCGGGGTTATCGCTAAGGGAGTTGATCGGCTCTACCGCCGGGCCGGCCGTTTCCTGCGGATCCTTGACGATGAGCTAGGGCTAGCGGTCATTGAATGCACCCGGCCGGATCCGGAGGATCCGGACGCGCCTACGGTCGGCCAGGCATGGGAACATGTGGCGCGGGAGAATCCCCGGATCCGCGCGTGGTTGCTGAACGTGATTAAGGGCGGGGCGTGGCAAGAGCTGATCATGGCTCACGCGGCTATCGCGCTGGCCTTGTTCACCCGTGATTGGGTGCGCCGCTGGCTCCCCGGGGGTTCCCTCGAGCGCGCCGCAGAGGCTATGTTCGTCCCGGAGCCGGAGGATGCCACCGGCGACGATCTGACGCCGGAGGACGTGGCCGACATGCAGGCGGCCGCGGAAGCCCAAGCGCAAAAGATCGCATCCAAGATGGGGGTGAAAGTCCCGCCGGGGGTTGCGGCCGCGGCCATGCGTGAAGCGGAAGCGCGCGCCGCGCGAGCGGAAGCCCCCGAAGCGTTCCGGCGCCAGCAGCCCGCCAAGAACAGCTCTAGGGCCAAGAGAAGGGCTGGCCGGTGATGGACGATCTACAGAACCGCTTTACCTACCACCCGCCCAAGAATGACCAGGCATCCCGGTACGAAGTGATGCGGAGCCGAGCCCACGGGCTAGCGCTCTTCATGGACGCACAGTGCCCGGACTCCCGGGAAAAGTCCCTAGCCTTGACGAAGCTAGAAGAGGCGGTCTTTTGGGCCAATGCGGCTATTGCGAGGCACGAATGATTGCGGCGGAGCCCACGCACCGGCTCTACCGGATTAACCGGTGGTTCATCGTCCACGTCCTGGCGTTCGCTATGCGCCACGGGCTCACCGATGGGGACGCGCTGGATGCGCTCCGGCGTGCTTTCCCTCACCGCGCCGCGGATGTTCGTTGGCGTCTAGCGATCGTTGACGCCGCGGACCGGGTTAACGCGGAGCGGCACTGGGAAGGCTCGTTCTGGCGCCGGTTCCTCGACGCGTGGCGCAAACCATGACCACCCGGCTAGTGATCTACGCGCCCAACGGGGCCCCGGTGGGCACCGCGGACGCTATCGACTTGACCGGTATCCCTAACGCGGACGCGGCCGCACCGATGCGGATAGTGGTTGAACGACAGTGCAATATGGGCGTGTGGCATCAAATAGCGGACGGGCCCATGCCCTTGTACGATCCGGAACCATGACCGCTCCCACCCCCTACGGGACGACCCCGGGGCTCCGCTCGAGGGGGCGTGAACGCTACCTGGCCGCGGAGCCACCGCCGGGCGATCTCGCGCCGGTGCTCCCCTTTGATCTGTTTTATGAGCGCGTGTTCGACTGGCAGCAAGACCAGCACATCGGCATCATCGGGCCCACGGAACAAGGCAAGAGCAACCTGGCCAAGTGGCTCCTACGCCGGCGCGGTTACGTGGCCTACCTCTGCATCAAGAGCGAAGACGAGACGCTAGCGGGCTTCACCCGGGAAGGGTGGATCCGGACCGCGGATTGGCCACCGCGGCGGGACCGGCGGCCGCGGCGGGAGCTTACCTGGCCCGAAGCTCCGCGCCGGCTTGTCTGGCCGGATGCCAGCAACCGGCGCGCGGCCGTCCTCGAGCAACAACGTGTATTCAACGCATGCCTAGACGACATTTGGACTAGCGGCCGCGCGTGCGTCGTCTGGGATGATTTCTGGTATATCGTAAGAATATTGGGCATGGAATTGGCCGCCAAACAGAACTTGCTCAATGCGCGGTCCGCCAAGTCCTCCCAGGTGATCATCAGCCAGCGGGCCGGCGGTAACCGCATGGTAGAGCTGACGGACCAGCCAACCCACTTGTTCTGGGCTAAGGAAAGTGACCCCCGGAACCTGATCATCGTGGGGCCCGCCTCGAGCGTGCGCCGCGGCTTCGTGGAGCACCTCGACCGCTACCAGTTCCTCTACGAAAACACGCGGACCGGCGTTCGCTACCGGATCACCGCGCCACCGCCGGAGTAGCCTTTTAGATGGGGCCCCGGGGGTTGCGACGGCCTCGTGGACGCCGGGTACGGACGCCGGGTGCCCGGTATGGGTTCGAATCCCATCCCGGGGCCCCGTTGCAGTAGTGCAGTAATGCAGTAATGCAGTAAGGTCGTGGCGTGGCCGACGATCTGACCGGCGTCCCCACCGGGGAGCTACGTCGGCTCAAGGAGTCCATTCAGCGCGCCACCGCCCTAGCCCTAGCGCTATGGGCCGTGGTGATCGTGCTGGCCGTGACCCTGGCGCGCAAGCGCGTGATCAGTTGGCCGGACGTGGTAGAGACGGTGGCTTGGCGTGGGTGATGAGTCCCCGGCCGTGGCCGTCGCTACCGCAGACGCACCGGACACTGAAGCCTTGAGCGCCGCGGATTCCGCGGCCGCGGCCGGCGCGTCTCAAGTCCATGCCGAGCAAGCCGGCGTAGCCGCCGGGGTGGCCGCACAGGCGGCCGCGGTGGCTTCCGAAAGCGCGGCCGTAGCGGAGGACGCTACGGGAGCCGCGGCCGTGGCTACCGGCGCAGCGGAACGGGCGGAAGTGGCCGCGGCGCAAGCCGGCACGGCCGCGGACCGCATAGACGCCGCGGTGGCCAGGCTCGAGCAACTGAATGCGCCACCGGCTCCCGAGACTCCCCCGGCCGTGCCGGAGCCGGAGCCGGAGCCGGACAAGCCCGACAAGCAGCCGACCACGCCGCCGCATTGGATTAACCGCCCCATAGGGAGGCGGGGAAAGCGGTAACGCGTGGATCACTTCCACATCGGATTCTTTGAATTCCTGGTCTGGCTGGCGTATTACTTCCTGGCCAAGGCTCTCTTTGTCTTTATCAACATCGAAGCCCGCCGGAACAAGTGGCACGTGCCCGCCGGCGTCTCCGGGCTTTTCTCTTAGAAGGGTTACGGACAGACTATGCCCGCAGCACCCACGGCCACTAGCGCCGCAACGGACCGCGCCGGAGCCCCCGGCGGCGGTGTGTCCTTTATCCGCGGAAGCGGTGAAGGCCGGTATGTCTTTGAAGTACAGTCCGGCATCGTCCAAGGCGGCGCACAGGACATCGGCCCCATTGACGTCAAAGCGTACGACTACATGCGCTCAATCCTGCTCTTTGTTCAGGCCACCGGCGGGGGCGGGACTACGGCCACTTTCTCATCGGACGCGCCGTTTAACGCGCTCTCCTATGTGCGCGTGAAGCAACCCAACGGCCAGACGATGTACTCCGTTTCGTCCGGCTACCACGCCGCGATGATCCACAAATACGGGCTCATCCGGCCCACGCCCTATTCCGATCCGCGGAGCAACGTCAGCCCGGTTGCGGTGAACTTTTCCACCGCCACGAGCGGCAACTTTTCCTTCGTGATCCGGATCCCATTCGAACTCGACCTCCGGGACGCGCTCGGTTCGCTTCCGAACAAGGATGCGGCCGCACCGTTCACGCTCGAGATTGGGCTCAACTCCACGACGACGATCTACACGGCCAACCCGGCCACCTTCCCCACCATCCGGATCACGCCGGTGCTGGAAGCCTACGACCAGCCCCCGGAGTCGTTGGATGGCCGGCCGGTGGAGACGGTGCCGCCGAACATGAACACGCTGCAACGGTGGACCGAGCAGAGCATCACCATGGTTTCCGGCTCGTTCGACGCGCGCGTGCGGAAGCTGGGAAACTACGTGCGGGAGCTTCTGTTCATCACCAAGAACGCCTCGAGCGTGCGCCAGACGGCCGCCAACGGGTGGTCCGACCCCATGCAAGTAGTCCTAGACGAAGATGTCAAAGACAACGTGCCGTTGTGGCTATGGGCACAGGACATTTCCGAAATCTGGGGGTACGGCGCACAGGCATTCGGCGCGACGGCCGCACCGGCCATTGACACCGCCGGGGGCCCGGACACCGGGGTATTCCCCTATCAGTATTGCGTGGACCGGGATAACCCGTGGGTGGAGGACGTGGCCAAGTACCTGCCCACCATCGAATCCGAGGACTACTTGCTCCGCGGCCAGTCCTGGGGCGCCAACGTCGGCAAGCTGGTTGTTCTCAAGTGCGAGGTGCTCCCGCGCGGGGACATCTTCGGAGAGGCATAAGCCATGGATCAGGAATCAGGCTTTGGCGTAAGCCACTTGTCAGAAACACCCATCACCGCCAGCTTTGGCCTTGTCCTGCTGATGGTGCTGCTCATCCTGGTGATTCTCCGCCTGGTATTCGCAGACGTGGGAGTCTCCGTGCGGGGAGGTGCCAAGTGAGTCTCCGTGATTTCTTCACGCTCCCGGCCTTGCTCATGTTCATCATCGGCGTGCTGGTCAGCGGGTGGGTCATGTCTGCGGCCAGCACCGCACGCGGGAAGGTGGCGGGCTAGATGCGCGTCAAAGACATCTGGGACATCTTCGGCGGAATCCTCTTGGTGGCAATCATTGCCGTGATCTTGACCAAGAAGAACACGGCAAAGGACGTGAGTGCCACCGGTAAGGCTTTCACCGGCGCGCTGTCCACCGCCGAAAAGGGCTAGCCCGTGCCAGCCCAGCATCACCGCCAGCGGGCCGGGTTGCGCAAGGGGACCGGCCGGGGTGGCATCCCCCACCCCGGCGAGGGCGGGTATGACTACCCGCGCGGTCCCTTCGGCGCCACCGGCTTCCCCGGCTCCACCCCGGCCACCCGTGGCCAGGTCAAGGGGCAGGGCCCCGGCAACCGGCGGGACCAGCAATTTAACGCGTCCCAAATTCGCGACCGGGACACCGGGCCGGAGTTCGCGGACGTTGGGCCGGTGCGCGTCCCCAAGCCACAACCGCGCTACGGCGATAACCCCTTCACCCCGGGGGCGGAGCCGGCGCCGGGTAACCGCTTCGTGCGCGCCAACGGCTCCCCCCGGCTCCCGTTCGCGCGGCAAATGCGGAGCACGTCGCCGGAGCGGCGCACGGCGCCGGTGATCGGCGCGCTCGAGTTGCCCGAGCGGAAGCCACCGCGGAACAGCTACGCGCAACGGTGGCGCGCAATTCCGGGGATGGTGCGGGCTTACTCGCCGGCGCCGAACCCGGGGAAGACGGGGGCCCGGATGGTCGGGCCGGCCCAGCATCACCCCGGCGTGATGATCTACGGTGCGCCGGATGGTAAGCCGGTGCCGGGCATGGACGCTAACCCGGGGCCCCCGCCTGCCGTCGTGGTCAGCTCCCGCTACGTCTCCCACGAGGGAGCCCAAGAGGGTTACGCGGTCAACCGGCCGCTTGTGTTCACCAAGGGCGGAAGCCCCAACAACTACCCGCCGGGGTACGCGGGCAATCGTCACTTGCGCGGTGGCCGACTGAGCGGGCAGCGGTACTTCGGCGCGCTTGAGGATCAGCAACGGATCGGGATCCCCTCGGACAGCTACGGGATCCAGCGCAAGCGGGGCCCCCGGCACCGGCCGGTCCGCTTTGACCTTCCGGCACCGTGGACGGCCAACTACTACGATGTCCCACCGGACGAAGGGCGCCAGGATCCCGATATGATCCACCGCAACCGCGGCCGTCCGGGTGGCCGGTCCACACCGGTCAAGCGCGCCAGGCAGGGCCCACGGCGCACCGGGAGGCGGTGAGGTATGCCGGACACCGGGAGTAGTTCGGGTGCAGCCACGGCCAAGCGCGGGGCCGGGGGGGCGTGGTTTACGCGGAAGATCGGACCGCTCCCGGCGTGGGGATGGGGCGCCGTGGCGGTGGGTGCCTATTACTGGTACACCCATTACGGCCCCGGGGCTTCCAAGGCGGCCGCGCAACAGCCGACCGGTGGCGGGCTCCGGACCTACGCCCCGAAGATCACCGAGACGATCAATTATGTTCCCCCGGGCGGCCGCAAGCCCCCGCCCAAGAAACGGCCACCCCGCCGCAAGCCGCCTACCTCCAAGACACCTAGCCCCCGGCCGGCGGGGGCCGCGGCCGCGGCCGTGGCCCCGGCCGCACCGGCGGTCCGGCCACCTGGCGTGAACCCCGGCGGGCCGGACAAGAAACCCGGCGGCCACAAGCGGAAGCCACCGCCCAAGCCACCGCCACCGGGCCCACCGCCAGCTCCGGTCCCGCCGGGCCCCGAGCAAGTGGCATCGGCGGACTACGCGGCGTCCGGATTCCAGACAGGCGGGCCGGTGAACGCGGACACTAACCAACCCGTCTACTGGGAATGGCAACATGCCCACCGGGGCCCGGAAGTTCCTATGCCCGTTCAGGCGTACGCGCCTATGACCAGCGGAGCTGTCTATGATGCAGCAAGCACCGGAGCGGCCGTCGCCGCGGCCGGTTGAAGAACGCGTGGCGGAACTCGAGCGGCTCCTTGGCCACGTCCTGGCCCGTGCGCGGGAGCACCCGGTAGGCCGTAAGGTACTCCGCTACCTGGGGATCGGGTAACCGTGCGCGCGTCTGTGGTGATGTTCCTGGCCGTGTTGCTGTTCATCATCCACCGGTGGGCTACGAATAAGCCCGCGGTCACGCTCCCGATCGTCGTATCCGGGCTGTTTGTGATCTTCGTGATTGCGTTGCTCGACCAGGGCCGGACGGAGCCGGTAGCGCGCGGGTTCGCGTGGCTGTTCTTCATCGTGGCCGCCTACAACGCGGTCCCCGCCCTCACCGGGGCGGCCAAGTCTGGCAAGACCGCCGCGCGCAACGCGGCCGCTCAGCAGACGCCACCGGCTACAGCGATCTAAGGAAGGGGGAGCTATGCCATTGTTCGGAAACGAAGCCCGCGCGGATATCAAGCTGGGCTTTTGGATCGGGGTGGGCTTGCTGCTGTTGGGCTTGCTGCTGGCCGTGATACAGACGATCATCGGGAAGGTGCGGGGCTAGGCCATGGCCGTTGACGCCGCCGGAGTGCTCGCCGGGCCCATGCTGGTGACCGCGGTCACCGCGGAGCTTGTCTATCAGCTTGTGGGGGCTAACATGTCGTCCCCGCAGACTGCGGAGCTGAACGCGGAAGCCCGCGCGCCGACCATTGACAAGTGGGTGCGGCTCACCAACGCGGAAGCGGCCGGGTGGATCCTGCTGTTGATGATCTTGGCGCGTAAACTGTGGGCTTACGTGCTGTTGGGCGGGCTGATAGCCGCGGTGGGAATGTGGCTCAAGTACCGCTATGCGATATCGTCCGGCCTGTCAGACGGACAGCCGGGGACCGAGAGCTACGCGTAGGAGCGTGCGATGAGCCGCAACCGCAGACGGCCGCGGCGTGGGGCCCCCGGCCCTAACGTCCTGGTAGAGGGCGGGGATATCGGGATAGCGGCCGGACCGCAACACGGCGCCGAGGACGGCGCCACCGAAAGCGGGAATCTGGCCGCGCGTGAGTTTGGCGTCCCCCAAGCGGACATCCCCGGTGGGCTCAAGCACCTAGTGAACCCCGAGTCGGTCCCGGCGGCCACGGTGGAAGTGATCCCCCGGCCAGCGGACTACCACAAAGAGCACGGGGTAGAGCCCGGCGATTGGGAGGGCTACCAGGTCCCGCCCGATGAAAGCGTGCGGGAGCACGCGGAGCGGCCAGCGCCGGAACCCCATTGGAACGACGCCGTACCGGTGTACATCACGGACGGCCCCGGGAAGGGCAACCGGATACTGGCCCTTGTCGTGGAAGGGCCCGTTACCTACCCGACCGGCACCGTGGATCCGGTGCGTATCGCGGTCCGGGATCCGCACCGGCGCAAATTCTGGATCGTCAACGAGACAACGCCAAGCGGGGCCGGTGCGGCCGGCCCCGGTGTCCGCATCGGGGACTGGGAGACAACGGGGGACGGCCGCGGGCTATTGATCCCCGCGGCGCAAATGAAAGACTTCAACTCCCAAGACGATATCTACCTGATCAACACGTCCGGCTCGAGTGTTACCGTGTCGTTTGGGTATGAGACGATGATCCCGGCCGCGGGGGTCGAGCCGGTTAAGGTGTAGCGGAGGGTAGGCCGTGGAGCGGATCCTCTGGTTCGGAATTTCGCCGTACCGGCGCACCGGCTATGGCGTGCAAACACGCATATTCGCGCCGCTGTTCCGTGATCTTGGCTACCGGGTAGCTATCGCGCAAATGGGAGCCCCGGGCCCCCATGATCCGGGGCCGGAGTTCGACGGGATCCCGATCATCGGCCCCGCGCACCGCGAGTATCACCTTCCCCGGCCCATGGATATCCGCAAGGCGCTAGGCGGGGAGCCGGATCTCATCGTGGTATTGAAAGACGCGTGGGTGCTCCCGCCGGAGCAGTTCCGGCCGTACCGGACCGCGGTGTGGGTCAATATCGACTGCGACCCTATTGGGGAGCCGGATCGGTTGTTCTTCCGGGACTCGATGGCCACGCCGGTGGCGGTGTCCAAGTTCGGCCAATCCCGGCTCCGTGAGGCGGGGCTGTCTGGCCGCTTCTACGTCCCCCACGGGATAGACACCGGCTTTTGGTGCCCGGGGAGCCGCGCGGAAGCCCGCGCAAGATTGGGACTCCCGCCCGGCGTGTTCATCGCCGGAATCAACGGGATGAACCTGGGCATAGTCCCGCGCAAGTCCTTTTATGAGCAGTTCCGGGCGTTCGCTGAGTTTGCGTTCCGGCTCTCCCCCGGGGCCCTGTTGCTGGTTCACAGCAACCCGGACGCGCACCGGCTACCCGGGGCTAATCAGGGGGTTGATCTCCGGCGGCTGGCCGCGGCCGCAGGGCTCTCCCCCGATATGGTCAAGTTCGGCGCCCATTCCAATATGGCCGAGGACCAGATGTTGACCTGGTATAGGTCGCTGGATGTGCTGCTTAATGCGACAATGGGGGAAGGGTTCGGAATCCCGATCGTGGAAGCGCTGGCGTGCGGGATACCGGTCATTGGCACGGAATGCACGGCCATGACCGAGAAGATACCCGCCGGCGCCGGGTGGCTTGTCCGCGGCCAGGAGTTCTGGAATGAAGTCCACGGGGCTACGTGGACGGTCCCGGCTATTGGGCAGATCACCGCGCAACTGGCCAAGGCGGTGGCGAGGAAACATAGCGCCGCGGTGTGCCGGACCGCGGGGGTAGCGTATGACGCACGGCGCGTCCTCTCGGACTACTGGCAACCGGCCCTTAAGGAGCTAATGGCGTGAGCGTGATACGGGAAGCGGCCGGGCTCCGCTGGTATGTGGACCCGGAGACAGACGACATCTTGGGCCCCGAGCATGAGCAGACCATAGAATCCGCGGTGCTCGGCCTGCTCCCCGCTCCGCCGGAAGGCGGCCACAAGTTCCCCGCCACCGGCGGAGTCCTGCTCGACATCGGGGCCCACGTCGGCCACTACACGCTCCGCGCGGCCAAGCTAGGCCACGCGGTGATCGCGGTGGAAGCCAACCCGGAGACGGCCGGCCGGCTACTGGCCAACGTGGTGCTGAACGGGCTAGACGACCGGGTCCGGATCATCCCCCACCCGGCGTGGGATGACTACGAGTCGATCACGTGGAAGCCCTACCACGAGGGAAAGATGGCCACCCGGAACGGTTCCGGCCGCGTCTACCCGGATCCGCACGGCGCGCTATGGCCGGTGATGCTAGACGATCTCGATATTCCCCGGTGTGACGTGGTGAAGCTAGACACTGAGGGCGCGGAGCTTCACGTCTTGCAGGGGATGCGCGCCACCTTGAAACGGTGCCGGCCGGTGCTGTGGGTGGAGCTTCACGATTGGACCGGCGCCTACCATGCGCAGGAATTGGCCGCGTTGCTGGGGGAGCTTCACTACCGGTGGGTCAAGGGCGGGGACTGGTCCGGGCTTACCTACTGGCGGTGCGATCCCAGGTGACCACCCCGGCGGCCTCGAGCACGGCCCAATGGTGGGTGACGCAAGAGCCGAGCGGTGCGCGCGGCGGTCCACCCGTCTACCGGGCCGTTCAATCGGCCACGTCCCCGCCGGGCGAGGTGGCCGGCCCATTCCCCACTGAGGCGGCCGCGCGCCAGGAAATTCTCAAGCTGGAGAATCAGACCACGTTTCCCCCGGCTCCGTCGATCCCTAACCCGTTTGGGTTCCTGGCCGCGCTGGGGTGGATTCAGGAGATAGGCCACTGGTTTGGCCTGGCGGTGGCCGCGGTCACCGATGTGCATATGTGGATAAGCCTTGGGTGGCTGGCGCTTGGCTTCTGGATGCTGGTCATAGGGATCTTGTTGTGGCTGAAGGTTCCGCAGCGCGCCGCGGCCGCGGCTAAGGACGTGGGCGAGGCGGCCGCGGGAGCAGCGGTGGCCGCGTGACGGAGACGACCGTAGAACCCCGGGCCGGCGGGGAGGTAGACGTCGATACCGGCGGGGGCTCCAGTGGCCGCAGGGGCGGCGGGACGCGCGTCCGGGTGGTCCCTGGCACCGGCACCGAAACGGGCCCGCGCGTGAAGACGCCGCTCGGGGACGCGCCGGTGATCCCGTTGCTTCTGGCGGGCTTCGGCGCCTACCTGTTGTGGTTTGGCGTTAAATACTGGCGCGGACAGGGCCCGGCCGTCTGGCCTAGTTACCCGGTCAAGTCCGTATTGCAAGGGCACGGGCTCCCGCCACCGCAGCCGGCCCCTGCCGCGTCCGATGTGGTGACCGCGTATGAGTCCACGCTTGGCGCGCAGATCGCACAGCAAGAAGCCCTCACCACCTCCCCCGGCGGTGGCACGGTGGCCGGCTCGAGCATCGCCGCGGACGCATCCAAATACGTCGGGCAAGTCCGCTACGTGCGGGGCGGAGCCAACACCTCCGGATGGGATTGCTCCGGGCTGGTCAATTGGGTGTGCGGCCACGATCTGTTCTTGAATATCCCGGGGCTCCCGCGCGGGACACAGTTCGATGGCCAGACGCACGGCCCGGATGTGGCCCAGTGGCTGGCATGGTCCGGGGTGGCGCACGTCACCGGGCCACCGCAACCGGGTGACCTGGTGTGCTGGGGGCCTAACGCCCATATGGGCGTGGCGGTGTCCGGGACGGATATGGTGAGCGCGCTCAACCCCGCGCAAGGCACCCAGAAGACCCCCATAGCGGTCACCCACGTAGGCGTCCCTACGTATGTGCGGCTCCGCGCCACCGGCGGCTCACCGGCGAGCGGGGGGTCTGCGCAGAACACGGCCAAGCTGATGCTTGCCCGGTTCGGCTTCGGCGCGGACCAGTTCCCCACGCTGGTCAACTTGTGGAACCGGGAGAGCAGTTGGTCCCGTACCGCGTGGAACCCTTCGGGGGCTTACGGGATTGCCCAAGCCTTGGGCCATGCGGGGCCGGGGGAGTGCGCCGTGGGGCCCCGGTCCGTGGGCTCTAACACGCCGGGGACGAACTGCTCTTATGGCGGCTTTGGCTTGTCCGCGGATGAAGCGCGCGCGGCCAATGGCGGGAGCATGGTCCCGCAGATCAAGTGGGGCCTTGGGTATATCCGCTCCCAGTATCAGACGATCACCGCGGCGTGGCAGCATGAACAGCAGTTCGGGTGGTATTAGATGATCCTGCTAGTGCTGGCCATCCTTTGGGTGATCTTGTCCGCATGGGTCATCGGGGTGATCTTGGCCGCGGGGTGGCCGGAGGAGCGGCCGCGGCCGGCGCCCGACCCATACGCCGCGGCCGTCCAAGAGTTCCGGACGGAGCTTAACGATTGGGACCGGCGTGGCGGCCGCTAAACCGAAGCCACCGCCGCGGCCACCGTCCCCGGCCCGGGGGGTAGCGGATCGGCTCCCCGGCGGAGACTGGACTCCCGTGGGCGAATACCGTAACCGGAAGTCTGTCACGCTAGACGGGAGCGGTAACGGCTCCGTGAGCTTTGACGTGCGGAGCAGTAATCAGCGCTACGTGATTGGCTTCGTCGTGGTGAGCACCAATCAAAGCCCTAGCGTGGCGCCCTACCCTACGGCCACGATCTACGAAGGGCCCCAGCAGGCCGGCATGGCGGACGGCGCATCATGGACCGGTAACCAGGACGTATTTCGCGGCCGCTTCGTCATGGACGCCGGCACTGATCTGACCGTGGCGTTTACCGGCGGGGTTGCCGGCTCTAAGGCCACCGTGGTAGTTGAGGGGACCAATGAACTACGGTCCGAACTTGCCAGGCGGGACCACTAGGCGGGAAGCGCTCGAGCTACTAGGGATGGTGCTGGCCGTGGCCATGATTCCGGAGAATCCATTGGTGGGCGGGACCGTGCTCCGCCGCGCGGCTATCCAGTCGCCCAACTTCGTCACCACCGTCTCCGGGTGGTCGATTAACCAGGACGGATCCGCGGAGTTTAATAATGTCACCATCCGCAACGGCCAGGTAATCTCCGGCACGCAACTGTACTATTCCAGTCTCCCCCCGGCGTCCGGCAACCTGATCGCGTCTATCTCCACGGTGAGTGGGACCGATACCGCGGGTAACGCTTTTCTTCCCGGCATCGTCACCTATAAGAAGATCACCGCTACAGACTTCCGGGCCGTCTCGCATGACTCCGGCGGTATCAATTTCTGGAAGGCCACGGCCGCGGGGGGCCCGTGGTCCCTAGTATTTGATATCACGTTGCAAGCGGACGAAATAGGTGTGTCGTTCGCGTCCAATGTGAACGCCGGGCAAATTGTCATGGGGGAAGCCCTGGCCGCGCTCGAGGTATCCGGCGGGGTGAACGTGCTAGATACCGGGCTAGTGTGGGCCGGCGGCGCTACCGGTGACAAGCTAACGCTCACCCAAGCCGGCGGAGCCCCCAACCTTATAGTCACCAACACGGTATCCAGCGGTACCACGTGCGTGCGAATCACCGTGAATAGCGCCGCGGGTGACATTATGCTCACAACGCTAGCGGGCGGGCTGACTAACGCGTTTCACCGGCTAGACACGGACGCTAGCGGGCAAGCGCGTATCCTGCTGGGCGGCGGGGTGGCCACGCCGGAAACGGCCATCTACCGCGCCGCAGCTAAACTATTCGGGATAGACCCGATAGTGTTTAATAATGCCGGGACGGCCGAGGTTGACCAGATACCCACGTTTGCCAACTCGTGGGCACAGGCGGCCGGGCGCGTGCAATTTTCATTCCGGCGAGTCGCACAAAAGGATGACATGGAGATCGTGGGATCCGTGGTGGTCCCCGTGGGGGTGGCCAACGGCCAGAACATGACCACCGCCATCCCCGCCGCTTACCAGCCCGCGCACACCCAATCATTTACCGGATGGGATATCACAACAAACCTTCCGGTCCGGCTTGATATCACCAATGGCGGGCTTATCCAATTCGCCGGGCCGGTTGGCAACACCGCGGCCGGGCATACCATGGACATTCCTTGCCAGTTGATCCGGCTCACCCAGTAGCCGGGAAGGGGAGCCATGCCGGGAGCCCCGGATCCGGTGTCTGTCTTGTGGGAGCCGGCCGCGGTCAAGTTCATGGCCGGAGTCCGCAAGGCTAACGGCGCATGGTACGGGATCCGCATCGCGGACCCGGAACCCCGCCACGTCCTCAGCTTCGGGGAACGGGGAATTGACCTGCTCGAGCGGGACCGCGCCGGCACCGGCGGGCTGAACGCGCGGGACCGGTGGCGCCGCGGCTTCGTCCGGGCCGTCTACCGCCGCGCTCGGGGCGGACCGCCGCTAGAGCTGCAAGTGGGAATCAGGATGCCACGCCGCGGGGTGATCCCCCCGGGCCGGTACGTCCGCGGCCGCATCCTCAAGGGCAAGGCGGCCACCGCGCGGCGCAAGCAACAGCGGATCACCGGCAACCCCGCCGCGCGCGCCGACCCACGGGCCCGGGACTGGTGACGCCGTGCGGCTAGGGTCGGTGGAAGCGCTCACCGTGATCATTTGCACGATCGTAGGGACCGGGCTGGCCGTGGGGGAATGGCTCCGCCGCACCATGCGCCGGCGTGAGGTTAGGGTGGCGGACCGGTTCCGCCGCTCCGTCCAAGAGATCATTGACGCGTCCGCGGGGGACCTCATCGCCAGGCAGGCCAGCTTTGAACAACGAGTAGAACGCCACCTGGCATCCCAAGATCAGGCGATAGCCCGGCTCCCCGGCGTGATCCGCAACGGAAACTAACCCGCACCGGTTGACACCCCGCCCCCGGGGGTTTACTTTGTATATACACAACAAAACAGGGATGGGGCGCTACCTCTAGCTACGTCTACCGGAATAGCTACCCGGTTGGCCGGGGTAAAGGGTACGGCGACTAAGTAGCGCCCCCTCCCGCAGTCCTGGTAGGAGGACACAATGAGCGATCAAGGCAATTACGGGACACTGGACCTGCACCTTCACGGGGAGCAGGAGCTACAGCCCCGCTACTTCCCCCCCGGCACGCTCCCGAGCCTGCCGACCGGTTATGGTAGTTTCAGCGTCCGCGGCCACGGGGCTAGCGTCACCCTCTACTTTGAAGACCGCGCGCAAGTGACCGCGATCCGGAAAGCCCTGGCCGCGCTCGAGACGGAATGGCCGGAGCCGGAGCCGGAGCCCGCGGAGACTACCCGGCTCATCTGCCGTATCTGCCAAGAGGACGTATTCCGCGCGGCCGCGGACACCCCCGGTACCCCCGCCGGGACCGCGCTCCACGCCAACTACATGACACGCAACCACGATCACGGCCCCGAGCCGGTGCCCTTCACCGGCCCGGCCGTCCCGCCGGCGCACGGCCCCGGCCCGGACGCGTCCGTTCCCCGGCATCATGGCATCCCCACGGATGCAGACTTGGGGATCACCGGGGACGCGTCATGACCGGCCCTACCGCCGGAAGCCCGGCCCCCACGGGGGCCGGGCCCGGCTATCAAGACTTCACCGGTAACACGACGGGCCCCACCGCGGCCGCTATGTCGGACGTTATCCGCGGTTACGCGGACCGCGCGGACCGGTGGCGCATCCGGGCAGACCAGCTTGAGACGCTACTTACCGAAGTAGCCAGGGCCCGGACGCGCGCCACCGCGGCGCACGCGGAAGCCTACCTAGCCGCGGAAGGGACACAGCAAGCCCGCGCGGCTACCGCAGACTTGGCCGCGGCCGCGGCCGTGGAGGACCTTGAGGCGCTAACGGGACGCGCCGAAGCGTTCCGGTTGATCCTGGCCGCCGAAGCCCGTACGGACGCGCACAGCGCCGGCCCGGATCAGTGTCCTTATTGGTGGCACGATTCCGGCGGTAAGACCGTCCGGTGTGAGCTGAACGGTGGCCACCCCGGACTGCATTGGCCGCAGCCGTGACGTGCCTATGCGGGGAGATACTCCCGCACTACTGCCCCTACACCGCCACCGGCCCCGGCTACCCGGGGCCGGATCCTGGGGGCCCGGACGTGGCCGTGCCCGTGGATTGGCTGGCCGACATGGGAGGACGGGACCAGTGAGCATGGAAGGGCAATTGATCTTCGAAGATTGGGCTTGTGACTGCCCGCATCCCCCATCGGCGCATGATGACGGGTTTGGATGCACCGAGCCGGGGTGCCCATGCCTGGCCGGGTGGGGATTCGCGTGAGCCGGGCCCGTGGGCTTGACCTACAGAACAAGCTGGCCGCCTACCTGGTGGCCAACGGGTGGCCGTCCGCGCAATCGGTAGGCTCCGGCCGGGAAGGCATGGACGTGCTCGGAACTCCCGGCGTGGCGTGGGAAAACAAGACCGCCGATGAGTTCCGGGTCCTAGAGTTCGTGCGCCAAGCCCGCGCGCAAGCCGGCGCGCTAGACGTGCCGGTAGTGGCCTACTGGCCGCGCGGCTCCGGCGCCATGTCCGTGGCGGACATTCCCACGATCATCCCCCTGGCGTGGACGGTGCGCCTGCTCCGGGGCTCCGGCTACGGAACCCCGCTCGAGGACGGAGACGGCCATGGTCGAACATGAGTTCGATGATACCCACGAGTGCGCGGCCAACGGTTGCACCGCGCGCGTCCCGTGGTACCGGCTAGCCTGCTGGCCGCATTGGCACCGGATCCCCAAGCCTTACCGGGATGCGGTGGGGCGCGCGTACGAACTCCACGGGATGGGTTCCGCGGCGCACCGCGCGGCCATCCGTGCCGCGGTGGGAGCGCTGAACGGTGAGCACTGAACGCAAGATGCTGAACGTGGACATTGACACGATTGGGGTAGCGGACCGGTGCGCCGCTATCCTCACGCTCCGGCTAGGTGAGAAGGTGACGCGCGTTGGCGCGGTCCGTATCGCGCTAGGGGAGCTTCAAGACAAACTGTGGGAGACGGCCGCGGAAGCGGCCGGGGTAGACGTAGGCTTGACCGACCGGGGGGAACGGGTAAAGGGTGGGACCGATGGGTAAAGACGGGATCGTAGTGGCCGGGGTGCTTGGCATCCTGGCCGTGATAGCTATCTGGCGGTGGGCGGACGCTATCTTGTGGGCCCTTGGGTGGCCGCGGCGCTACCTCCGGGCCCGCGGGTATGAGCATGAGCTAGCCCGGCACACCGCGCGCGCCTTGCTCGATGAGATCGAGCGGCCGGCAACCTACGCCACCGTAACCATTGCCCGCGCGGAAGTGACCGGGAAGCCCCCGTGGCCGGACCTTGAGCCCTTGCCGCCCGATGAGCTAGGCCCCCTTGCCGCTCAGTGGCAATCTGCCATAGAAGCGGCCGGGGAGCCGCTACCGGAGTGGGCGGATCCGTACGCGGACCGCGTAGGAGCTTACGGGCTTAACTCCGGCTCGAGCGGATCCGACTATCACGGGGGCCAGTTTTCCCCTTGGGGGAAAAGGCCAGCGCCGGCCGGCAACGGCACTGGGGATGCTGGCCAGGGGGAGCCGGGATCGGAACCCTACGGGGCACCCGTCCCGGCTCCCCTGATACTTCCCCCGGGATGGTCGCAACCGGCCTTGCCCTTCCCGGGGGATCCGGATCCGGACGATCCGGCGCTAGATGTGACGTGGGCCCGGCTAGTAGCGGCGTGGGACGGCGCGGAGCTTCCCGTTAGGGGAGACGATCAGGACAGGGATGGCGGGTGCGCGCCAACAGAGTCCCGCCCGGCGGCTAGAGCCGATGTGACTAGCGTCCTGTCTCCCCGCCCATTCAAGGAAGCCACCCGGGCGCTAAGCGCGCTACCGCCCGGGTGGGCCCCATCCAAGCTGGGGACGCGCTTTGACGTGGAGCTGGCCGCCGAGTGTGCCCGGTATGCCCGGGAGCAAGACGCGGACGTGACAGACTACCTAGAGCGCTTGCTAGGGGTGACGTGGTAATGATCGACACCGCAAACACCGGCCCTATCGTCCTCGACACCGCGGCCACGCCGCAAATGTTTGACGCCGCGGACTGGCGCAACCTTCCCCACGGCCACTACTGCGCCGTCTACGGAGACGGCCACCCCGGCGGATTCAACATCCCCACGGCCGCCGAAGTGGCCAGCATCGGGGCCCCGGACCACCGGGTTATCACGGTCCGCGGCAACGGCCGCATAGCGTCAATCATTGACGGCCGGCCGGACAACAACCTAGACGACCCCACGGTGCGCGCCTTCGTGCGGGAGCGGATCAACCTAGGCGCTAGCGCGATCATCTACACCCCGCGCGCCTTCGTCCGCGGCTACCAACGGGCCCTGCTCGACGGTGGGGCCACACAACTGCTCTTTGACTACCGGAAGCTCTATTGGTGGATTGCCACCCTTGACGGGAAGGAGTGGACCGCGCTGGAGCTAGCCCAGAACTTGGCCGCGGAGTGGGACGCGCTGCTTCCCCCGGAGCGCATCTGGGCCGTTCAGTGGGACCAGCAGCCACAGCTAGGGCCGACCGCGCGCGTAGACGTCTCCCGGGTGTTTATGGAGTTCCGGCCGTGACCGCGGAACGCGTCACCCTCGAGCACTCCGGCCCGTTGCGGGTGGGCCCCGGCTCCGCGGCTCATGAGGCAAGCCTCATAACGTTTACCCTGCTAGATGAGCTTTGCGCGGAGATAGCGCACCAAGACGCCAAGCACGGGCCGTTTACCGGGACACGACTGGGCCGGTCCCGTCTGGCCGTGGCCTGCCTAGAGGATGAAACACGAGAAGCGATGGACGCGTGGCGCGCGGACCGGGCCCCCGGATCCGGGTGGCCGCACTTGCGCGCGGAGCTACTCCAAGCCGCGGCCGTGGCGCTCCGCGCGATCCGTGACCTTCCGGGGGTGTAGCGGTGAGCGGCGCACTAGTCCCGGTTGGCTGTTGCCCGGTATGTGACCGGCCTATTGCCGGCTCGACAGATAGGCGCTACATGCTGTGCCACGTCCGGCTGAGTTTGCACGCACACCCCACCATTCCCGGGTGGTGCGTTGGCTCCCGCGCGCTAGTCCGTCCAATGGCCGGGAGCCGATCGTAGCCATGGGAGCGCACCGTAGAACCGTCCGGCTCACCGCCGGGGAAATGTCCGGCGCCAAGTGCCCGGCCTGTCCGGCCGTGCTGCAACCTACCGCGCCGGTAGACGGGGGCCGTGCGACCGAGCGGGAAGGGCTCCGCCAGCATTGGCTAGTGGTCCACCCGGAGCGGCCGTTTAAGGAACGGGACGCGCGATGATAGCTCCGGATGCGGCCGCGGGAAGTGTGCCGATTCCCCCCCCTTCGGCCAGTACCGCGGCCGCGTCCGGTCCCACCGACCACGACGTAGCTCTAGCGCTAGCGGAAACGCTCACCGGGCTAACCATGATCGAACTTCTGGCCCGGATGATTATGGGCCCACCCTATGGCCGGCCCGTCCTGACGGCGCTCACCGAAGCGGAAGGGCCCGGAATCCTAGACGCCGCGGTCAGTCACCGGCCACGGCCGGTTAAGGTGCTCGAGCCGGAAACGATCCGCCAATGGTGCCGGGCGTGCGGCCGGGTGACTCCCACGGTTACGGAGTCCAACGAAGAGACGTACTGCTACGTCTGCCACAACGGGGAAGACTCTCCGGATGACTACTGAGAGCAGACGCGGCGAGCGTGCGCGGCCGGCGCGCGATTGGGGCCCAGACCTCGAGCGCGCGGCCGCGGACCTCGAGCGGAACCGGCGGCTAATCAACGCCGGAGAGACTTACGCCGGGACACCGGCTAGGACGTGGAAGCGCAGACAGCGCAGACGGGAGGGACGGATAGCGTAAAAGCCGGCCGGGATCCCCTTGCGGGGACGCCCGCCGGCCGGCTAGAACTGGGCTTACCTTAGCGTTGACGCCATACTAACCCGAAACCCCCGGTTTGCACACACAAAATAGCCGCCGGGTATATTTAGGGTGCGCCGGCGGTGGGCAGATGCTGTGAATGGCGAATCCCCGGGCGCGTGCGAACCTTACCCCCCCCTTACCCTCCGCCCGGCCGTGGTCTAAGGATCACCCGCCGGCTGCCAGTGCCGGCCAGGGATCACCAGAGACGGGCCGGCGCTCTCGAGCGCTTGGCGCGCGTGGCCGGATGACAGGCCGGTCGTCTCCGGGCTCGAGGGCCCCAGTGCCCGCCATGGCGTGCGCGGTCATGGGCGGAGAGTTTTCGAGGGCTTATGAGGGGTTTATCCGGGGTTTACGGGGGGTTTTCGGGGGCTTTCCGTTAATGGTCCGGGTAAAGGCGCAGGAATGGCGACAGTAACCGCCGCTAACGGTTAGCTAATGGCGGACGCCAGCTTTAGGAGCCGGAGGGCTCGGGGGGTTGACATTTAGCGGGCTGGTCTGGTAGGCTTAGGGCTAACGAAATTTCGTTAGCCCTAAGCCTACCAGACCAGCCCGCTAAA
>Ga0207646_10002336_pt1 | contig 22446 bp, 16 predicted proteins | sample KBSK5502metaG_FD_184343 | JGI IMG/M metagenome (GOLD analysis project Ga0207646, IMG submission 184343) | Corn, switchgrass and miscanthus rhizosphere microbial communities from Kellogg Biological Station, Michigan, USA - KBS K5-50-2 metaG... | ecosystem: Host-associated > Plants > Roots >... | reverse complement strand
GTCGGAGGAAAAGTTGATTTCCTGGAGCGCCTGGAACAGTGCGCGGTCAGAGAAGCGCGGGAAGAAGCCGGGGTAGACGTGGAATTGATACGGCTACTCTGTGTAACGGACCATGTTTTACCGAATGAAGAGCAACACTGGGTCGCGCCGGCCTATCTAGGACGGATTGTAAGCGGCGATGCGAGAAACTGCGAACCTGATAAAACCCGGGAAGTCAGGTGGTTCGAAATTGGCGACATTCCACAAAACCTGACGATGACGGCCAGGAACGCCATCGAGGCGTACTTGCGCGAATCACACGTCGAGCGAGGGCTGACCGCAGCCGGCGCCAAACAACAACCAACCGCACGAGAGTTAGGAGTGCGGCAGCGCAATTGGCCCTGAGTAGTCGTTTTCTTCGCACTCGCCCACGATCCTCCTCGGTCAAATTGCGTCCCACAGTCCTCTTCTGTTGAGTCCAAACGACTTATAGACAGCTCTCCAAGACCTAGGCCGCGCCAAGGCCAGTGCTATAATTGCCGGGAATCCCTTATGACGAAAATCGCAGAAACGGGAATTGTGCCGGAAGTGATCGCCAAATATGAGGCGGTGATCGGGCTTGAAGTCCACGCACAGCTTCTCACCAAAACAAAAATCTTTTGCGGCTGCTCGACGCAGTTCGGCGATGCTCCCAACGCGAATACATGCCCGGTTTGTCTGGGGCTGCCCGGCACGCTTCCGGTGCTGAACAAGCGCGCAGTAGAACTCGCAATGCAGGCTGCGCTCGCGCTGAACTGCACGGTGCACGAGCATTCGCGCTTTGCGCGGAAAAATTATTTTTATCCGGACCTGCCGAAGGGCTATCAAATTTCGCAATACGAACTTCCGCTCGCCACCGCTGGCCACATTGAAATCGAAATCGGCGGGGCAAAAAAGCGTATCGGCATCACGCGGTTGCACCTTGAAGAGGATGCGGCGAAAAATCTGCACGAAGGATTTAAGGATTCCGCAACCAAGGGTTATGTGGACTACAACCGCTGCGGCTCGCCGCTGAGTGAAATCGTCAGCGAACCGGATATGCGCACGCCGGAAGAAGCCTACGCGTACCTTACGACCCTGCGCCAGATTTTGCTCTACACGGGAGTAAGCGACTGCAACATGGAGGAAGGCTCGCTGCGCTGCGATGCAAACGTCAGCGTGCGTCTTCGCGGGGCGAAGGAATTCGGCACCAAGGTCGAGGTCAAAAACCTCAACTCGTTCCGGTTTCTGCAAAAAGCGCTCGAACACGAAATCGAACGACACATCGGAGTGATCGAAAGCGGCGGGCGCATCCTGCAGGAAACGCGGTTGTGGCATCAGGCGGAAGGCTACACGGTTTCCATGCGCTCGAAGGAAAAGGCACACGACTATCGCTATTTTCCCGAGCCGGATTTGCTGCCCGTGCACGTCAGTCCCGTGTGGCGCGAAGCGGTTAAAAATGCTCTACCGGAGCTGCCGGAAGCAAAGCGTACCCGGTTCGTCAGCAGCTATGGAATCTCTCCCTATGACGCGGGCGTGCTGACCAGTTCGCGCGAGCTGGCGGATTATTTTGAAGCGGTCGTCAAGGCAGGAGCCTCGGGAAAAGCCGGGGCCAACTGGATGCAGACGGAGCTTCTTCGCCGCTTGAATGATAGCGGCAAGGAGATTACCGAGAGTCCGGTTTCCGCGGCTGGGCTGTCGGAACTAATCAAGCTCGTCGAAGGCGGCAAAATTACGGCGGCGGTGGGCAAAAAAGTATTCGCGAAGATGGTGGAGACGGGGGGCGCCGCAGCGCAAATTGTCGAAGCCGAAGGGCTGGGGGCGCAAGTCAGCGATGATTCGATTGAGCAAATCGCGCGCGAAGTCATTGAAAAGAATCCGGAGAATGTCGCCAAATTCAAATCCGGTAACGAAGGCGTCTTCAAATTTTTTGTCGGGCAAGTCATCAAGGCCACGCGAGGCCAGGCGAACCCGCAAACGGTGAATGAAATACTAAAAAAGCTTTTGGGCGGTTGAGTACACAGAATATGCTGAAAATTGCAGACAAAGCACCGGACTTCACGTTGAAGAGCGACACGGGCGACCTCGTTTCTCTGAAGGATTTGCGGGGCAAGAGCGTGGTGCTTTTTTTCTTTCCGAAGGCCAACACACCGGGTTGAACGACAGAAGCGTCCGAGTTTCGCGACGCAAAGAAGAGCTTTGATAAAGAGAATGTGGCGATCCTGGGCGTGAGTGCCGACCCGGAAAAAGCTCTTGCGAATTTCAAGAAAAAGCAAAAGCTCAACTTCCCGCTGCTTGGCGACCCAACCCACAAAATGATCGAAGCATATGGCGTGTGGCGCCCCAAGAAGTTCATGGGCAGGATTTTCAAAGGAATCGTGCGCAGCACTTTCCTGATCGGCCCCGACGGCAGAATTGAACAAATCTGGGACGAAGTGCGGGTCAAGGGCCATGCGGCGGAAGTGCTGGAGAAAATCACCCAGTCACTGCAGAAAAACCCGTCATAGAGAAAATCTGGCTTCTCGCAAAGGCATCTCCGCGAATGCCACCAACGCGTGCGTTAGAGCGAGCAAATGAGACCGTGCGAGTGTGGCGCAGGCTCAATGAACAAGTTGTCGATCAAGCGCGTCTTTCCGATGAACACCGCAAGTAGCGCGTAAACAGAACGCACGCCAATTCTGGCGACCGGTTCGAAAGTTTCTGCATCGACAATTGCAACGTAGTCGGTGCGTGCCAGCGGCTCACCCGCCAAAATCTTCTGAATGGACGCTTGTAATTGAAGTGCGTCGCGCGTGCCCGTATTTACTTCGCATTGCGCGGCGTCGAGCGCACAATGCAAAATCGTGGCGGCGCGGCGCTCCTCGGAATTCAGATACGTGTTTCGCGACGAAAGTGCCAGTCCGTCCGGCTCTCGGACAATCGGACACACAACGATTTCCACATTGAGGTTAAGGTCGGTGGTCATTTGCTGCAAAATGCGGACTTGCTGCGCGTCCTTGCGGCCGAAAAATGCGAATTGCGGCTGGACAATTTCAAAAAGTTTTAAGACTACGGTAGCCACGCCGCGAAAATGGCCGGGCCGTGATTTGCCTTCCAGTTTGTCGCTGACCCCCTCGACGTCAACATAAGTCCGAAATTCCGGCGGGTAAATTTCTTTTGCCTCGGGCGCGAAGAGAACATCCACTCCCGCGGCAGTCAGTTTCTCCACGTCGGCATCGAACGTGCGGGGATATTTTGCAAGGTCCTCGTTCGGCGCGAACTGCGTGGGATTCAGAAAGATCGAAGCATAAACGCGCGAGCAATCTACCCTCGCGCGGCGAATCAGCGATAAGTGTCCTTCGTGCAGCGCACCCATGGTCGGAATGAATCCGACGAGGTGATTATCCGTGCGTGCTTGCCGCACCGTCTCTTTCATCCACGAAATGGTCCGAATGATTTCCATGAGCGGCTGAAGTTTAGCTTATCTCGCGGCGATTACACACTCGCGATGGCGACAAGATGGCCGGGAAACAAAACGGCCACTCGGAACGGGATCATCATGAAGGAGTGGTGGAGCGTTCGCGGTAAAAATGAAGGAGGTCGGTGAGGATTGGCTTCGTGCCAAGCTGACGCAGCAGCGTCGTAATCTGGCCACGATGATACGTGCCGTGATTCGCCAAGTGCTGCAACGATTGCCACATCGGATTTTTGTAAACGCCGAAATTAAAGGTGCGGTATTCCATCACACGATCCAGATCGTCTTGCGTCAATCCACGTATGAAAATGAGCAGTCGCTCTGCTTGTGGTTTCCAGTGTTCCCGCAATGCCGCCATGCTTCTTACCTGCGAAATATCCGGGATGCTGGCAGGTGAACGGCCATGACATCGCTCCAGCCAAACCCATTCCGCGCCGCAAATGTGCACGAGCGTATCGCGCACCGATGAGAAACTTGAGCCGAGTGGTTTGATAAATTGCTCGTCGGGAAGCTGTGAGGCGGCTTCGAGAGATCGCTGGTTGGCCCATGAGTTGTAGTCAAACAGAAGTCGAACTTCTTCGGGCTTCATAAATCTCTCCGCGTCGAATCGGAGCTAATCCGTAAGCTCAACGTCGAAGTTGATCTCTTTGCGGCTCGTTTTTGGTTCCGGCATGTGATACGACTCCGCGTCAGACGGAAAATTACCACGGCGCACGTCTGCGCAATACTCGCGCACGGTACTCGAAATAATTTCGCTGAGGTTCGCGTATTGACGCGCAAACTTCGGCACAGTTCCAAACGTCAGCCCAAGCAGATCATTGATGACAAGGATCTGGCCGTCGCACTCCGGTCCGGCTCCAATGCCGATGGTCGGGATGCGCAACTCGCGTGTGATCAGGGCGGCAAGCTCGCGCGGAATTCCTTCGAGGACGATCGCGAAGGCGCCGGCTGCCTCAACGGCTCGCGCATCGCGTACCAGCTGCTCTGCGGCATCCGGTGTTTTTCCCTGGACTTTAAAACCGCCCATGGCGTGGAGCGATTGCGGCGTCAGTCCAACGTGGCCCATCACGGGAATTTCCGATTCGGTCAGCCGAGCAATTAATTCCAGCCGGCGCTCGCCGCCTTCCACCTTCACAGCCTCTGCTCCTGCTTCTTTCACAAAGCGCACGGCGTTTCGGACAGATTCCGAAAGTTCGGCGTGATAACTGCCGAACGGCATGTCCGCGACCACCAGCGCGCGGCGGGTCCCTTTGCGTACGGCGCGCGTGTGATGCAGCATCTCGTCAACGGTCACGGGCAGCGTCGTCTCATGCCCCAGCATCACCATGCCCAGCGAGTCGCCGACCAGCAATAGCTCCACGCCGGCTTCATCCAGCAGGCGCGCAGTCGGATAGTCGTACGCAGTCAAGCACGTGATTTTGGTGGAGTCTTGCGGAGGAAGCGATTTTCTTTGGAGCAGCGAAGGCACGGTAATCTTGTCGTCGCTGAATTTGGACGAAACACTCATGTTGGCCTCCGGTGCCGCTCTTTGCTTTCAAGATGCAGCCCTGTACCCGATTCAAGCCTAGCAAAAAACGCGTAATTGCGCCACGGAACGCCCCCGGATTTCACGACGAAGCAGGTCGATTTGCCTGCTTGCGGCCTTTCCATTGGCCGCCTTTGCCAAGCCAATAACGCACCGCCGAGAGCCATGTCGCGTAGAGGTAGAAAAGCGCCGCCAGCGGCAACAGCGGCGCCAAAATCGGACGCAGGCGATAGAAGGTTACAGTCGGCAGAAATGACGCGGTCATCACGCACCATGCGGCGAGCGCGGATGGCCAGATATAAGGATTTGATGTAAATGTGAGAGCGACCGGCAGCAAGAAAGTCACAGTCAACCCAATGAGTGTGCCAAGAAGCAGGAGCCTTGAGTAACGAAGCTGCGTAAAGGCGGTGCGTGCGATCATGTCGCGAATCTCAGAAAAAGTCTTGTACGAACGCAAACTCAAGCTCGATCGTGTGAGTCCCATCCAAATTTTTCCGCCGGATCTCTTTACTGCTCGTGCCAACGCGCAATCGTCGATGATTGCGCTGCGAATTGAGGAAAGGCCACCGATGCGTTCAAGCGCCCTGCGTTGCAGCAGGATGCATCCGCCAGCCGCACCCGCAGTCCTGGCGCCAGGATTCGCGATCCATTTCGGTGGGTAGAGCATCAAGAAGAAATAAAGAAACGGCGGAATCAGCATGCGCTCTGCAAAAGTTTCCGCTTTCAGGAGAACCATCAACGAAGTGAGATCGAGCTTATCGGCTTCCGCTCGAGAGACAAGCCGCCGTAGAGTGGCCGGAGCGTGGATGACGTCGGCATCGGTGAACCAGAAATAATCCGGATTGCACGCGGCGGCGGATGTGACGGCGGATGCCACGCCTGCGTTCAGCGCTCCGAGCTTCCCGGTCCAGCCGGACGCCAATTTCGGCGCGGAAAGTATTGTCACCTTGGCGGTGCCCGCTTCGATCGCCGCACGTCGAGCAAGTTCCGCAGTGCCGTCGTCACTATGGTCGTCCACAACAATTGCGGAAAATTCGCCGGCATAATCCTGCAGCGCCAACCCTCGTACTACTTCAGCAATCGAAGCAGCTTCGTTTCGCGCAGGAATCACCGCCGTAACGCTCGGCCACTTTGCCGGAGAAGGGCATTGCGCGTGATCAGAATCGAATTCCCATACACGCCAGAAATTTCCCCAAGCAAAAAACAAAACGAGCCAAATCAAAAATGAAAGCAGGGCCAAACCTTCAAGAGTGATCAAGGGAAGAGCCATCGCTGGATAGGGAGCGTTTGCCTGATACAGAATAGGAGATTGGCGGGTGGCAGACAAATCGGCCGCCCGCGGAGATCAAAGCGTGGCTGGCTTCCTGTTAGCGCTGGTTGCGATTGGCCTGATCGGTTTGCTCATTTATGTGATGGCCAGCAATGATCGCTACGCAACGATGAGTGAAGAAGAGTTCGAGGAAGAAGCAAAGAAAAAATCGCTGTTGGGTGCGGCGATTACAGGACTCGAATACACGCTCCGAAAAAAGGAAGCCACGTACGTGATGGAAGTGAAGAGCAGAATCGAACGGGACGCCACGCCGTCACCCGGCGAACCGCCGGAAGAAGAGTCGACTCAGATGGACAACAAAAAGGACTAGGCCAAGTCCTCTGCGCGAATCGGCAGCCGCCGAATCCGTTTCTTGCTGAGCGCATAAATCGCGTTGCAGACAGAAGCTGCCACAACAGGAAGTCCAGGCTCTCCAATGCCTGTTGGCTCTTCTTTGCTCGGAACGATGTAGATCTCCGTCTTCGCAGCGTCCGCGATTCGCGGCATCTGATAATCGTTAAAGTTCGATTGCACCACACGTCCGCCTTTGATGGTGATCGCGTCGTGAAGCGCAGCCGAAAGTCCGTAAATCGCGGCGCCTTCCACTTGCGCGCGAATCCCTTCGGGATTGACCGGCCGTCCGCAATCCACCGCGTACACAAGCCGATGAATTTTCGGTACGCCGTTCTTCACGCTGACTTCGGCGATTGCGGCTGTGTAGGTCTCGAACGAGTAGTATCCGGCGATGCCGCGTGCGACACCTTTCGGCAGCGGAGATCCCCAGGCAGCTTTTTCAGCGGCGAGCTTCAGCACGCCTTTGAGCCGAGCCGTATCCAAGGGCTTCCCTTGCTTCGGATCCGTAAAATCGGGCACTTTGCGATCAGTGCCAATCAGGCGCAAACGGAATTCAAGCGGATCAGCACCCGCCGCGGCCGCAAGTTCATCGACAAAACACTCCACGACGAAGCCGCTGGTTGAATGTTCGACTGAACGCCACCACGCGCGCGGCACTCCGGACTGAGCGAGCGTATATTCCACCCGATAATTCGGAGTTTGATACGGAATGAAGGCCGCTGTCGCAAACTCTGACTTTTCCGGATTCTCCTGGCCTTTCGGATTCCACATCGCTTCAATCGACGTTGAAGTCTGGAAATGTTTCCATGCCGCAAGCCCGCCCTTCTCATCGAGCCCGCCGGAGAAATGGTGATAAGAAGCCGGCCGGTAGAAATCGTGCTGCATATCGTCTTCGCGCGTCCACAGCACCATCACCGGCTTGCCCGTTACCTTTGAAACTTGCGCGGCCTCCATCACAAAGTCGCCCATGTACCGGCGGCCGAATCCGCCGCCCATTAAAGTTGTGTGAACGGTGATCTTGTCTTTTGGAAGTTTCGACACTCCGGCGATCACATCCTGCGCCCATTGCGGCGCTTGCGTGGGAACCCAGGCTTCCGCGCTGTCCTGTCGAATGTGTACGGTGCAATTCATGGGCTCCATCGTCGCGTGCGCGGCAAAAGGAAATTCGTACGTCGCGTCCACTTTCTTGCTCGCCGACGCGAGTGCCGCGTCGGCATCACCGTCGTTGCGAACCGTCTTCCCCGGCTTACCGGCATTTGCCAAAAATTGTTGATGCAAAGTGTCAGAAGACTCATTGGCGTTAGGGCCTTCTTCCCAGCTGACCTGCAGCGCCTTGCGTCCCTGCATTGCTGCCCACGAATTGTCAGCGACGATCGCTACTCCTCCGGCTGTAAACGCCCCTGTTCCAACGGGCTCAATCGCAAAAACATCGCGCACGCCAGTCACCGCTTTCGCTTTCGCGGCGTCAAACGATTTCACCTTGCCGCCAAACACCGGGCATCGCGCCACGACCGCGAACTGCATTCCGGGTACTCGCGAATCGATGCCAAATATCGCCGAGCCGTTCGCCTTCGAATGGCCTTCCCATCGGGGCATCTCTCGCCCAACGATGTTGAAATTATCCGAATTCTTCAGCGGCACCGTATTCAAATTAGGGATCGGCTGTTTTGCGGCATCCGCAACAAGCTCGCCGTAGGTCAGAAAATTCTTTCGCGATCCATGCAGCACTCCTCCGTCCTGCGCCACGCAGGTATTCGGATTCACGTTCCAGCGTGCCGCCGCCGCGGCGACAAGCATTTCTCTGGCCGCTGCACCCGCTCGTCGCATCGGCAACCAGCAACTCGATACGCTTCCGCTCCCTCCCGTTCCATGGTTGTAGACAGCGGGATTCGTGGGCGCTTGTTCCACGCCGACCATTTTCCAATCGACACACAGTTCTTCAGCGAGAATCATCGGCAACGCCGTCATGATTCCTTGGCCCATCTCCGATTTTTCCAAGATCAGCGTCACGCGGTTGTCCGGCGCAATATGCACCCACGCGTTAAACGGATTCGGAGTCTTCTTCTCTTGTTCCTCAGCGGGATCATCCGCCACAGCCTCAGAGAGATGGAAACCGATCAACAGTCCGGCACCGGCGATGGTTCCTGTTTTCAGGAACTCGCGACGGTCTAGAGTCAGCGTCGTCATGGGGCACCTCGGATTTATGAATCGCGGTCGAATAAAAAACTACGCGGACTTGCCGTGGGCGGATTGGAGCTCCGCTGCGCGGTGAATTGCCTTGCGGATCCGCTGGTAGGTTCCGCAGCGGCAAATGTTTCCGCTCATGAAGTCATCAATTTCGGCGTCAGTTGGACTGGCTTTCTTGGAGAGCAGCGCGGCGGCTGACATGATCTGCCCGCACTGGCAATAGCCACATTGCGGAACATCGATTTCCAGCCAGGCCTGTTGCACGGGATGACTGCCGTCGGCCGACAGGCCCTCGATGGTGGTAATTTTTTTTCCGGCCACGGCGGAGATTGGCGTAATACACGACCGCGAGGCTTCCCCATCGATGTGAACCGTACACGCGCCACACAGCGCCATGCCACAGCCAAATTTTGTGCCGGTCATATTTAAAGTGTCACGCAGCACCCACAGCAATGGCATCTGAGGGTCAACGTCCACCGATTGAGATTTTCCGTTGAGTGTGAAACTGATGGCCATAAAGCCTCCGCGCGGCCTGAAAGACCGACGCCCGCATTCTAACCCAAAGGGCGTTTGCACGAAAAGTTACGAAAAGTCACATGGCGGCAGCAGCGGCTTGCCGCTTAGAGTGGTCAGACGCGCGACAGGAGCAAGCGTGAGCACTCAGGCGTGAGCAACTTCGGGAGTCTTTGGGGGGCCGTGCGGAGGCTCAGGTTCGACGCCACGCCAGCCCACGGGGCGCCCGCTGACGGCTTCCTTCACCGAACGGAACAGCACCACATACATCAGCTGGCGGTAATAGAAACGCTGTAACAAAACCGGGATCAGCAGCGTCCAGTCTTCGTCACGCTCGAGCGCGAATGCCACGATGCACGTCAGCACATCGATCAGCAAAAATCCGAGAAAGAAAAGTACCGATCGTTGTAGATTCTCGGTTACGAATGCCACCTGCGGAATAAACGGGACATGCAGCTTCATCAGCCCCCAAAGCAGAATCGAGCCGAAGAATATCAGGTCAATGACGGGCGAAACCAGCGGCAGAGCCAGTTGGAATACGAAAATATTCGGCAGTGCGATCGAGCCCAATGTGCCGTATTTCGGGCGAAACAACGTGTCCCGGTGCTTCCAGAACGACTGCAGCGTTCCAAACGTCCAGCGAAACCGTTGCCGGATCAACGCGCCTGCCGTCTCGGGAGCTTCCGTCCACGCGACAGCCGACTCCTCATAGCTCACGCGCCAGCCGAGCCGCCGAATTGCCACCGTAAGGTCCGCGTCTTCCGCAACCGTGTCCGCTGTAATGCCGCCGGCCGCTTCAATGGCTTGTTTGCGCCATGCGCCGAGCGCGCCGGGCACCACGGTAATGCAATTCAACAAATCGAAAGCCCGCTTTTCCATATTCTGGCTGGTGATGTATTCAAGCGCCTGCCAGCGGGTCAGCCAGCGCGAACGATTTCCCACTTTTACGTTTCCAGCAACCGCACCGGTCTGGGGGTCAGAAAAGTGCCGCAACAGCTGGCGAATTGCGTCGGATTCGACTTCCGTGTCAGCGTCAATCGTCACCACAATCTCGGTTTGCGCGTGGCTTAGTGCGTTGTTCAACGCCGCGGCTTTTCCGCGATTCACCTGATGAATGATTTGCACGCGCGGGTCGTCGCCGAAATGCGAATCAAGCAGCATTCTCGTATCGTCGGTCGACCCGTCGTTCACAACGATCACGTGCATCGTCGGATAGTCAGACGCCAGAACGGAAGTTACCGTTTGTATGATTACGCCTTCCTCGTTGTGCGCGGGAATCAGCACGGTTACGCCGGGCAGCGGGTCAGGCGCTTTGTCGTGATCGCTGCGAAGTTTTTCGATCAGCGCGAGTATGCCGATCACCAGCGCGCGTCCGCTTACCAACACAATTCCCAGCACAAACACGTAACCGATCCCGAGTGTGAACCAGTGGTAGAGCCCGAAAATAAAACCGTCAGCCTTCGCTTCAAGCCATTCCCGCCCGGAAAGCGGAACCATTACTTCCGCGCGCGTCTTGTCCACCAGTTCCGGCACCGAAACAAATTCGTATCCACGCGCCCGCAACTGATCGATGATTTGCGGCAATGCCGCCACGGTCTGGCTGCGGTCGCCACCGCCATCGTGGAACAAAATGATGTTGCCAGCATCGGCCTGACGGAGTACTCCGTCAATAATTTCCTGGGCCGGCACTTGTTTGCCGTACGGCTGTCGCCAATCGTGCGGATCGATTTTCTGTCCGACGATCAAATAGCCCATGTCCTGTATTGCGGGCAGTTGCGCTACTTCTTCCGCGTATTCCGGCTGATGGTCAATTCCATACGGCGGCCGGAAGAGAATCGATTTCGCGCCGAGCGTGCTCTCAATCAGGCGCTGCGTAATATTCAATTCCCATCTCATTTGCGTCGGCGAAATTTCGTCCAGCACCGGATGCGTGTAAGTGTGATTTCCAATCGAATGGCCATCCGCGTATTCGCGTTTGAGAATTCCAGGCGATTTCGCCGCTTCCTCCCCGATCACAAAAAAGGCCGCCGGCACATGCTTCTCTTTGAGCACATCGAGAATTTTCGGCGTCCAGCGCGGATCGGGGCCATCGTCGAAGGTGATTGCAATCTTTTTGTGCGCTGCGCCCAACTGATCGATCTCATAGGAAAGCGGGTAGCTCTCATACGTCTCTGAGGTAAAGAGATCCATCTCCGGGTCATAGGTGTAGGAACGCACGCCGCGCTTCGGCTTGTCGTCAATCTTCCAGATGTCGCCGTTTCCTTCGAGAATCAGGTCCGGCCCCGGCGGCACATCTTTCAGTTTTTCGCGGGTGGCATCGTCGGCGCGCGTCGCGTCCCAGATTTTCCAGATCGAGCTGTCCGATGAGCCCAATCTCCACAGCGCTGTTCCTTGCACACCGAGCCGCTCGGCCGCTCGCATTTGGTTGTAAGCCGTGACCGCGTCCAGAAACCACACCTGGTGGACGCGATCGCTGTTGTCTGAATAAGAATAGTGGGGGTTCAGCGAAGCGGGATCGAGTTCCACCTGCGCTTCCGATTCGTACGCGTGCAGAAGCGCTTCCTGAACGCTCATATCCTTGGCCGTGGGATGCGATTGCTTGTTGGGCTCCGGCCAGTCGTATCCGTAGTTCGCAACGCCCACAATCATTTTTTGCGGAGGGATTACCTTCAGCAGTTCGTGCAGGTTGTCAACAAACCATTCCTGCGATGCAATCGGTCCGGGACCGGAAGTTGGCCAGTGCTGGTCGTAATTCATCACCACCACGGCGTCGCACACCTTGCCGTAGAAACCGTAGTCGAATGTGTCGTCCTGCGCCGGCAAGGAAATCATGATTTTCAAGCCGACAGCGTGCAGCGCCGGTCCAAGCTCGTCGATGAACTCTCTCAAATGTAGTTCGCTCTCCTGCGGCACCTCCTCGAAGTCCACTACGATTCCCGCCTCACGCGCTTCAATCGCATATTGCACCGTGTCTCGCACCAGGCTTGCGCGTGCCGTGGAATTCGCCAGCATCTGCGCCATTTCCCGGACGCGCCAATTCTGCCCGTCATAATTGTTCAACATACCCATGATGGGAAGTTCCACGTTCGCCGAACGCATCCATTGGTGGAGTTTGTCTTCGCGGATGATGGAGATTGCTTCTGCGGGCGACGCTCTGACCGTCTGATAGCGTTCGTAGTCCACGATGGTCAATCCGCCATCGGGGGTGACGGCGTGCAATTCTTCCGGAACCACCAGGTCCAAGTCCTTATAATGTTTTTTCAGGGTGGCGAGACTGTTGGCGTCGTAGCCTACATAGAAGGCAGCGCGCAAAGGATCATAGCTTGCCGGAATTCTTCCGATGTTCGCCACGCGCCGGTGGCGCCCTTCTCGTTGCGGCACGGCCTTTCCGGGCTTGAGCTTGACTTTAAGGGCCCGGTACGATGACTTCGCGTCAGGCAACAGCGCGGCCGGCAGGTCCACGCTGGCCGCAATGTTGATGAAAAAATACACCAGCAGCAGCGTCAGCAGCGCTCCGCTGACTTCCATCGCGCGTCGCGTGCGACGCCACCGCACACGCTCCGCATCATAGAATATGGGACTTCGTTCTTTCATTGATTCGGGGCAAACCTGCCAGTGCAGCCGGAACTAACCTGCACAGCTCGAACTCCGTCTGCCGGGACCGGATACATCTATTGTAAGATGCAGGCAAGCCATGAAGCGAGTTTTCTCGCATCCAAGTAGCGCGCTCGTAATCGGACTTCTGCTTCGACTCTTCTTTGTATTCCGCTTGCCCAGTTCCGCGGGCGACACTCCGCTCTACGAGGGACTGGCTTCGAACTGGCTACACCAGCACGTTTACGGCATGCAGCTTGGCGACGTCCTTACGCCTCTCGACATTCGCATGCCCGGCTACCCTGCATATCTCGCCGTGATCCAGGCGCTAACCCGTCGCAGCGCCGAAGCCTCTCGCCTGTGGGTGATGTTCGGGCAAGTGTTACTCGACCTCGCTGCCTGTCTGCTGATCGCCGGGATCGCCGCGCGCTGTGCGGGGCGTAACGGAAATACTTCAAGGGTCTTCCTCGTCGCCTTATGGCTTGCGGCACTCTGTCCTTTCACCGCGAACTACACCGCCGTTCCTCTTACCGAAACGTTCGCGATTCTTACCACCGCTCTTGTTCTTTTCTTTCTCCTTCCGATGGTCAATCCGGAACATCCTTCAGGAGACTTCCTGAGCTGGGCCAAATTGCCGCGCCGCACGGATTACATGAAAGGTGCCGCGCTTGCCGGAGTCTGCACGGGTTTGGGCACCCTTTTTCGCCCTGAAACTCCGCTTATCCTAATTTCCTGCTTACCGGTTGTCGTTTGGGTCAGATTCCGCCGGAACCAAACGGCCAAGGGCTTGCGCGCCGCGGGACTCTCCATTGCCGCATGTGCGGTTGTCCTCTTGCCGTGGACCATTCGCAACGCCATCACACTGCACGAGTTTCAACCGCTCACTTCCAGATATACAGCGATGCCCGGCGAACTCGTTCCCATCGGCTTCATGAACTGGGAGCGGACGTGGCTTTATCGCTTTCGTGAAGTATTTCTTGTGCCTTGGAAGCTAAACGACGAACCGATCCAGATTGATGACATTCCCGCGCGGGCGTTCGACTCTCCTGAGGAGCGCCAGTACGTCGCGGCGATCCTGGAGCAATACAATCACGATCTGAATCTTACCGCCGAAGAAGATCGGCAGTTTGCAAACATCGCACGCGAACGCACCACCCGCCATCCGCTGCGAACCTACGTCTACGTTCCCTTGCAAAGGGCGATCACTCTCTGGTTCACTCCGCGCATTGAACAATTGCCTATTTCCGGTTCTGTTTTTCCGCTCGCGGAAACATGGGATACAGATCGGGAAGACATGGTCGTGACAATTGGCTTTTGCTTCCTAAATATTTTTTACATTGCGCTCGCATTGTGGGGAGCTGTTCGACTCTGGCGTGATTCTACCGGCGCGCGCCTCGCTGTTGTGTTGCTCGTGTGTTTTGTGCTGATTCGGACGGCGTTTCTCACGACAGTGGAGACGCCGGAACCTCGTTATGTTCTCCTTTGCTATCCCGCCGTCATAGCCCTGGTTGCACACGCCTTTGCGCGCCGTAATCCTGTTTAAGCGCCTTCTGGCTCCGGATGAATCGTCACTCGGTAGATCTGCGGAAATTTTTCTTTCACGCGATCTTCAAGTGCCCCCGTAACGTCGTGTACTTCCGTAACCGGCAGTTCACTGCGCATCACGCAGTGGCATGAGGCAAGAATGTGATGCTCCACCTGGCGCACAAGCACGTTGTGGCTGTTCAATAATTCGTGATATTCCGCTGGCAGCTGATTCAAAAATGCTTCGATGGCACGCGCCAACTCTCGCAGGTCTCCACCGCCGGCGTCCGGCAAACTGATCGCCGTCCCAAGCGGTTCGATGTGAATGTTCACTTCGGTTGGCTCCTGCCGCAGTTTCCGAATTTGCTCTTCGAGCTCTGTGGCCTGCTGGTGCGCTTCTTTCAGGGTGAGGTGCGGATCGATTTCCAGGTGCAGCTCCACAAATAGCCGGCCGTCATTTTGCTGAGCGGACAAATCGTGGATCGCCAGCCCGCGACGCTGCGCAACCGCGCGGATGGAATCAAAAAATGGTTCGCCCTTTGGGGCACGCGGTTCCGCATGCACCACAACGTCTGCGGGCACAATTTCGCTCACGCGTTGCTCAATTGCATCGCTCCACGCATGCACTTGCTCGAGGCTTGCCGTCCGCGGCACGCTCACTGTCGCGTCCACGAAGTAACGGTTCCCAGCGCGGCGCAACCGCACGCGCTCGACGCTCAGCACGCCGTCCATTATTCCGATTGCGCGCGTAATCTGTTCCAGCAGTCCTGCGGGAGCGGCATCCAGCAATGCATCGAGCGTTCGCTTGCCGAGCCGCGATCCGACCCACAAAATTACTGCCGCCACCGTCAATCCAGCCAGCGCGTCGGCATAAACCAGCCATGGCACATTCCACGCTTCGCCCGCCCACACCAGCCCAATTCCGGCGATGACGACAATTGTGCTCCACACGTCCGTCGAAAAATGCAGCGCGTCCGCTTCGAGCGCTTCGCTCGAATATTTCACGGCTACCTGGGAAAGTTTTCTTGCACGCGTAATATCAATCGAGAGCGCCACCAGCAGCACCAGGATCGCCGTCACGCTCGGTTGGATATGTACGCTGTGAAAAAATAGCCGATCAAATGCTTCGTAAATGACGTATAGCGCCGTCAAAACGAGCAGTCCGGTCTCCACAAACGCCGAAAAATTTTCGAATTTCCCATGCCCATAGGGATGTCGTTCATCGGCGGGCTGATCGGAAACTCTTATGGAAAGGAAAGTAATAATCGCGGCGATCAGGTCGAGGCCGGAATGCAGCGCTTCGCTCAACACGCCCAGGCTTCCGGTACGAATCACCAGAAACGCTTTCAGCGAAACCAACAGCATTGCCGAGCCCACGCTCAGCAGCGCCGCCCGCTTCTTTTCCCGAGATTCGCCGGGTATCAGGGCTTGGATCACCACGCTTAGACTACCTTAAGTTTGCTGAGACCGAACAGAGTGCAGGGTTTAGAGAAGTGGGAATTTATGCGGCTCGTTGCGGCACAAACGTCAACGACGCGGAATTCATGCAGTAACGCAAACCCGTCGGGTCCGGTCCATCCGTGAACACGTGCCCCAGATGCGCGTCGCAGAGCGCGCATTTCACTTCCCGCCGCAGCGTGCCCATGCTGAAGTCTTCTTTTTCACGAACATTCTCCTCAGCGAGCGCTGCCCAAAAACTCGGCCAGCCCGTACCCGATTCAAATTTTGTTTTGGCGTCGAAGAGTGCCGTCCCACAATCCGCGCACCGGAAAATTCCCGCGCGATGTTCATTCAGCAGTTCGCCGGAATAGGGAATCTCCGTCGCTGCTTTCCGCGTCACCACAAATTGCGGCGTCGTCAACACGCTTCGCCATTCCGCTTCCGTCTTGCGAATTTTGTGAAGCTGCTTTTTGCCGATCCGTCTGCCCGTATCGTCAAACTCCACGATCTCCACGGTGGCGTCCGGAGCCAGGGGCGGCTCGTCTTTCACAAACGTCGAACTCGCCACATGGTCCACTCCGGCAAACACTCCGACCGCAGCCAGAGCCGCAGCCCCGAATATTAATCCGCGTCTGGTCACTTCTCTCATCGCACGTCTTCCGGAGAAAATACGCCCGCGACAAAAATTCTACTTCGCGGTCATCGCCGGCGCCGGCACCAGCGGCGGCCGCTTGGGCTCGCCTCGCGCCCCGCGCACATCCAGTTCTTCAAAGAGCAGCGATGGCGCAACAGCCGATGACGGAAGGCCGTTCTGTGCCGAGCCAAATGCGCCCAGCGCCGTCCCGGCAAATCCCGCCACCTGCGTCTGCATGTAGTTGTATACATACGGATCGTTGCCCATCGAGGTCACGTTTCGCAACACGCGCGTATTCAATCCTGTGATCCGCGTTCCGCGTACCATCTCCTCGTGTCCGTCTGCCGGATATACGCGCACCACAATCAGTGGCAGCCGGTCGCCGTTTCCCGCTCCTCCGCCGTAGCTTGCCAGCAACTCGCTGAAGTCTTCCTGGTGCAGCAGACTGATCGCAGGATTGTCCATCTCCTTCACTTCCAGGCAATACTCCTGCTTGTTCGAGCGGCAAATATCCAAAAATTTCTTTTTCAGGTCCGCTGCCGGCAAAGCTTCCGACGGGGTAAAGAACAGATTGCTGGGCGTTGGTTTCGCATCGTTCAAGAACGCCGAACGTCCGTGTCCATTCGATTTGTCGGAATCCGGCCCCGGCCGCCGCGACATCAGCAGCTCTTTCAACGCGCCACCCTCAACTGCAGTCACCTTCTGGGCCGGCACGCCTTCGTCGTCCACTCGGTATCCGCCTATTAAAGCGTGTCCCTGAAAATCTTTCGCGCTCGGATCATCCACGACGGTTACGGTTGTCGGCAGCACGCGAGCTCCGATGCGGCTCACCCAATCGCTCTTTCCGCCAACGTTGCTCAAGAATTGCTCCATCACCGGCTGAAACGCCACTGGCGGGCGCGCTCCGTTCAACGCCGGACCGAGCACCTGCGCCACGAGCGGTGCGGCCGCCCGCGATTCGAACAGCACCGGTCCCGTATAATCTTGCGCGGGTGGTGATGCGCGCAGCGCCATCAACTCGCTGCCCGTCACATTCAGTCCTTTTTTCACGGTGTCCACGCTTGCCAGGTCCGCAGGCTTTGGCGCGTACGACGCGTAAAAATGGTTCAGCTGCATCCCGTCTTTTGCCAGCGTGCTTAATCCCGCTTCCACCGCGGCAAAGCTACGGTTTGTGCGAATCTCCGTGCCTTCGCTGGTCAACAAGTATTCCGTCGCGTAAACGAGGTAATACGTCACGCGTGATTCCTGGATTTCCGGAAACGCTCGCAGCGCCGCGGAACTTTCCCGTACCTCTTGCTCCCAGTTCCGCCCGCTCCAGTCCGGCGTTACCAGCGGCTCAATATTCTTCACCGGAGTTGCTTTTGAGAAATCGTCAATGTCCGTCTGCCGCGCCAGGCTGTTCAGATAAGCTCGCTTTCTCGAGTATGTCTCCACCGCTTCCTTGAACGCTTGGTCCGTCGCAATCCACAAATCCTGCCGCAGCGAATCGTAGTCGCGATCGATGCCCACCGATCCTGTCGATCCGATGAATCCTCTGAACCCTTCGTCGCTCACGAAATTCGAGCTGTCTTGCTTAAAGCTTCCTACGCGGGCCTGAACATTCATAAAGCGGTTCCGCGTGCGCGTGCTCGACATTAACGCGCCGAATTGTCCCACAACTTCTCGTACTTCCAGGTCCAGCAGCCGGTATTCCAGGTAGTACGGCCGCACGGGCTCGTTAGTGCCCGGGAATTTTAGTTCCAGCCGATCCTTGGCGCGGGCCATTTCGTCGCGCATGGCCTGCAGCGTGTGATCGTTATCCGATCTTTCCTGGGCCCGTGCCGCGGGAAGAATTCCGCTGGCGCTAGCCAGCAAAAAAGCCACAATGCGAAGAGAGGTTTTCACTGTGCACCTCCCGATTTTGCTTGCGCTGATTTTACGTCATGCGCTGGAGGCGGCAAGATTGGTGGCGCATCCGTGTCCGCCTGTTTCTTTTGTACTTCCAGCTCCGTCGTCAAGATCGCGGGCGCTGCCGCCGATACCGGCACCGAGCCCGATTCCGCTCCGCAATAGCCGTTGAACACCTCTGGCGTGTCGCCCGTCGCCACAATCTTTGTCAACGCCGCCAGTGGCGTTCCCACAATGTCCACTCCTCGCACCAATTCGTCCGGCCTTCCATCCGCAAACACTTTGTAAACTACTAGCGGCTGCACCTGAAAAGCCTGCGGCTGCCCGCGTCCGGTGAACGTGAAGCCTCCGGCGATGTCGTCAATCAGCAGACCATAAGGCTTATTCTGCGTCTTGATGAGTTCGATCAATCTCGCGCGCAGCTGCGCGTTCGTCACCGTCTTATTGCTCTTCACGATCAAATTGCCCTGTCGCGAAACCGGCGTTGCGCCCAGTTGCCGACGCCCGTGCCCGTTCGAATGAGGAAAATCCGCCAGCGGCGACCGCGACATTTCAAAATTCTTCAGCACTCCATGATCCACCAGCACCACTTCGTGCGACGATACGCCTTCATCATCGAACCGGTAATACCCGAGCAAATCTTCCTGTCCCAGTTTCCTGAGCGTTGGATCGTCCACAATGCTCAGAAAATCGGGCAGGATCGGCTCGCCCACTTTCTTTGCGAACGTCTGTCCCTCCGAAATATCTTTTTGCCGATGCCCCTCAGCGCGGTGCCCGAACACTTCGTGGAAGAAAACCGCCGCCGCTCGTCCTGTCAACAGCGCGGGTCCCACGCTCGGTTCATTCAGTGGCGCCTTTACGAGCCCTTCCATTTCCTTGCGCAAAGTTGCGCTCGCTGCAGCCACGTCTTTGTCGCTCGGAGCGTCCTTCGGATCGACCCAGTCAAAATTGTAGTAGCGCTCGATGTTCATCCCGTCGGTAGCTTTACCCTGGATGAATAGTTCCAGCCGATACCGAGTCTGCCCGTGCTGCAGTTGTGTCCCTTCCGTGTTCACCAGGTACGCATTCTGCGCAAGCGCGGAAAACGTCACGATCGAATTCAGAATGTCCGGAGATTCGCGGAATGTTCTTGTGTACGCGCGGACTTTTTCTTCCCAAGGTTTCCGGTCCAGCGTGAACGATGCCTCCGGCTCAATCGATTTGTGCGGCTGCTCATGCGAAAAATCCGGAGCACGCCCTTCGAATGTGTCGGCTTTTACTTCCTTGCTGGAGCGAATCTTGATCAGCGATTCCGCGGCAGCGCGATACTGATCGTCCGTCTCCAGCCAAATCGCGCGTCTCACGATTTCCTCATCGTTGTCTACGGGAATTGCCGTTCCCGGCCCGCCGCTTGGCATTTGCCGCTCGCCTACTTTGTGCGTGTTATCCAGCGTGTAGGTTCCCGTTCGAACCGATACCTGCAACCAGCGGTTCCGCGCTTCGCTGCTCGATAGCAACGCGCCATTCGAACCGCTAACCTCCGCTCTCTGCGTGTTCGTGATGGTGTAGCCGATGAAGTACGCCGGCGGTTCCTGTCCCCCGAGCACTTTGAACGAACGATCGAGCTCCGCCTGCATCGCCGCAATCAATGGCGACGCTTTCCCAACAGCCGGTGTATCCGGCGGTCCGGCCAGTGTCGCAGCTGGATGAAAAGTTGCCGCAAGCGCCATAACGAGCACCGGCAACAGCAAAGCGGCGGAAAGACGGTTCAAATTAAGCAAAGCAGCTCCTCATAACGGGTTTCAGGGTTTGTATTTACAAACCCTGAACTAAGTTCGACTGGATGCACCAGGCTAAAAAGCCAGTGTACGTCACTCTTCGGCAGGCATACAACGCGGGCCCTTCCCGGCCAACACTACTTCGACGGCGTTCCGCCCCATTTCGTTGCACCCGATGGCTCAGGCTTCAGTCTGCGCGCGGTGTCGCGGGCGCTCCGTGCCCTTGTAGGGGCGCAGCAGCGCCGCACCCGTTTCTCACTGAAGGGAGAATGTCCTGCGGAATCTCATTCCGTGCCACGTACCACCTTGGGTTACACTCCTTCCGGTTCGACGCGCCAAACGCAGCAACCTCTCCTCGGGCCAGGAGGAAATTTGAGCGATCATGTTCGCATTGCCAGGGCAGTTTGCCTTTCGCTGCTGCAGCTCGCCTTGCTGGAGCCTTTCACCTCGACAGCGCAAGAAAACGGGCCGCCAAATTCCTCCTCCGGCCAAATCGCCCAGGACTGGCCTCGCTACGGAGGCAACGCCGAAAACAATCACTACTCGCCCCTCGCACAAATAAATCGCAGCAGTGTCGCCAAACTTCAGGTTGCCTGGACCTTCGACACTGGCGAAGAAGGCGGTCTGCAGACCAACCCGCTCATCGTTGACGGCGTTCTCTATGGCATTACTCCCACACAGAAAATTTTTGCGCTCGACGCCGCCTCAGGAAAACTGCGATGGAAATTTGACTCAGGTATTAAAGGCACTCAGCCCGATCGCGGCCTCGCTTATTGGAGTTCCGGCGCAAGTTCACGCATTCTCGTTGGCGTAATGAATTATCTTTATTCGCTCGACGCGGCCACCGGCAAGCCAATTCCTGACTTCGGCGACGCGGGTCGCATTGATCTTCGCGAAAACCTCGACCGCGAACCCGCCAGCGCCAACTCGATCTATCTCACCAGCCCAGGACTTGTCTTTGAAGATTCGATCATTGTCGGCGGGCGCAATCCGGAGACGCTTCCCGCTCCGCCGGGCAACATCCGCGCTTTCGACGTGCGCACCGGAAAACTTCGCTGGACCTTTCATACCATCCCGCTGCCCGGCGAATTTGGATACGACACCTGGCCTGCGGACGCGTGGAAAACCAGCGGCGCCGCCAACAACTGGACCGGGATGTCACTCGACGTCGCGCGCGGCATCGTCTATGTCCCCACGGGCTCGTCCGCATTCGATTTTTATGGCGCGGACCGCGCTGGCGACAACCTGTTTGCCGATTGCCTTATCGCCATCGATGCGCGCACCGGCAAGCGTCTCTGGCATTTTCAGGGAGTTCACCACGACATTTGGGACCGCGATTTTCCCTCTCCACCCGTTTTGCTCACCGTCCAGCGCAGCGGCCGTCCTGTTGACGCGGTCGCACAGCCCTCGAAGCAGGGATTCATCTACCTATTCAATCGCATAACCGGTGAAGCTCTTTTCCCGATCGAAAATCATGTATACCCTGCGAGCAACGTGCCCGGCGAAGTGACCGCTAAAGAACAGCCGTTACCCGTCGCACCCGTTCCGTTTGCGCGCCAGCGCCTCACCGAAGACCTGCTCACTCACCGCACGCCCGAAGCTCATCGCTGGGCCCTCGACAATCTCAAGAAATTTCGCAGCGATGGTCAGTTCATTCCGCTCTCCGTCGGCACGGAAACCGTTGTCTTCCCGGGATTCGACGGAGGCGCGGAATGGGGCGGCTCGGCGGTTGACCCGAGCACCTCGGTCATCTATGTCAATTCGAATGACATCGCCTGGACCGGCGCTCTCGCGGCCGGCGCCAACGAAACGGGCGCGCGCGCTATCTACGTCAGTCAGTGCACCGTTTGCCACGGCGACAAACTTGCCGGATCGCCGCCGGCGTTCCCCTCGCTCATTGGAATCGGCGCACGGCTCAATTTCGCGCAAATTGTTTCCACCATTCGCAACGGCAAAGGCCGCATGCCGGGATTTCCCAATTTAACTTCGGAACAAACGAACGCCATCGCCGATTTTCTTGCGAATGGTCAGGATGTTGACCGTTCTGCGGCGGTCATCCCGCAAAAAGAAGTTTCAGGCGCAGGTCCGCCGCCACCCGCAATGAAATATCACCTCACCGGCTACAATCGCTTTCTTGATCCAGACGGTTATCCCGCAGTCCTTCCTCCATGGGGAACGTTGAACGCCATCAATCTCAACACTGGCGAATACCTCTGGAAAATTCCATTCGGCGAGTATCCGGAACTAGCCGCGGCGGGAATGCGCAACACC
>Ga0207646_10002335_pt1 | contig 22448 bp, 17 predicted proteins | sample KBSK5502metaG_FD_184343 | JGI IMG/M metagenome (GOLD analysis project Ga0207646, IMG submission 184343) | Corn, switchgrass and miscanthus rhizosphere microbial communities from Kellogg Biological Station, Michigan, USA - KBS K5-50-2 metaG... | ecosystem: Host-associated > Plants > Roots >... | reverse complement strand
TTCGGACCCGGTGACGGGCTGCCCGATCAACTTCAACTTCCTGATCGGCGACGAGTTCGTCAAGCTCGCCAGCGGGCACGCGGCCAACCTCGGCGCTGAGGCCGTCTCGGCGGTGGCAGCCACCCCGGTGACCTGTGCGGCGACCGCCGACACGGCGACGCTGCTCTTCAACGGTGTCAACTTCGGGCGCCTGCCGCGCGTGCTGGCGCTCGACAGCATCGGCAGTGTGGCTGACGGCAACAGCACGCTGCTGGTCGTCAACCGCATCGGCGGCAGCTTGATCACGGGCATCGGCAACATCGGGACGATCTTCGGTGTCTTGTTCGATGACATCGAGACCGGCGTCAGCTTCAACATCCCGTTCAGCGGATGCCAGCGCAAGGCGATCCTGTCAGACGCCCTCCCGCGCACGACCCCGCGCTTCTCCACCCTGATCCCGCAAGGGCGCACGGGCTGGGCGAAGATCTGGGTCGGGTCGGCTGTGAATGCGATCACCGGCGCGATGATCACCTTCAACCCGAATACGGCGACCAATCCGGGCGCGTTCAACGGCGGTCACAACCTCCACAAGTTGACGCTCACGGATAATGCCACCTTAGACATTCCGATCTTCACCGCCCGCTGCTTCTAAGAGCAGTCAGCGAGAGATCGATCGGAGGTCATCTCAACACCGAGGGCCAAGTCCAAGCGGGCTTGGCCCTCGGTCTTTTAGACCTCGCGCTTGTGACGCCAAGCCGAGAGACTTGGGGGCTCTCAGCCAGCACATTCTAGATACCTCAAGATCAAGCGTGAACATGGGTGATCGGTAAGGCGAGCTGATCCTTCTCACTGGGGGCAAGCAGAAAAAGGGCGACGGCGGTCCCCCGCATTTCATTCGATCGATGGCTGCCGCTCGTCCCGCTTGAGTCTCACACCGATTTCGTCGCCCTCTCGCCCCGAACTCACCCACCCCTGTCAATGCCGCCGACATCCTTACTGCGGGCATTTCAAGCCTTAGCTTCCAGCCACAATTATGAAGGGGCTCACGTGCGTCACGGGGCCGACGTGTCTATCGCCTTGGGCTAGGGTTTAGCCACGGGGGCTGAGCGCAACCGCTGAAGTGCGTAGTCAGCTTGCTGACGCACGTTTTCGCTCTTTTCGACCGCGAGCAGCTTTTCCAGCGGTTCAATGGCCCGCCGGTCTCCGATCTCCCCCAGCGAGAGTGCCGCCCCGGTCCGCACGGCAGGTTCGGGGTCGTTCAGCGCTGCCAGGAGTGACTCAACGGCACGCTTATCGCCGAGCCGGCCGAGCGCCACCGCCGTGCTGGCGCGCACGAAGTGATGAGCGTCGCCGAGCATCTTCACCAGCGCCTCCAGCGCACGCGCATCTCCGAGGTTGCCCAAAGCTGCGACGGCGCTTTCACGGTCCTCGGGAGATTGACCCTTGAGGGCTTCGACCAACGCCTCTCGCGCTTGATCCCCGCCGATCATGCCGAGGGCGACGGCTGCGCTCTTCCGGTCGCGAGGTTGTCGGCTGTTAAGCAGCTTGACGAGCGGCGGGACGGCCTTGACAAAGCCCAATTGGCCGAGCGTGAGCGCCACATCACTGCGGACGTTCTGGTCCGGGTCATCCAGCGCGGCGGCGAGCGGGTCGACGCTGGCGATGTCCCCCAGCCGCCCGATGGCCTCGACCGCGGCCCGCCTGACGGCGACATCTTTGTCTTTAAGCTGGGCGGCGAGCTTCGGCAACTCAGCTTGCTCCTGTGCCGCCAGCGGGGCGCAAAGCAGCCCTTGCCAGAGCATCGCCGCGGAGATGGAAAGCAGACCCAGACTGAGACGCTTGATTCGCATAGTGCGTCCTCGCTCTTGAAGTTTGATAGGTAATCTTGAATTCAACTTTTCGGTGCGTAGTATCCCGCGCGTGCCCGCGCGACATAGCCTGGCCGCTTGACTCGCACCACCAGTTTACGGAAGCGCCCGTCGCGCGCCTCGTTGGTCGAGTAGAATCCGATGGTGTACTGTGTGCGCAACTGGTCAGCGAGTTTGGTAAAGGCCGCGTCAAGATAATTCAGCGACTGCTCGTCGGATTCATCAATATAGCTGCCGAGCTTGGGCTGGGGGAAGTAGACCTCGCCGCCTGTCTCCCCTGTGAGTGCCGCGAGGGCCCGCTCGGCGGCCAGGTCGCGGATATTCTCCGACGGCGACGGGCTCCCGGAGAAGAGGGCGAAGATCACCGCGTCGGCCTGCTGCGCTTGGGCTAGTGCCTGTTTGAGAGTTTTCTGGCTGGTCGTGTCGCCGCCGTCGGAGACGATGACGATCAGGTGGCGGCCCGGAACGGGCTTGAGGTAATCGGCGGCCAGGAAGATTGCGTCATAGAGCGAGGTTGCGCCACTCGCCCGGAGCTGTTTGGTGGCGCTCGTCAGCAGCGGCACCTGGCCGGTGAAGTCTTGGAGCACTGCCACGTCAGTCGAGAAGGAGAAGAGCGCCGCCTGATCTTGCGGTCGCATAATGCGCTCGAAGAACCGCGCCGCCGCGCGGCGCTCAAACCCGATGCGCTGGCGGATGCTCGTGCTCGTGTCAAAGAGCATGACCAAGCGCAGCGGCGCCTCAGAGTCGCGGGCGAAGTTGATGATCTCCTGCGGCACTCCGTCCTCCAGCACCTCGAAGTCTTCGCGCCGGAGTGTGCCCGCCGTCGCGCCGGCCAGGCTGGTCACGCTGGTCACGACGGTCACCAGGTCCGTGTCGATGCGGATCGTTTCAGCCTTGTCTTGCGGCGCTGTTGTCCTGGGTGTTGGCAGCGGGTCGGGCGGCACGGGCTTGACGGGGGCCGGCTTTTTGCGGGCTGGCTCCTGCGCCGGCGCCCGCCCGCTCTGCCCCCGCGCGAGGTTGCCGCACACCGCGAAAGAGAGTAGGGCCGCTGCCAGGAGCCAGCGCGAATTTCGACTTGTCGGGGGCCTCATAATTCTTTCTCTCAAGCTTGAAGAATAGACATTGAGGCAACGCTCAATTCAGTCACCGCGATTTCTCCTCGCTCACTCGAATCATGACTCAGGTAAGACCAACTATGCGTCCCGTCATCAAACGGCAGTCACATTATACATCTGTCGGCCCCTCGCTGGAATCAAGCAACCGGCCCTGTATCCCGCCGCACCTGGGAGCGCAGGCCATGAGACTCTCCACCGGAGAGTCTCATGGCCTGCGCTCCCAGGGACAGCCCGTTTTCTTAATTCAATGTCATTGGCCTTGCGCCGCCGACTCTATTTACGCCTTTGAGCCCGGACCGTTTTGTGGTACAAAACCACTGGATTCCGGACCAAGACTTTCGTTCGTTGCTGCCTCTCATCTGCGCCTCCGCAGTCGTCCTTTTGAGCCGGTCCCGGGCTCGGGCGCAGGGGCTGATGAGGGGCACTCAAGTCGCTTCGGTTGGTCACGGGATCCGAACCCCGCAACTAACAATGAAGCTTGAGCACGCCGCGGCTTCTTCCCTAACTGGCGGCGGTCTCCCCGCTCAAGTGATTCTCAGAAAGTCCAGTTCGATGGCTTCTTCCGTGGGCTGGGCTTTCGCACCTTTAAGCCTATGCGTTACCGGGTCACCTTTCTCTGGCTTTCGATCTTCACTCTGGTTCTGGCCTCCGTTCGGGCGCAAGAGCATGACAAACTGGCGAAGGAACAGCGACCGCCGGGGCCGGCCGGTGAGGTGCTGTCACTCAACGCCGATCTGGTCGTGCTCAACGTGACGGTCACCGACGTGAAGGAGCGCTACGTGGCGGGCCTGACGGCGGATGATTTCAGCGTCTTTGAGGACCGCATGCTGCAGCGCATCGCGAGCTTCAGCCTCGAAGAGATGCCCTTTGCCGCCGTCATCCTCTTCGACACCAGCGCGAGCATGGAGCAGCGGATGAACCAGGCGCGGGCCGCCTGCGCCCGCTTCGTGAGCGGCATCCGTGACGGCGACTCGGTGGCGATCTACAGCTTCGGCGGCACCACGGTCAAGACGCTGCAAGATTTCAGTCAGTCGCGCGACGTTGACCCGGCGGTGTGGGACGCCCGGGCGGTGGGGGAGACGCCGCTCTACGATGCCCTGGTCAAGGCGGCCGAGGCCCTCGCCAAACGCCCCGAGCGGCGCCGGGCGGTCTTACTCATCTCAGACGGGGCGGACACCCGGAGCCATGCCAGCTTGGAACAGGCGCTGCGCAAGGTGATCAATGCGAGCGTCGCCGTCTACGCCGTGGACTTGAGCGATGCGGCGCTCTACCACACTTCGATCCGGGACAACGGCTCTGAAGTTCTGAGAGCCTTCGCGACCAGAACGGGAGGCCGCTTCTTCCGCACCCCCGGCGGCGGCAAGTTGCGCGAGGCCTTCACGCAAACCGTGGACGAGCTGCGCAACCAGTACACGATCACCTACGAGCCGACCAATGAGAAGCGCGATGGCCACTGGCGAGCGATCGAGGTGCGTGTCGGCCGGCCCAAGCTCAACGTGCGGACGCGCCAGGGCTACCATGCGAAGGCCGCGGATTAGCGCTGCCCTTCGGCCTTGTCAATCCGCTGGCCCGGCCTGCTATCATGCGATGAGGCCTGCGATGAGATTAAGCAAGATTCTAAGCACCCGTTGGTATCTGCTGGGAGTGATCAGCGTGGGACTCGCCGCGCTCATGCTGGGTCCAGGCGGCGGAGTCGGCGCGCAGCAGCCGCGGGCGCCGGAGCCGCACCCGGCCAATACCATCCGCGTCGATACTGACCTGGTCACCATCGACGTGACGGTGACGGATAAGGCGGGGAATTACGTGCGCGATCTGCGCGCCGAGGAATTTCAGGTCTTCGAGAACGGCCGGCCGCGGAAGCTCGATTTCTTCGCCCAGACCGACGAGGCCTCGCTCACGCGGCCGCTGGCGGTCGTCTTCGCGCTCGACCTTTCCGGGAGTTTGCGGCCCGATGAGATGACGACGCTGCGCAGCGCGGCGATGAAGTTCACCGAGATCATGAAGGGCGACTCGGTCTTCGCCGCCCTCTCTTTCAATTACGACATCAAAGTGGTGCAGGACTTCACCCCGGACCCGCGCAAGATCGAGCACGCCTTCGCGAAGATGAATCGGTTCCAGGGCTCGACTCGCATCTACGATGCGATCGACCGCGCCGTGACCATGCTCGCCCGCCGCGCCCCGCGCTCGCGCCAGGGGCGCCCGATGCGGCACGTCGTGGTCGTCATCACGGACGGCTTCGACTCGGCGAGCATCATTGATAAGCGCGAATTGATCCGCCGGGCGATGGCGGCGGGCGTGATGGTCTATTCCGTCACCCTGCCGTCCTATATGCTCTCGGCCACCCGCTCGCGTGAGCGCGTGATCACGCCGCTCGATGCCTCCCGCGTCGTCTCCGCGACGGGCGGGCGCGACTTCTCGGCCGACGCCCGTGACTTCACCCCGATCTTTAAAGCGCTGGCCGAGGAGATTCGGGCCAGCTACGCCCTGGCCTACTACCCTGAGATCCGCGACGGCAAGTACCGCGAACTGCGCGTCACGACCTCCCGCCCCGGAGTCCAACTCCGCGCCAGCCGCTCCGGCTACACCGCGCCCTCCAAGTGAGGCGACCATTTTCCATTTTCCATTTTCCATTTTTCATCTGTCATTGTGCTGTGCGCTGCCGGAGTCAATGACCAATGACAAATCACCAATGGAAAATGGAAAATGGAAAAACCGATGACCCCTCAGAATTTTTGTGCTGGCACTTACTTGGAGAGGGCATAGTACCCCTCCTTGGCGCGGACGGTCAGATTCGTTAAGCCGCGGGGTGGGTTGACGCGCACCCGGATCTTGCGCCATCGGCCGTCGCGTTGCAGGCTGGTCGGGACATAGCCGATGCTGTACTGGTGGCGCAGTTCAAGGGCGATCCGCGTCGTCGCGTCCTCCAACTCCGCCCCCGAGCGTGGGAAGAAGGCTTTGCCGCCCGTGACCTGGGCGATCTCTTCCAGGATCGACTGGCCTTGCAGGTCGAGCGTGCCGCCAGCGCCCCCGCCCGTCTCGACGATCCCGATGCAGTAGATTTGGACGCCGGCCTCCTTGAGCACTTTGCGCAACTCGCCGTAGGTGTAGCGCGAGGAGTTGTCTTGCCCGTCCGAGATCAGGAGCAGCGCCCGCTTCTGATGGCGGCCCTGCTTGACCTTCTCGATGCCCAGGTAAGCCGCGTCGTAGAGCGCCGTCTGGCCGCGCGGGTCGATCAAGGTGAGCTTGCTCATCAGCGTTTCGCCGTCGGTGAATTCGGCCAGGAGGTTGGCGCGCTGGTTGAAGCCGACCAGGAAGAAGTCGTCATTGTCGTGGGAGGTCTGGATGAAGGCCTTGAGCGCCTCGCGGGCGCGCTCGAGCTTGCCCTTCATGCTGCCCGAGACGTCGAAGATGATCCCGACGCTGACCGGCGCGTCAGCATCTTTGAAGTACTCGATGTTCTGCTTGACCTTGTCCTCGAAGACTTCAAAATGCTGGCGGTCGAGGCCGGTCACCAGACGATCATAATGATCGGTGACGGTGACCGTCAGGTCGACCACTTCGGTCCTCTCGATGATCCTTTCTCCCTCCTTGATCTCCTCCCCCTTCTTCTGCTGCGCAGGGGCCTGCGCCTGGCCTGGGGCCGAAGGGGAGTCCGGTTTGGGCCGGCTTGCGGGCGGGGTTTGCCCCGCAAAAATCACCATGAAACCCAGGGACAGAAAAAGGCAGGAGGCGATGACCTGGCGAGAAAGCGAGGATTTGGACTTCATAGTCCCCCTTTCCTCCCGCTTGAGCTTGCGGGAGAAATGATTCTGAAATCGGGAGCGCGGCCTGGATATTATACACAACTCATTGGCCCTCGCCTCCAGGATTCTTGCAGCGCCGGGTTGTTTTACTGCAAAAAAAGGATAAAATTCCGAAAGACCAGGCGAGGTCTACCCGCCCATCCGGCGGCAGCTTTTGAGGGGGATGGTCAAGCATGCTCTCGCCGGCCCCTAAAGGAAAGGCATTGCGCGACTGCGCCCCGGGGTGCGGTCCGGACACGCGGTCGATAACTTTGTCGGAAGGTGATGAGCACGTGATTACCCGACGCGCATGGTTTCAGTCATTCCTGATCTTGGTGCTGGTTGGTAGTGCCGTGCTCCCCGTCTGCGCACAAGCAGATGAAGCGCAGCAAGCGCGCCGCCACTATGATCGCGGGCAGAAGCTTTACCGCAAAGGGCAAACCGCGCAGGCGATCGAGGAACTCTACACTGCTCTCAGCATCCACGAAGTCTACCTGGAAGCCCAACTGCTGCTCACCCGCGCGCTGATTGCCGCCGAGCGCCCCCGCGAAGCGTTCGGCACGCTGCGGGCGATTGATTTTATCCACTGGCCCACGGCGGAAGTCCAAAAGCTTTTTGGGCAAGCCTTCTACCAGATGAATAAGCTGGAGGAAGCTGAGCACGCCCTCCAGTCGGCGCTCAGCCTCGTTGCTCATCCTGACCCTGAGCTGCATTACATTCTCGGCTTGATCAAGCTGCGTCGAGGGGAGGCTCAGGGCGCGGTTCGGGAGGCGGAGCATGCCCTGGCCATCAGACCACGCTTCACACCTGCCTACAAGCTGCTCAGCGATGCCTACCTGCTCCAGGGGGAGCCGAAGCGGGCCGAGCAAGAATTGGCGCGTTACCTGCGGGGCGTGCGGAACCGGGCTGAGGCCCAGTACCTCAAACGGCGGCTCGCCATCATTCGGTCGCTGGCCGGGGCGAAGGATGAGGATTCGGTCGAGGCCTCATTTGCCAAGCCGCAAGTCCATTCGGTGCCGCAGCCGGAGTATACGCAAGAGGCCCGCCGCAACCGGATCGAAGGGACGGTCAAGGCGCAGGTCCTGTTTGGGAACGACGGCCACGTCCAGCAGACGATCATCGTGCAGGGGCTCGGGTTCGGTCTCGATGAGGAATCTCTGCGGGCGGCGCAGAAGATCAGCTTCACCCCCGGTTCGGTCAATGACAAGCCGGTCTCGGTCTGGGGCGGGGTGAGTTTCCGCTTCGTCTTGATCCGGCCCGATGAACGGCCAGAGAAAAAGAAAGAAGGCAACATCGCGGCTCACGGCCAAAGCCGTTCCGCGAGGTAGCCTGATGTCTGTGGCAGGCGAACTCGGGATGTAGAAAGACCCCAGACCAACTACTTTTCCCAACGAGCAAACTGGCATAAACGGCCCGACGAAAAGAAAGTTCAAGGGCGATGAAGTCCCCGTCTTTATAGTCTGGCCTCGCCGAGAACGAGCGAGTAACGCGACCCCAAATGTCACTCGAACGAGCGCATCGAATGAGCATTCCCGATGAAGCATAATCGGCCCGATAGATTCTGGCGTTCAGCCGCGCCATGTTTGTTTGGCAGCCTTGGTCTGGCGTTGCTCACCTTCGTCTGCTTTCGACTCCAGGTCAATCCCACGACGGTCGCCCTTCTGTATCTGATTGTCATCGTGCTGGTGTCGCTCAGGGGTAACTTCATTCCGGCGGCCTTGGTCTCCATCATCGCCTATTTGTTTTTGGACTCCTTCTTTACGGCGCCGCTTTTCCATCCAGCGATGAGCCAGCCGCTGGACGTGGTGGCGCCGATTGCCTTCTTGACCACCGCCTTGGTCATCACCCGCTTGATGTCCAGAGTGCGCAAGTCGTTCCAGGAAATCGAGGCCTTAAAAGACCAGCTTCGACTTGTGATCGACACCATTCCCGGGTTGGTCTGGAGCGCCCTGCCTGACGGCTCGGCCGAGTTCCTGAATCAACGTTGGCTGGAATACACGGGTCTCTCTTTGGCGGAGGGGCTGGATTGGGGCGGGAGGGTCGCCGTTCATCCCGAAGACCGCGCGCGGTTCGTGGACGAGTGGAGAGCGGCTTTGGCGGCCGGGAAACCATTGGAGACTGAAGCACGCTTGCGGCGGGCTGACGGGGAATATCGCTCCTTGCTGATCCGCGCCGTGCCGCTGCGCGACGAGCAGGGAAAGATCGTCAAATGGTATGGCACGAGTACCGACATCGAGGACCGCAGGCGGGCCGAAGAGACCTCGCGCAAGGCGCAGGCAGAGCTGGCTCATGTCACACGGGTGATGACGATGGGAGAATTAGCCGCCTCCATCGCCCACGAAATCAACCAGCCGCTCGCGGCCATCGTCAACAACGGCAGCGCCTGTCTGCGCTGGCTGGCGGGTGATCCGCCCAACCTCGACGAGGCTCGCGAAACTGCCCGAGGCATCATCTGCGACGGGACTCGGGCGGGCGAGGTCATCACCCGGATTCGCGCGCTCTTGCGGAAAACCGAGACCCAGAAGGTGCGGCTGGACATTAACCAAATCATTCAAGAGGTCGTCCTGCTGACGCGGAATGAAGCAGTGAGAAACGGGGTGGCGCTGCGCATGGAATTAGCCGCCGATCTCCCGCCCGTATTGGGAGATCGGGTGCAGTTACAACAGATCATTCTCAATCTCGTCATAAACGGGGTCGAAGCGATGGCCTCGGTGACTGATCGACCGCGAGAGTTGCTCATCTCTTCTCGTCAACATGAAGCCGACCAGGTGCTCGTCGCCGTCGAGGACTCCGGTGTGGGAATTGACCGGGAGAATTTAGAAAAGATCTTCGATGCTTTCTACACCACCAAGTCGCAGGGCCTCGGGATGGGGCTGGCGATCAGCCGTTCTATCGTTGAGGATCACGGCGGGCGGCTCTGGGCCGTGCCGAATGACGGCCCCGGCACCACCTTTCAGTTTACTCTGCTGAAGTACCACGAGGAGCGCTGATGCCCGAGCCAACACCAATCGTCTTTGTCGTGGACGACGATGAGAGTGTCCGTAAGTCTTTAGGAAGTCTGCTGCGGTCGGCGGGCCTGAGCGTCGAGACGTTTGCCTCGGCGCAGCAGTTCTTGGACAGCCCACGGCCAAACAGCCCAAACAATATGGACGCGCCGAGCTGCCTGGTGTTGGATGTGCGGCTGCCGGACGTTCACGGGCTCGACCTCCAGCGGCGGATGGCCGAGGTCAAGCTTGAGATTCCCATTGTTTTTATTACCGGCCACGGCGACATCCCGACCTCGGTGCGGGCGATGAAAGCGGGAGCCGTCGAGTTTCTGACCAAGCCTTTCTGCGACCAGGATCTGTTAGATGCAATTGGGCAGGCGATAGAACGCGACCGGGCCGGGCGCCGGCAGCGAGCGGAGCTGGCGGAGCTGCGCGGCCGGTATGAATCACTGACGCCGCGCGAGCGAGAAGTGATGGAACTGGTGGTCGCCGGGCGGCTCAACAAACAAGTCGCCGCCGAGTTGGGCATCAGCGAGGTCACCGTCAAAATTCATCGGGGTCAGGTGATGGGAAAAATGCGGGCGGAGTCTTTGGCGGATCTGGTCAGGATGTCAGAGAAGCTGGGAATAGCCCGCGCCAAAACATGGTAGCCGCGACGGCCGAACTCCACACCCCTCGGGCCAACCTAATACCAAAGTATTATAGATTTCCCCCCTGCAACGCTGCTATGTAAGACCCAGGCATCAAAGCTGAGAGGTCAGGATGGCTAGTCTCCCTCTGATTGCAGTGGTCGACGATGACGACTCTGTCCGTAAATCCCTGCAGGGTTTACTCAGGTCTGTCGGGTACGCCGTGAAAGTGTTCGCTTCGGCCGAAGAGTTTTTGCATGCGGACCATCTCCGCCAGACGCGCTGCCTGATCCTCGATGTGCGCCTGCCGGGGACGAATGGGCTTGAGCTTCAGCGTCAGTTGGTGGCCGGTCAGGCGGGAATCCCGGTCATCTTCATCACGGCACATGGAGATCAGGCGACGCGCGCGCAGTCCCTGAAAGAGGGTGCGGTGGATTACTTGCTCAAGCCGTTCAGCGAGGAAGCGTTACTGAAGGCGATCCACGCGGCTCTGAGCTCGAAATGACGTGGAACGAAAGACCATCATAGAGCAAGGTAAATCATCGGCGGAAAGGTACGAGAACGCATGAGGATCTGGCGACTTTTCAACCTGAGCTTGCCGTTGCTGGCTTTGTTTTCGTGGGCGGATGCGAGGGCCCAGAACACGCTCCCGGACCGCGTCACTCTCGATCAAGCAGTTCACGAAGCGGTCGAGAAAAACCTGGGGCTGCTGGCAGAGCGCTATAACCTGACCATCGCCGAGGCGCGGATTGTGACGGCGCGGCTGCGGCCCAACCCGGTGCTCAGCATTGAGGGAGACCATCTCGACTTGCTCGGCACGGGATACAACAAGATCAACAACGCCGGGCCGAGCGAGTATTCCGTCCGCACCGATTTCCTGTGGGAACGCGGCGGCAAGCGACGCTCCCGGGTCGAGGTGGCGGAGCAAGCCCGCGCCGTCGCGCAACTGCAATTGCTCAACGCCACGCGCACGCTGGTCCTGGACGTGCAAAATGCTTTCGTCGAGGTCTTGCTCGCCAAAGCCACCCTCGCCCTGGCGCAAGAGAATCAGGCCGCCTTCAAGCGGACGGTGCAAGTCAACACCGAGAGGGTGCGGGCGGGCGATCTGTCACAGGTGGAATTGACGCGGACGAAGCTGGCGGAGCTGCAATTCAACAACGCCGTCCTTCAGGCCCAGGCAAAATTGCGCATCGCGCGACAGCGGTTGCAATTTCTGATCGGTCGCACTGTGCCGTCGGAACCGTTTGATGTCGTCGGCGAACTGCGCCGTGAGCCGCTGCCCTTCTCTCTCGACGAATTGCAACAGCAGGCGCTCGGCCGACGGCCTGACTATTTGGCGCTGCAACGCGATCAGGCGCGATCCATCGCCGAAGTCCGTTCGCAGATCGCCCAGGGCAAGGTTGATTACACCATCGGGGCAGAGTGGCGGCGGCAAGACGGATTGGCGGGCCGGGGCAATTCACTCGGCATCTTCTTCAGCGTCCCGCTGCCGGTCTTCAACCGCAATCAGGGTGAGATCGAGCGGGCGCGGCAGGAGCAGCGCCAGATCGAGGCGCGCCTCCGGGCATTGGAGGCCGAGATTCGCAACCAGCTCGCCGCGTCGTGGCAGCAGTATGACACGGCGCGGGCGCTGCTCGCACAGATCGAGGCCGACATGCTCAAACAGGCGCAGCAGGTGTTGCAGACGATGGAATACTCCTACCGCGCCGGCCAGGCGAGCTTCGTCGAATTCCTCGACGCCCGGCGGGCCTTCAACGAGACGATGCAGAGCTATAACGAGGCACGGGCCGAGTACGCGCGCAGCCTCTTCCTGATCGACTCGATCACCGGAAAGGAAATACCACAGTGATGAGGGCATGTCATTTACTGATGCTGGCCTGCTTGCTCGTTGCTTCAGGCTGTGCGGGAAAGTCCGAGCAGAGTGAGAAAGCGGCCAGGCCGTCTCCAACCCCTTCGACTTCCGGCGTGATCGTCATTCCGCCTGACTCACCGAAGCTCGCGCAGATTCGCGTCGAGCCGATGCAGGTGCAGGCCGTGCCTGCCGGCGAGGTCATCGCCCCGGGAAAAGTTGACGTGAACCCGAACCGCGTTTCGCGCCTGCCCCTACCCGTGGCGGGCCGGGTCTCGCAGGTGCTCGTCAAACTCGGCGACACCGTGAAGGCAGGCCAGCCGATCCTGACGCTGGAGAGTTCCGACGCAGACGCAGCGGCTGCCGGGTACCTGCAAAGCGAGGCCGGGATCAGGCAGGCCAATGCCGCGCTGACGCAGGCCAATGCCGCGCTGGCGAAAGCCAACACCACGCAGCGCAAGGCGCAGGCCGATTACGATCGTGTCACCGACCTGTTTGAGCACGACGCGGTGGCGAAGAAGGAGGTGCTCAACGCCGAGAGCGATCTGAGACAGGCGAAGGCCGAGGTGGAGACCGCACAGGCCGGGGTCGAACAGGCGAAGGCCGGGATCGAGCAAGCGAAGGCGCTGCGCGCACAGGCGGCGCGGCGGCTCACGGTGCTCGGACTCAAACCCGGTGAAGCGAGGCCGCAGATCGTCGTGCATTCGCCGCTCGCCGGGAAGGTGCTGGAGATCAGTGTCGTGGCGGGCGAGTTCCGCAATGACACGACGGCGCCGGTGATGACGATTGCGGATTTAAAGTCGGTGATGATTTCGTCTGACGTGCCGGAAAGCTCCATCCGGTTGATCAAAGTCGGCGAATCGGTTGACATCACGCTCGACGCTTATCCGGGGCAGACTTTTCACGGGCGTGTGGCGCGGCTCGCCGACACGCTCGACCCGAAGACGCGCACGATCAAGGTCCTGATCGAACTCGACAACTCACGCGGTCTCTTCCGCCCGGAGATGTTCGGGCGGATGCGCCACCTGGAGGCGGTGAGGCAAATGCCGGTGCTGCCGGTCGGCGCGATCATTCAGGGCGACGGGCGCAACCTGGTTTACGTCGAACTCAGCAAGGGAAGGTTTGAAGCCCGCCAGGTCGAGTTGGGCAACCGCGTGGGCGAGGTCGTCGCGATCACGAGCGGCGTGAGTCCCGGAGAACGCGTGGTGGTTGATGGGGTGATGCTGCTCAAGGGATAGCCGGGAGGCCGTTGTGATCAGACTGCTGCTCAGATTCGCGCTGCAACAAAGACTGCTCTTCGTCGCCCTCGGCCTGGTGCTCGTCGGCGTCGGGGTCTATGTCTTCACGAACCTCCGGATCGAAGCCTACCCCGACATCTCCGACACCCAGGTCGTCGTCATTTCACAGTACCCGGGCCACGCGGCGGAAGAGGTCGAGCAGCAGGTCACGGTTCCGATCGAGCGCGCCCTCAACAACGTGCCGCGCGTGAACGGCCGGCGCTCGCGCACGATCTTCGGCCTCTCGGTCGTCGAACTCACCTTTGCCGACCCGACGGATGATTATTTTGCGCGGCAGGTGGTGACCGAGAAACTGCGCGACGCCACGCTGCCGGCCGGCGTCTCGCCGTCGCTCGGGCCGCTCACCTCGGGGATCGGCGAGATGTACCGCTACCGGCTGGAAGGCGGCGGCGATGATGCGCTCAAACTGCGCGAGCTTCAGGACTGGGTCGTGATCCCGCGCCTGCTTCAGGTTCCGGGCGTCGCCGACGTGGCGCCGTTCGGCGGATTGGTCAAGCAGTATCAAATCGAGATCGACCCGTTCGCGCTGGAGAAGTACAAGCTTTCGATCAAACAGATCGCCGACGCGATCAACGCCAACAACCAGAACGCGGGCGGCGCCATGCTCGATAACAAACAACAGAGCATGGTGATCCGCGGCGTGGGGCTGATCCAGTCGGTCGCCGACCTGGAAAACATCGTGCTGGATGCGGCGAACGGCGTGCCCATCTTCGTCCGCGACGTGGGCAAGGTTCAGCTCGGGGCCGCGCCGCCGACAGGCATCTTCGGCATCAACGACCGGTCGGGCGGGGTGGAGGGCATCATCCTCATGCGCCGCTGGGAGAACCCGAGCGAAGTGCTCAAAGCGCTCAAGGCCGAGTTGGAGGACATCACCTCCTCGCGCCTGCCCGCCGGGGTGAGGATCGTCCCGATTTATGACCGCACGGATCTGGTCAACAACACGCTGCACACCGTCTCGCGCACGCTGCTTGAAGGCTTAGTGATCGTGATCGCCGTGCTGCTGCTCTTTCTCGGCAACGTGCGGGCCGCGCTGCTGACCGCGCTGACGATCCCGCTCTCGCTGCTCTTCGCGTTCATCTGCATGTACCTCGCCGGGATTCCGGCGAACCTGCTCTCACTCGGCGCGATTGATTTCGGGATCATCGTGGACGCGACGGTGATCATGGTGGAGCACATCGTTCACGAGCTGGAAGCGCGCGAGCGGAGAGGCGAATTGCGCGACCCGACCGACGCCATCCGCACCGCCGCGCTGGGCGTCGCGCAGCCGATCTTCTTCTCGCTGCTGATCATCATCTCGGCCTACATCCCGCTTTTCACGATGGAGCGCGTCGAGCGGCGGCTGTTTGCGCCGATGGCCTTCACGGTGGCGAGCGCGCTGGTGGGCTCGCTGATCTTGTCGCTGACGCTGGTCCCGGTGCTCGCGACCTGGCTCTTCCGTCACGGCGCGAAGAGCTGGGAGAACCCGCTGCTCCGCTGGGCGTCGCGAAGATATGAACACCTCCTGAAGATCAGTCTCCGGCGGGCCGCGCTGACTGTCTCGGCGGCCGTCGGTTTGGTGCTCGCCTCTTTTTTGCTGGCCGGCGCCTTGGGGTCGGAGTTTCTGCCGCAGCTCGACGAAGGCGTGATCTGGATTCGCGCCAACCTGCCGCCGGGCATTTCACTCTACAAGTCGGCGGAGATCAGCCATCAGATTCGCAGCCTGATCATGCAATCGAAGGAAGTCAAAACGGTCATGTCGCAGACCGGGCGCAACGATTCGGGGACTGACCCGTTCGGACCGAACCGCAACGAGCTGCTGCTCGACCTGCAGCCTTACGACACCTGGCCTTCAGGCAAGACTAAACGCGATTTGGTGGAAGAGCTGGGGCAAAAGCTGCGCGCCGCCGTCCCCGGCGCATCCTTCAATTTCACGCAGCCGATCATCGACACCTCGACCGAGATGGCGACCGGCTCTTCCGCCGACCTGGCCGTGATCATCAGCGGTGCGGATCTGAAAAAGCTGCGCGAGCTGGCCACGCAAACTTTGGCGATGCTGCAAGGCGTCCGCGGCGCGGCGGACGCGGCCATCGAACAGGAGGCCGACCAGGCGCAGCTCCGCATCCGCATCCACCGACAGGAAGTGGCGCGCTACAGCATCAACGTCAGTGACGTGCAGGACGTCATCGAATTGGCCCTCGGCGGGCGCGCGGTGAGCAGCATCTTTGAAGGCGAGAAGAAATTCGATGTCACCGTGCGCTACACGCCGGAAGCGAGAGTTGATGCCGCAGCCATCGGACGGATTCTGATTCCCACCCGCGACGGCGGGCGCGTACCGCTTTCTCAACTGGCGGAGATCAGCGTCGCCGAAGGCGCAACGATCATCGCGCGGCGCGAGAATCAACGGCAGATCACCATCCGCACCAACATTCGTGGCCGCGACCAGGGCGGTTTCGTCGCCGAGGCGCAACGGCGATTTGGCGAGGAGGTCAAATTGCCGGAGAGCTACCAGGTGAACTGGGGCGGGATGTTCGAGAATCTGGACCGGGCGCGCCGGCGGCTGACGCTCATTCTGCCGATCACGATTGCGCTCATCTTCGCCCTCTTGTTTTCAGCCTTCGGCAAATCGAGCTACGCCGGACTGGTGCTCATGAGCGTCCCCTTCTCGCTGGTCGGCGGGATCGTGGCGTTGTTCATGCGCGGCATCAATCTGAGCGTCTCGGCCGCGGTGGGCTTTATCTCGCTCTTCGGCGTCGCGGTCATGAGCGGCGTGCTGGTGGTCTCCGAAATCAACCGGGAATGGGAGGAGAACGGCGGCGACTTGAAAGAGGCGGTCGTCCGGGGCGCGCTCAAACAGATGCGCCCGGTCTTGATGATGATCGTGGTCGCCATGCTCGGCATGATTCCGGCGGCGCGCGCCACCGGCATCGGCTCGGACGTGCAGCGCCCGCTGGCCACCGTCGTGGTTGGCGGTCTGCTCTCCACCCTGTTTCTGACGCTGCTGGCGCTGCCCACCTTGTATTACTTGATGATGAGACGTAAATCTGACAAGTTCCCTCCTCACAACGGGGAGGAGAAACAGATTTCATCGGCAGAGGACGAGGCCGGCGCAGAAACTGAATCGGCGCCGACTCACTGACACAGGGGGCGGAAGCGATGGAACAACAAAAACTCGAAGGCAAAGCCAAAATGCTGCTCATCCACATTGATGATGACGACATGTGGGAAGGCAAGCCGCTCTATGAGGCCATCGTCGAGAAGCTGCGGATGATGGACCTGGCCGGGGCCACCGGCTATCGCGGCCTGCTCGGTTACGGGGCCAAAAACCGCGTGCATCGCAGCGGGTTTCTCGGTTTCTCGAACCTGCCGGTCATGATCAGCGTGATTGACAGTGAGGAGAAGATTCGCCGGGCCTTGCCGGTATTGGAGGAGATGATCACCGAGGGCCTGCTGGCGATGACGGACGTGGAGGTGATCAAATACACTTCCGGCAAACCTCGCCGCTGAGGCAGCCGCACGATGATCATCAAGGAGGTTGGCCGTGGTTGGTCTTTCTTGTTCGGTATCTCTGGAATTACCCGTGACGCTGCTCCTGGCGGCCTGAGCGTGCGAGCCTGTGCCTTGAAAAGGAATGAGATGATCGAAAAGAAGAGAACGCCTCGCACACTTCTCCAGCGCTTCCTCTCGACCCTTGGTCCCGGCGTCATTACCGGGGCGGCCGATGACGACCCGTCGGGCATCGCCACCTATTCTTCGGCGGGGGCGCAGCTCGGCACCTCACTTCTCTGGACAGCCCTCTTTACCTGGCCGCTGATGGGGTGCGTGCAGATGATGTGCGCCCGCATCGGGATGGTGACCGGGAGGGGCCTGGCCGGGGCGTTTAGAAAAAAGTTCCCCAAGCCGCTGTTGGTCGTCATCAGTGTGGCGCTCTTTCTGGCCAACACCATCAACGTCGCCTCCGACCTCGCGGGGATGGGAGATGCGCTGGAGGTGCTCACCGGCCTCAACTCCCATTACTTTGTCGCCCCGCTGGGCATCGGGATCGGAGTGGCGATCATCCGACTCCGCTACTACCAGATTGCTTCAGTCCTGAAATGGCTCGCCGCCGTCCTCTTTGTCTACGTGATCACTGCCTTCCTCGTTCACCCGGATTGGTCATCCGTGCTCAAGGCTACTTTCATCCCTTCCCTGCCGCACGGCCACGAGGCTTGGGCGACACTGGTGGCCATTCTCGGCACGACCATCAGCCCGTATCTCTTTTTCTGGCAGGCCGCCCAAGAGGTCGAAGAAGAAAAAGCGAAAGGGAGGCGGCTGCTGGTTCAGCGCGAGGGCGCCACGAAGCGAGAAATCAATGAGCGCGGGCTCGACGTGGGAGTGGGCACGTTTTTTTCAAATCTGGTGATGTATTTCATTATTCTCACCACGGCGCTGACACTCCACAAAAACGGCATCACTGATGTCACTTCATCAAAGGAGGCGGCTGAAGCCTTAAGGCCTCTGGCGGGAAACCTGGCCACTACCCTCTACACCATTGGCGTCCTTGGCACCGGGCTGTTGGCGATTCCTACCCTTTCCGGGTCCGCCGCTTATGCTTTTGCTGAGACCTTCGACTGGAAGACCGGGCTGGACCGCAGACTACGCCGCGCCCGTCCTTTTTACGCCGTCATTATCATCTCCACGGCGGTCGGCATCGGGATGGATTTTATCGATGTCAATCCGATCCGGGCGCTGTTTTGGACGGCGGTCATCAACGGGCTGCTGGCGCCGTTTCTCCTCGTGGGGATTTTTCTCATTGCGATAGACAAAAAGATAATGCTTGGGCAGCCGAGCTCTTTGGTGACTCGCGTGATGGTGGCTCTCGCCACCGTGCTGATGTTCGGCGCGGCGATAGGAATGTTCGTGTTTTGAGGCCCCAGAGATGGGTGGCGAACGGCCCTTTCTTGGTCTCGAGTAAGTTCACTGTTGTTCGTCTATCTGATTCAGCGTTTCTGGAATTACCTGTTACGCCGCTCTTGGCGGCAGGCGCGGGTGAGCCTGCGCGTCTACCAAGCGCTGGCCGAGCGTGAGCCACGCCGGGAGTTACGCGCAACGCTCCTGCAACTGGCCGGAAGCCAGGAGCGGCGCGCCGACCGTCAGGCCCAGCGACTGCGCAAGCTGTGCGCCCCACTCCCGGAAGACCGCGACCGGTTAGGTGAGCGAATGTGGCGCTGGCTGCTGGTCCGCTGCGGCTCCGGATGGGCTCTCGCCTGGATCGACCTGATCGAAGACTTCGATCTGTTCCTCTCCACGGCCGTGACGTGGTTGACGGCCAGAGTGGCGGCGTGGAGGGCCAGGGCGCCGCACTAATTAGGCGGATGGCAACAAATCGCCCTTACCCCGTGCACGGGATAAGTCGCCAACCCTCATCCTCAATCACGCTTCGATTCACAAGAGTCAGGCGCTACACGACCGGCTCTCGTGCCACCCGCCACCGGAGCTGGCCGATGTGCCCAAGTCTGCCGTTCACCGGGATCACCCAATTGAGAAACTCTGGTGGCGACGCAAAGGCTTTGTCACGGCCAACCGCTGCTGTTGGTCGATGGAGGAACGGCTCGCGGTGGCCGACAAGTTTTTCAAACAACTGACTCCCGACCAAGTCTTCCGACTGGTCGCCTGAAAAGTGCCCCGAACTTTTCGTGAGGCTCCGCCAGCCTCGCCTCATCTGCCAACCGCCCTGAGTCGTGTGAGACCGCCCAGGGCGGTGTCAGCTTCTCTGGTCGTTACTTCTTGTCACAGGCCAAGGCCGCGTGTAATTGATTCAAGGCGCGGTTGGTCGCTTCCAAAGCTTCGGCTTTGTGTCCGTGAAAGTCGGTGGCCGCATGCTCCAGATCATCCTTCGCTCCTTCCAGGGCATTGATCGCGCGCCGGATCATGGGATGACGCTCAGCTCCCTGCTTGCCGCCCTTCCCACCGGCCTGGGCCGCCGCGCCAGAGGCGGAGGTCTCCGGCCGATAGCTCGCCAACTGCAACACCGGCATCCCGCTCGGCTCCGCCGCCGCGCGGTCACTGCTTAAGGCAAGTTGGAGTTGCTTGATGGCATGGTTCGTCGCCTCCAGCGCTTCCACGCGGTGGCCGCAGAAGTCATGGGCCGCGTTTTGCAGATCGGTCTTGGTTGCCTCAAGGGCCCTGATCGCCTGGCGGATCTTGGGATGGCGCTCGCCTTTTCCCTGCATCGCGGCTTGATTCTTGGCGGTGTTCTGTGCCAAGGCCGTGGTGGCCGTCAAGGCGGCGACGAGACTGAAAGCAGTGAGTAAGGTGATCAATGTCTGCTTCATGTTTCCTCCATTGGTTGTCAACTGTCGGCTGTGCCGACGAGAGTTTCACGAGTCAGTGGCCGCGCCCTACAGCCCCCGCTGTGCGGCACTGGCCGCGGCGAAAGTGGCAAAGAACGTACCAGTAGAACAGGCTCAAGGATGAGCGAAAGCGCGAGGAAAAAGGGGCGTTTCTCCTGGCGGGAATGAATTGGGAGGGGCGCAGGTGTGGCAGATTTGGAGCCGGACAGCCATCCTGCCGCAGCGGAAAACTTACCGCGCCCCGGCGCAGGATGAAGGTGGTGGTGATCGTGATTGAAGCTGGGGCCGGCCGAGTGCCCAGATTGAATTTGCGAGCCACGAGCCGCTTTGATGATTTCGCCAGCCGCATCCGTTACCAAACAATCCCCTACCCGTAATACACGCTGTTGCGTTCATTGGATGTTGATTTTGACTGTATTCGCCGTTTTGCCGTCAACCGTCAACACCGTCTCAACCTCACCACGCCCGATCAGGGTGCGCGGCAGGAGCGCGTTGATTTGATCCAAACCTACGAACCCACCCTGCAGCCCAGCATAAAGAACCGGCGCCGAGACTCCGCCGACCGTCGCGGTGACGACCTGCAGCGAGCTGCGATGACGAATGCCGGTGCCGAACAAGATCAGAAAGACTTGATCAGTGCTCGGTCCGAGATCAATCGGGACGCTCACGAACTTGTTCTGCGTCTGATCAAAGCGCGCCGCCGACTCGAAGCTTTGTGAGCCATCAGCCTTGACGCGCAACCCGACGGCTGCCACCACGCCTTGGCCGTCGGCGTTGGCGGAAAAGAGCCCCGGCGCCACTGCCGCAATGTTCGCCGTGCCAAAGGCGACCGGATCTCCGTTGACGGACACCGTGACTGAGGCCGTGCCGGTGGCCACTCCGGGCGGGACTTCGTAGTTCACCTGTCCGGGCGAGACGAAAAACAATTCCGCTGAGCGCGCAATCCCACCGGCGTCTTTAATCAGCACGCTGGTGCCGCCAAGGTTGGTCGGCAGTGGCAGCGTTGTCGCTCCTTGTGTCACGGTGGCAAGATTTACTCCGAACGCCGCGGCGATGACCTCCGGCGCCAGCGTCGCTGTATAGTTCGCGGAGGAGACGCTGGCGACCGTGCCTGGCCCGCTCGCCGCGATCGCGGAGTAAGCCTGCGCCACTTTCGTCCCCGTCGCCGTCAATTGATACGTGCCGCCGGATGGCGCGATCAGATTGCTGCTGTCGAAGTAGGCGAGCGCGACCGAGTGACTCTTGGCGTAGGACGTGATGTTAGTGTGGTATGGCTCGCTGTCGTTGCAGCCGCCCCATTCCGTGATGGCGGTGGCGTGGCCGTGTTGCTGCGCATAGCTCACCAGCGGGCCGAAGTTTTGCGGCCAGTTGGCGTAGCGTGGTGACGCGGGTTCGCTGCAGGTCCCATTGGGCCCGGCGTAGAGATGAAAATTCCAGACGATGTTAGACCAGGCCAGGTCCGGCAGCGTGCCCTGGACAATCGATTCGAAGACCGTGCCGGTGTCCTCAACGAAAATGAGCGACTGCGGGCTGTAGGTGCGGATGGCGGCGATCAATTGGTCTTGGCCGTCGCTCCACGTGTTGTTATCAATGCCGCGCATGTCCTCCCAGGTGTCGTAAAGAATCGCCGGATCGGCCGCGTACTTTTCCGCGAAGGCGGCCCAAAACGTAAAGGCCGTGTCGATGTTATTGCCGGTGGTGTCCTGCGCCGGGCAAACCGCAGGGTTGGCCTGGCAGTTCAGATCGCCCTGGTTGGGCGCCGGGCAGTTCTTGCCATCAGCGCCGCACGGCGGATCGGGGAACTGTCCCGCCTTCAGAATCAGCACATAGTTGCCGTACTTCTTCGCCCTTTGAATCAGCAAGTCGATATAGTTTTGATAAGTCAGGTTGGCGATGGGCACTTGCACATTGTTTGTCCACCAGGCGGCATTGACGAAGATGCGCACCAGATTCATCGAGAGCAACTGATTTTGCGCGGCGTACTCCTGGTCGGTCGCATTGGCGTCGGCATTCCCGGAGCCAGTGCTGCTGCGATTGAGTCCGCGCAGCAGGACGGGCTTGCCCGCATCGTTGAGGATAATGCCCGCCGCGGAAACGTGCAGCGGACGGAACGCGGGCGGCTGCGCTTGGAGGGCCGTGGCGAGCAGCAGTGCCAGTGCGAACAGCAGTGTCAGTGTGAGCTTCATTGCAGCGTCACCCACATCGGGCTCACCCAGACGATCTGCCCGTCGGTCTGGAGACCGCGCACATAATAGTAACTGGTCTTGCCCTGCTGCGCGGTCTGGTCACGCCAACTGAATGCCAGGACGCGATTCCCGCTGGTGGAATAAACAATCGTGTCGTCTTTGACCACCACCACGCTCTGGAACGGGGCCGTTCCCCACAAGCGCACGGTGAAGACCGGTGGGCTGGTGGTGGTGAATGACTCGCCCATGAAATGGCTACCGCTGCGAAAGTCCGCCAGGATGTTATCGGTTGAGCCGTACAGCCGGCGTTTTCGCATCGCATCTAGCAGGCCCGCGCGCGTTGGCGTGGTCACCCAGATGTTGGTGAAGGAAATATGCGTGGAGATGTGATCGCTCGAGGCTTCGAACCCGAGTTGGTACCTATTGTCCAACAATGCCTTCGAAACG
>Ga0207646_10002334_pt1 | contig 22461 bp, 19 predicted proteins | sample KBSK5502metaG_FD_184343 | JGI IMG/M metagenome (GOLD analysis project Ga0207646, IMG submission 184343) | Corn, switchgrass and miscanthus rhizosphere microbial communities from Kellogg Biological Station, Michigan, USA - KBS K5-50-2 metaG... | ecosystem: Host-associated > Plants > Roots >... | reverse complement strand
TTCGCTATCACTTCACCTCCATCAGGTTGTGAAGAGGACTTGCACCTCCAGGCTGTTGAACATGCTCGGCACACAAAAGAAAATTCCCAGCTGCGGTCAGCGCAGCCGGGAATTTTTCATTCGGTGGAATTAATCTGGTCGGCAGTCCTACCGTTCAGCCGACGCGGATGTCGACGCCTGCGTCACTAGCAACATCTTTGTGCCGCTATCAAGCCTCACATTCTTGCCCGCGGAAGTAATCACCGATCCCTCCGTCGAGTTCGCGGCGTTACTGTTCAGGCTTAAGCCATTAATGCCGAACACGCCGCGGCTCGTCGGTGTCAATTCTCCTGACGCAGTCAAGCCCCCCTGCGTTTGGCCAGCAGTATTGGCTGCTCCTCCCACGGTAGAATTCACTGCGCCAGTTTGGTCTTGTACCGTGCGCGGAACCGTGCTCGCTGCGCCACTGGCTGCGCCGCCTACCGTGCTGCCCACGCCACCTACGACGCCGCGATTGCCTGCTGTGCCGGCTCCGGCCGCGCCCGCTTCGATGTTACCGGCTGGCTGCAGCTCTTCGGGATTCACTGCGGCCGCTCGCTGGTCTGATGCGAGCGCTCGAATCGTGACCTGCAGCGGCACCTCGTGGCCGTCTTTCAGTACTGCGCGGTCAAACTGTATTGCCAGCGCGGAATCCGCATCTCCCTTGGAACGCGCGCTCGCCCGTGTCACGTGTCCTACGAGCTTCGTGCCCTTCGGGATGATTACTTTGCCGTCCGACTTCACGGCATCCGTCGTCTGAGCGGTGACCGTTTCGCCCGCCTTTGCCTTCTTGGAATCAATTGTCTGAGTTAGCTGCGCATTCACCGCTGTCCCTGCTGCAAGCGAAGCAGACGGCTCATTCTGATTCGCCGATGCTCCTGCACTGGCCTGCCCTGAGGCTCCGGCGACCGTGCCGGACCGTTCGGTCGTCTGGCCGATGGCCACCGAGCCGCTCATCAGCAGCGCTACAATCGCTAGAAAATGAATCATGCGTGCCATAGAGCTATTCCTCCTTACGTATGGATAATGCACTCGCCAAGCCATCGCTTAGCTATTCATAATATTGGAGTTAGCCTAACCATGCTACGTAGAAAAAGCTCCGCCTGTGTAGCTTTGTCCGCTCACCGAACCTTTTGGGATAGGGAGTCTGGGTAGAACCTTAGCGAACATCCGGCGAAGAGGCCGGTGGTTGGACCACGATCAAAAGGTGCGTGCCATTTTCGAGTCTTACGCCGTGCTTCGCGCCAACCAGCACAGTTCCGTGCGAGCCTTCAGAAACTGGCGTAAATACTCGTAAGTTCGGATCGCTGAACGCGCCCTTACTGTCCGGAGTAAACAGTCCTTTGCGATCGAGTCCGCCTTCAATTCTTGGTCCTGGGACATCGGGCGAAACAGTGCGTTTCGGCACGGTAAAGGTCGAAGGAACGACTTGAGATTCAGCGGCTCCAAGGCCGGGCCCTGTTCTTACTGGCCCGTCCATCCGATACTCTTCGTACTTCTCGCGCGATGGAATGGTCGGTTTGGCGCCAACAGGAGCCAATGCCTGAATGCCCGCGTTCAGCTCGGCTTCTTGGCCGTTCTTTAAAACTGCGCGATCAAACTCCACAAACAGCGCTGAAGTTTGTTCTCCATCCGCGCCAGTGCGAACGACATGTCCCACAATTCGGCTGCCCTTCGGAAGAAGCACGCTCCGTTGATAAACCACGGATTCTGTAACGATCGCATTGACCACGTCACCCGGCTTGCTCTTTGAGGAATCCAGTTCCCCCAACAGCGACGCATTAATCGCTGTGCCGGTGCTCAGCGGAATCGTAATTGCCGGTCCCTGTTGAACCGGCTTTTTGTCTGCATTATTTTGCGCCATCACGCCACCAGAAAGCGCCATTGCAAGGAGTGCCGTTCCATACAGTTTAGTTGTCATAGGAGGCCTCCTTTCTTCAGGACTGGAGGATAGATCTTTGGTAGATAGACAATACCATCAAGAGAGTGTGCAATACCAACGCCAAATCGTAAATCCTTTGTTCGCTGTATGCATGCTTCGGTCGGGTTTGCTGGTTTCTACCCAATTTGCGGTAATAGTACCCGATTCTTACCAGCTGCGTGTGGCGTTTCCGCCACACCCAATTGGCCCGTCGTCCCGCCGACAGCCAGCAACTCTATGCTCGAATGATTCCCAGCGGTTTCGCCACTTCCGCCAAGATGTCCGCTGCCTTCACTAGCTGCTCCTTCTTGTGTCCGGCGCTCACAATCGCTCGCAGCCGCGCCTTGCCTTCCGCCACGGTCGGGTAGCCGACTGCCGGGGCAAACACACCTGCCTCAAACAGTTTGTTTGAAAACTCGAACGCCTTCGCCGCATCGCCCACGTGGATCGGCACGATCGGCGTTTCGCTCGCCTTGAACAGGAATCCGCGCTTCTTCAGTTCGCGTTTGAAAGTCTTCGTATTCTTCCAGAGTTTTTTCACCAGCTTTTCTCCTGCTGGAGAATCGAGTAAGGAAAATGCCGCGATGCACGCCGCCGTAACTGCCGGCGGGTGTGAAGTGGAAAACAAAAATGGCCGCGCGCGCAAATAGAGAAAATCGATCAGTTCCCGCGAACCGCAAACATAACCGCCCATTACGCCGATCGCTTTGCTCAGTGTGCCGACTTGAATATGCACGCGTCCATGGCAATCAAAATGATCAATCGTTCCGCGGCCGTTTCGTCCAAGCACTCCGCTCGAGTGCGCGTCGTCCACCATCATGATGCAATCGTATTTTTCCGCCAGCGTGCAAAGCTCCGGCAGCGGCGCAATGTCTCCGTCCATGGAAAACACGCCGTCAGTGATAATCAGTTTTTTCCCCGGAAAACTTGCATGTTCCTGCAGAATTCGTTCGCAATCCTTTACGTCCTTGTGTTTGAAAACCTGGATGGTCGCTTTCGAGAGCCGCGCACCATCGATGATCGACGCGTGATTCAATTCGTCCGAAACGATCAAGTCCTCTTTGCCGAGCACCGCGGCGACTGTTCCCGCATTCGCCGTAAATCCTGACTGGAACACCACGCACGCTTCGACGTTCTTGAATTTTGCAATCTGCTCTTCCAGTTGCATGTGAAGCTGCATCGTTCCGGCGATTGTGCGCACTGCGCCCGCACCTGCTCCATATTTTTTTGCAGCTTCTATCGCAGCTTTTCGCAGCGCCTTATGCGTCGTCAGTCCCAAATAGTTGTTCGACGCGAGATTGATCACCTCTCGCCCGTCAAACGTGCACACCGGTTTCTGCTCGCCTTCGAGCACACGCAGTTTGGGCGCCACGCCCTTCGTTCGCAGTTCTTGCAACTGGTCGCTGACATACTGGAGCGGATTCTGCTTCATCGTTTGCGTTCCTTGCTCAGACATTCTTCATCTCCGTTTTTTCCGGGCTGGCTTTGCGCGCTGCCATCGCGGGCCTGCCCTGCATTGGCGGGCGCTGCGACGGATCTCAACTTCGCAGGCGAGCCGGGTGCCCACCTGTTGCAGAATACTTTTCGATCACTCTATCCTATACGTCCTTACTGGGGCATTCCATTTGGAATCAACAAAATTTTCCCTGCAAGTCCGCCCTGCAGTTTTGCAAAGGCGTCTTCAAACTGTTCGAGCTTCACGCGCTCGCCGAATAGCGGCTCCAGGTTCAATCGCCCGGCTTTCAGCAGCGCCGTCATCTGCACCCAGGTCTCGTACATGCGCCGGCCGTAAATTCCCTGCACGGTTGCGCCCTTGAAAATCACGTCGTTCACCAAATCCAGCGGCACATTCTCAGTAGGAATTCCCAGCAGGGAAGCGCGTCCGCCCGCCCGCAGCGCTTTGAAGCCTTGCTGGATGGCTGTCGGATTTCCACTCATCTCGAGTAGCACGTCCACTCCGGTTTTGTTTGTCTCGCTCAATATTTTCGCAACAGCATCTTCCGCCGCCGGATTGAGCACGACGTCCGCGCCCATCTTCTTCGCCATCGCGCGCCGGTGCTCATTCGTTTCCGTCGCGAATACTGCCGAGCTTCCGCAGGCCTTCGCCACGGCAATCGACATCAATCCGATGGGCCCGCATCCGGTGACCAGCGCCGTACGCCCCGCGATCGGTCCCGCTAAAACCGTGTGCACCGCGTTTCCCAGTGGGTCGAGAATCGCGCCGTACCGTTCAGGAATTGCGGCGTCAAGTTTTATGATATTCGCCGCGGGAATTTTTACGAACTCCGCGAAAGCTCCGTCCTGATCGATCCCGATAATTTTTACGTTCGGGCAGATGTGCGCTTCGCCCACGCGGCATTGGTGGCAGTGTCCGCAGTTTACGTGCATTTCCGCGCTGACGAAGTCGCCCGCTTTGACAGCCTCAACTTCGTCGCCAATTTTTTCCACGACGCCGCAAAACTCGTGCCCCAGCGTCACCGGCGGCTTGATTCTTCCCTGCGACCATCGATCCCATCCGTAAATATGCAGGTCCGTTCCGCAAATCGATGCGGCCCTCACGCGGACCAGTACATCGGTCTGACCGATCGCCGGAGTCGCTGCCGTCTCCAGCGAAAGCCCACGCGCCGCCTGCATTTTCCGCAACGCCTTCATCATTCGCCTTTGAAAGCCATTTCGGACCACATCACTTCGGGGAAATACATACAGGCAGGCTCCTCACTTCCGCACAAGAAATCGATGGTAGCACATGCGAGGAACGGCTTCAGCCCGCGCGCCCGGCTGGCATCCGCGAACTCCGCTCGGAAATTCTCTCGCACACGTGCGCCACCCACAATGCGGCGAATATTCCAGCGAACACATCCATGGTGTAGTGTGCTCGCAGAACCAAAACAGCGGCGATTTCGAAAATCACTACGCACACCGCAAGCACGGTCAGCCATTTTCGCCGGAATCGCGCGAGTTCCGTCGCGCCAAAAACCGCGATGGCCGTATGTCCGCTGAAGAAGAAATCGTTCGCCACGCCATAGGTGACGAGGAGCGAAGGAAATCCGGGATAGTGCCAAATGATTCCGGACGGCGGCGGCAGCGAACACAGCGCCTGCATCACTTGCCGGGTCACAAGGAGAATCGCTAACCCAAGAAACGGGCGAAGTTTTCCCGCGACGATCCAGCTGCCGAGAAGAAAGATCCCCATCGCATCGATCAGCGCAGAACTGAAGATCAGCAGCCCATTCGCCCCGCGCGGAGCACTCTGAAAAAATGCGTTTAAGCCTGCAGTCAGTTTGTGAAGTCCGTCTCCAATCGGCTGCGTTGGTGAACTGCGCGCTCCCAGCAACGATTGTGTCCAAAACCATACCGCCAACGCGATCAGGGTGATCAGAACTCGCAGTGCGAGCCCCTTCTTTACACGGAATCGCTTGTCTTCCGCCCGGGCGGACGCGCTCGCTCCGACAGCGACCGGCAGCGCTTCAGGCAAGCTCATTTCCAAGCTCCTTCACGCGCCGCAAATCCAATTTCCCCGTTCCCAGGTACGGTATGGTCTCGATCCGTCGAAATTGATCCGGACGCGGCTTCCAAAGCGCTGGAAGGTCAGCCTCCGCAAATCTGGCGAGGCATTCTTTCAACGCTTCCTCCTCCAGCGTGTGCAGCACGATCAATCTCTCGCCTTTTCGTTCATCCGGCACGGCCGTCACCACGAATGCCTGCTCCGGCGCTGCCGCAATTTCCTGCAACTTGTCTTCGATCTTGATGTGCGGCACCATTTCGCCGCCGATTTTGCTGAAGCGGCTGAGCCGGTCGGTAATGCGCACGAATCCGTCTTCGTCAATCGTGGCAATATCTCCGGTGTTGTACCACCCGTTTTGCAAAACCTCCGCCGTCTTTTCCGGACGATTCAAATATCCCTGCATTACGTTCGGTCCTCGCACCAGCAACAGACCGGGCTGATTCAACCCTTGCACCGCTTGTGTTTCCGGATCGACGGTGCGCAAAACGATTCCCGGCAGCGGATGCCCGATGCTTCCGCGCTTCGCTCCCACTTGCCGGAACGACGCGGCGCGAAAATCCATGGTATTCACCGCCACCACCGGCGAACATTCCGTGCAGCCGTACCCTTCCAGTGGACGGATTCCAAAGTGATCCTCAAAAGCTTCTGAAACGCGCGCAGGCAATTTCTCCGCGCCGGCCATCACGAACCGCAAACTTCCAAAGTCTTCGGGAGCGCATCGCCGGGTGTACGCCTGCAGAAAGGTCGGCGTCGCAAGCAGCATCGTGACGCGATATTGGCTCACCAGCGCTCCGATGGTCCTCGAATCAAGCGGGCTGGGGTGATACACGACGCCGATGCCCGCGGCACTCGTCAGGCACAGCGTTCCAGTGAATCCGAAGGAATGAAAGAACGGGAGGATCCCCAGAATGCGATCATCTCTGTGCAGCATGAAAACCTGGTTCAATTGTTCGACATTGGACGCGATGTTGTAATGCGAGAGCAGAACGCCTTTTGGATCTCCCGTTGATCCGCTGGAAAAAATAATCGTCGCAACGTCGTCGAGTTTCGTTCGCCGCTTGTTTCCGACGACGCGCTCGATTGCGCCCGCCGAAAAAAATAGCGCCGCGCAAAACGCAACTATTTTCTCCCCGGCCCGTGGTTTCTCCGCCAAATCTTCCAGGTAGATCGGCGTTCCGGGCGGCTGCACTTTTATTTTTTCCAGGAATGCACGCGAAGTTATCGTCGTTTTCAAGCCGCTCTGCTCTGCGCACGATTCGACGACTGCGTTCGACGCCGTATAGTTCAAATTCACGGAAATTTTTCCGGCGAGCATTGCGGCGAGATTCACCATCGCGCCGGCAATGGAAGGCGGCAACAGCACGCCAATCGTTTGTTGGTCCTTCCAGACCTGGCGCAGCCGGCGCGCCAGAAAAATCGTCTTCACTAACGCCGAAAAGAACTTCAAATTGGGCGTGCGCATGTCCGCCATCGCAAAACGCAGGGGATGCCGCCGAGCGGTCTCGATGAACGATTCCGGAATCGCTTTCATCTGCCCCTTGCGGCGCGCAAAGGCGTCCGCGCCGAGTTCGAGCACCGTCTGACGCGCCCCGGTCGAAGTAACCGTCGCAGGCAGTGGCTTGCCGAACGTAACGCGCACCGGATACGGAATTTTCCTCGGCCACTTCCAGAAAAATTTTCCGCCGGAAAAACTGAAGATCGATCCCCAGATTCCGTCGATGTGCATGGGAATCACGGGAACATCCAGGCCTTTCAAAATTCGCTCCATACCGCGGCGGAACGGCATCATCTGACCGATGCGCGTCATCTGGCCCTCCGGGAAAATACATACCAGTTCACCCTCCTGCAATGCGCGCGTTGCTTCTCGCAGCGAATGGATCATTTCCCGCGGCCGCTGCTGTGCGGAAATCGGAATCACGCCAAGAATTTTCGCGAACGGTTTCACGATGGGATGCTCGTACGAACCCTTGAACATCAGGAAGCGCACCGGGCGGTCCGTTGAAGCGATCACCAGCGCGGCGTCCGCCATCGATGCGTGATTCGGCACCAGCAAAGCGCCACCGCGCGCAGGTACATTCTCTGCGCCGCTGATGTCCATCCGATACAGTGTGTGCGTGGCGAACCACAACACCAGCCGCAGCAACGAATCCGGCAGCAGCCATACTACATAAATCGTCGCGGCCAAAGTTCCCGCCGATGCCCAGAAAAATACGGCGGCGGATCCCTGATGCAGCAAATGAGTCAAGGCGTAGTACACGCCTGCCTCGACGCCGACTCCGATGAACGAAAAAAGATTCGCAGCCGCGATCACCGCGCCTTTGTGCTGCTCGTCTGGGCGGTGCTGGATCAGCGCATTGATGGGCACGATGAAAAATCCGGCCGAAAATCCAAGAAGCGAAAGAAACACGAGCACGGCGGTAAAGGAGAGCCCGTTGATCGCCAGCAGCGCGCCAAAAACGGTTATCCCCATTGCGCCGAGAGGGATCAATCCATATTCGATTTTTCCGCCGGAGAGGTACCCCGCCGCAAGACTTCCAATGCCGATGCCAATCGCGATCGCCGCTTGTAAATAGGCCGCGTGCGTTTCGTCAACCTTTAGAACGTCGCCGCCGTACAAAATGATGTTGACTTGCAGCAGTGCGCCCAGGAACCAAAAATACGTGTTTCCAGCGACCGCCAACCAAAGCACGCGATCGCCGCGAATAATCTTCGTCTGCGCCCATACATCGCCTAAAAGATTAAAGCGGAATTTCCGGGAAGCATCGGCGGGCGGCACACGCGAAATTCCAAAGCTGCACACGAGTCCCACGACGGTGAAGGCCAGGAGCAGCAGACCCGCGTGCCCCATGCGGCCCGCATAGATCTTCACGAGGTACGCGCCGGCAACGCTTCCGCCAATCAACGCCAGAAACGTTCCCAACTCGATTACGCCGTTACCCCAGGATAGCTTTTCAGGTGGAAGAATTTCCGGAAGTGATCCGTATTTTGACGGCCCGAAAAGCGCGGCCTGAGTGCTCGCCAGAAAAATGGCGGCGAGCACGAGGTATAAATTCATCGTCGCCAATCCCGCTGCCGCCACGAGCATCACGGCCAATTCAAAAAACTTTAGGCCGATTGTGACGCTGCGCTTGCTGTAGCGGTCGGCAAAGTAGCCGCCGGTCATCGAAAAAAGAATGAAAGGGACCGCGAACAGCGCCTGCACGTAAAAAACAAGTTGATCGCGCACGCCCGGGTCGCCAGCGGAGTTTTGGGCGAAGGCGTGCGCCAAAATCAGAAAAATAACGAGATTTCGCAGCCCGTAATCATTAAACGCGCCCTGAAACTGCGTTGCAATCAGGCTCCAAAAACCGCGCCGCCAACTCGGTGATGTTGCGGGCATGTTTTCTGCCATCGGCGGCCTCCCCTGGGGCGACGACCACGCTGCGTTGAATCGTTGGCTGACGTACAGCGGGTTTAGATGTCGCAGAGGTCGGCGGCTTGGCGCAGCGACGTGAGTGGATCGCGCGTGGGAACGAACTCGTGTGCTACGTATCCTTTGAAGTTCGTTGCGGCGATTCCGCGCATCACGCCGTCCCATTGGACTTCCTGCGTGCCGTCGAGTTCGTGGCGGCCGGGAACTCCGCCGGTGTGGAAGTGGCCCATCCACTCGATATTTTTCTGGATGGTGCGGACGAGGTCACCTTCCATGATTTGCATGTGATAGATGTCGTAGAGCAACTTCACGCGCGGCGAGTTCACCGCCTGTACGACCATTAAGCCCCAAGCCGAGTGATCGCACATGTAGTCGTGGTGGTCGACTTTGCTGTTAAGCAGCTCGATGCAGATGTTGACGCCGTTGTCCTCGGCAATTTTCTTCACGCGGTTGAGGCCGATGATGGTATTTTTCGCGCCCTCTTCATCGGACATGCCTTCACGGTTACCGGAAAACGTGATGACGTTGGGCACGCCCGCCTTGGCAGCCAGGGGAATGGTTTTGCGAAACGCTTCCTCAATTTTGGCGTGGTTTTCCACGCGGTTCATGGCGCTCGCGATTTCGCCGCCGCCACCGTAGCCCATGCTGCAGATCAGCCCGTAACGTCTCGGAACTTCCCACTCATCCTCCTTCAATAAATCGACGGCCTTCAATCCGATCTTGGCGGAGTACTCACAAAGCTGATCGAGAGGAATTTTCTGATAGCACCAGCGGGAAACGGACTGGCGAATGTTGCCCTTGCGTTTGATGGGAACGTCTTGGCTGGGCCAGGAGACAGAAGGAAGAGAGGCCATGGTCGCTCCTGTGAGAGCGGTTTTAAGCACATTGCGCCGCGATATTGTGGACATGATAGGCAGAGTGTACCGAAGAAGCGACGGCAAAAGACGAAATTATTTTTTCGAGTGCTTGCTTTGTCGCGTGGTCCCCTGAACGGCAGCGTAGAGCCCGTTCCGTAAGGAAGTGTCGTGTTCAACGCTTAACGAAAGCGCTGCATCCAACTCCGCAATCTTAGGGGCAGCTCGTGCGTAGTACCCTTGAGAGCCAATTCCTATGCCAGCAAGCACAGCAGCTACGGGTTTGCCCGCCATACAGATCGACCACGTTTCGCGTCACTACACGATGGGCGAATCCTCCATCCGCGCGGTGGATGATGTTTCGCTCGTCGTTCCCACCGGAGAGTTCCTTGCCCTTCTCGGCAGTTCCGGGTCCGGGAAATCTACTTTGCTGAATCTGATGGCCGGACTCGATCGTCCTACTTCGGGCTCAATTGTTTCCGGCGGTCGCAACCTTGCCGAGCTTTCGTCGCTTGAACTTGCGCGATATCGCCGCCATACCGTCGGCATGGTTTTCCAGTCATTCAACCTGCTACCGCGCATGACGCTCGAAGAAAATGTCGAGCTCCCCTTACGTCTCGCCGAAGTCGAACGCGGCGAACGGGCAGCACGCGTCCAGGAAGCGCTCGAACGCGTGCGCCTTGCAAAGCGCACCGGCCACCGGCCGAGCGAACTTTCCGGCGGCGAACAGCAACGCACCGCCATCGCACGCGCGCTCGTCAACCGTCCCAAAATTCTCTTTGCCGACGAACCCACTGGAAATCTCGACTCCGCGACGGGCGAAGCGATCCTTACTCTGCTGCGCGAAATTCAATCCACCATGGATATGACGATTGTGATGGTCACGCACGAGCGGCACCTTGCCGAGCGCTTCGCCGACCGGCTAGCGACCATGGGCGACGGAAAGCTTTTGTCAACCGCGGCAACCGAGGCCCATGCATCAACTCAGGTCACGACTCAAGCGACAACGGGAGCCGGCCAATGAAACTCCGCGATATGACTGAGCTCGCGGTACGCAATCTTCGCGAAGCGATTCTTCGCGATTCGCTTACAACTCTTGGAGTCGCCGTTGGCGTCGCTTCACTCGTCGCCATGCTTTCCCTCGGCGTGGGACTGCAGCAACTCGCATCGAGCCGGCTTGCCAAGAGCGGACTCTTCGACTCCATCTTCGTCACGCCGAAAACGAATCTTCGCGGACCGGGCGCGGGCCCTCCCGCAACACGAGCCGCGGCTCCCAAAGCGCGGCCCCTCGACGAAGCAGCGCGAGTGGAAATCACAAAGCTGCCGAATGTAATCGAGGTCTATCCGCAAATCCGGTTTTTCACGGAAGTACGCTTCGACGGAAAACCGTTCGCCACGATGGTTGCCGGAATGCCCGAATCTTCGAAACAGAGCGGCGCATTCGACGGCATGCAGGGAGCCTTTTTCTCTTCGCCGAACGCCGATGAGGCGATTCTGCAGATTGAATTCGCGAAGGAGCTGAATCCGCAAACGGCGCAATTGATCGGGAAAGAGCTGGTTTTGCGTTACGCAGAGCGGCAGTCATTGCCTTCTGACACCGGCGATGGCGTACAAAATTCCGGTGGGTTTAGCGTTGTTCCAAAAGAAAAGCATCTGCGCATCGTCGGCGTGGTGGAAACAGAGCCGGCTTCCGGTTTTGGAGGCTTCGGCAGCGGCCGCCTGCTGATTCCGTTGCCCGTCGCGGAAACCTTGCGCGCCGCGCAGGTAAACGACTTGCGCGATGTGCTTCGCGACACCTCTTCGGACAAGCCCGCTTACGCAAGCCTGACCGTGCGCGTGAAGAGCCCTTCGCTTGTGGATGCCACCGAAGCCAAAATCAAGCAACTCGGCTTCGGCGCCTTTTCTCTGCTCGACGCCTCGAAAAGCATGCGTATCTTTTTTTCGGTTTTTGATCTGTTACTGGGAATTTTCGGCAGCCTGGCTCTGGCCGTCGCCACGCTCGGCATCGTCAACACCCTGGTAATGGCCATCCTCGAACGCCGCCGGGAAATCGGTGTGCTCAAAGCGCTTGGCGCCGCCGACAGCGATGTGAAACAACTTTTCTTTGTGGAAGCCGGAGTCATGGGGCTTGCCGGAGGCGTGCTTGGAGTTTTCTTCGGTTGGCTGATCGGACAAGCGCTAACGCTCGGCACCAACATCTATTTGAAGCGGCAGGATCTGCCGGGGGTTGAAATTTCCGCCGTGCCGTGGTGGCTCATTGCAGGCGCAATCGGCTTCGCACTTCTTGTGAGCCTCATCGCCGGACTTTATCCAGCGTCGCGCGCCGCGAAACTCAATCCCGTAGACGCGCTGCGCTACGAGTAAACTATCGCCGTGACCTTTCGACAATTCTTTCTCATTTTCTTGCTCATTTTTTGTTTTACGTCTTCCACTTCGGCCGCAACCGGCCGCGTGGAGTGCAATTCGCTACCCAGTAAAATCCTTGCGCATCCGGTGAATTATTGCGTAATTCTTCCACCGAGCTACGCCGCGGACAAAACCCGCAAATATCCCGTTCTTTATTTTTTCCACGGGCTCGGCGACAACGAACAAATGTTCATCCACGCCGGCGGATTTAACCTGGTGGAAGACTTGTGGGAACACGGACAACTCGGCGAATTTCTGATTGCCACACCGAACGCGGGCGGTTCTTTTTACATTAATTCGCATGACGGGGCAGTCCGCTACGAAGATTTCCTGGTGCAGGAATTCTTGCCGGGGATCGAATCGCGCTACCGCGTGCGGGCCGGCCGCGCGAATCGCGCGGTCTCTGGGGTCTCCATGGGAGGATATGGCGCATTGCACCTCGCATTCCGTCACCCGGAACTTTTCTCCTCCGTCAGCGCGCACAGCCCAGCAATCGTCGAAAAACTTCCTGCGTTCACCGCGCCGACGCAGGGCGGCAGCATCCGCACGCGCATTCTGGGCGGAACGTTTGGTTCACCGCCCGATCCCGCTTTCTGGGATCGCAAAAGCCCGCTGACGCTCGCGCGCAGCTCAAATTTGGCAAGCCTGAAAATTTATTTCGATTGCGGAGATCATGATGACTTTGGTTTCGAAACTGGAGCCACAGCGCTCGACAGAATACTCACTTCCCGCCGCATTCCCCACGAAGCCCACATCTATCCCGGCCGTCACGACTGGCCGTACTTTGCTGAGCATCTTCCTGCGTCGCTGCAATTTCACTCGAAACTTTTTCGCCCATAGAATTTTTCCGAGGTCGATGAGGCCTATTGCTGCTGCTGTTGTTGCTGGTCCATCGAACTGGCGCTTTTTGGTTCGGGGCGTTTTGAGCGCAGCACCATTGCCGGCGGCAACTCTTCCGGCTGCGGGGCTTCAACCGGCGCAACGACCACGCGCACGCTAAGTTCACTTTCGGCTTCGCCCTTGTAGACGCCACGCGTAGGCGGCACATCAGCATAATCGCGTCCCACGGCAACGTGGATGTGACGTTCGCTACCCAATAAATTATTCGTCGGATCGAAAGCCACCCAACCTGCTTCGCCCAGATACGCCTCGACCCAGGCATGCGTTGCTCCCGCGGGCGAACGGTCTTTCGCTTTGTCTGCGTGGAAAAGATAGCCGCTCACGTAGCGGCATGGAATTTTCAACTGGCGCACCAGAGCGATCATAATGTGCGCAAAATCCTGGCAGACGCCCCGGCGCGCGCGTAACGCATCATCGATGGGCGAATCCACTTTGGTGGTGTTCGGCGCATAGTCGAATTTGTCGTAGAGCGCCTGGTTCACTTCCATCAGCAGGTTGAGTGGCGCGCCGCGCCGCTCGAGTCTTAATTCCTCGCACAGCTCCGCCAACAAATTTGTGGGCTTTGCATACTGGCTGGGAAGCAGCATCTCCCAGTAGTCGCCTTCGGCAACTCGAGTATCGAGATCTTCCCATGTGCCGTAATGCACGGCCGGCCAGGCCGCAGGATTGATGTCCACGATCGCGTGTGCCGTGACCTCGATCAGTTTGTGCCGGCCGGGAATATCGAAGTGATGCACGGCGTTTCCAAAGAAATCGCGATAGGTCATCACATTGGCCTGGGGATTCACGTCCAACGAAAAAGTGATGCAGCGCTGGCGCATATCCGAGCGCGGCTGCATGCGAACTTCCATCACGCTCTCGCCGACGGCGGGGTGATACCGAAATGTGGTGACGTGTTTGATGGAATACGCCATATATGATCCTTAATTCTTCTCTCGTCCTTAGATCACTATTTTCGTTTACGAAGCCAGTTCGGCGTCAATCGCATAGTCGAAATAGATCTGGTGAATCGCGGCGTGAATCTCCGCGCACTCACCGCGGATATTTTCCAGGTAAGTCCCCACACCTTCTTCCATGATCTCTTCAATCTGGCTGAAGCTGAGTTTCGCGCGCAGTCTCCCGGCAATTCGCGCCGGCAGCTTTTCACGGCGTTCCGTCAAATCGCCGATCACATGCAGCGCGGCGTTCATGCGGTCCACAGAAAATCGCACGGAGTGCGGCAACTCCGGGTTGAGCAGCAAAAATTCCGCGACGCGCAGCGGACGAATCTCCGCCGTCTGCGCTTTGCAATATGCCTCAAACGCCGCGCATCCCCGCAGCAGCCCCACCCAACTCAAATATTCCGCGCTGTCGACGGGCAAATCCGTCGCCGGCGCCGCGCGCCTGAAGTGCGTGTCCATCAGCGCCGCAAGCGTGTGAGTCCGTTCCACGTAGCGCCCCAGCTGGATGTACTGCCAGCCCTCGCCGTGACTCATGGTCGCATCGGTGACGCCCTGAAAAAGATGCGCGCCCTCCTGCACCGCGCGAAAAAGTTCATGTGAATTGAGAATCCAGCCTTCCTCGGCGCGCCGGTCGATCACCTGCAAATAAAGTTTGTTCAACTGCTCCCACATTTCGGAGTTGCATTGTTCACGCACGTGGCGCAGATTCTCGCGCGCCGCCGACATGCAGGAAACAATCGAGGATCCATTCGCGCGGCTGAACACCAGCGTTTCCGCAAGTTGCAGCGGATCCAGCCTGCCCTGCACGCCGGCGACTTGCAGCGCATCGACGAGAAACCGCCAGCGGCCTGCGCCAACTTCCGGCGACTGGTCCAGCCACAGTTGCAACTCGACATCCAGCAGACGCGCGGTGTGTTCTGCGCGCTCCAGGTAGCGGCTCATCCAATAAAGATTCTCTGCGACGCGCGACAGCATGCCAGCTTCGCGCTTGAAAGTTTTCACGTAGAAATTTCGTGGCGGCCTCATGCGACTCCCGGCCCTCCCGTAGGATCGCCGTCCCGCAGCACCCAGGTATCCTTGCTGCCTCCACCCTGCGAAGAATTCACCACCAGCGAACCTGGGCGCAGCGCCACGCGCGTCAGCCCGCCAGGAACGATCGTCACTTTCTCTCCCATCAAAATGTACGGCCGCAAATCGATGTGGCGCGATTCGACTTCGCCATCGATCAGACACGGCGCGCAGGAAAGCGAAAGAGTGGGTTGCGCGACGTAGTTGCGCGGATCGGCCAGAATAAGCGCGCGAAATTCGTCGCGCTGTTTCGCGGTGCTCTGCGGTCCGATCAACATTCCGTAACCGCCCGACTCGCCGACCGCTTTGACCACCATCTTTTCCAGGTTCTGCAATGTGTGCTGACGATGCGTGTTGTCGCTCATCAAAAAGGTCGGGACGTTGGGCAGTATCGGATCCTCGTTCAGGTAATAACGGATAATTTGCGGGACGTACGCGTATACCGCTTTGTCGTCGGCAACTCCCGTGCCGATGGCGTTCGCGAGCGTCACATTTCCCGCGCGATACGCGTTGAAGAGTCCCGGTACGCCGAGAATCGAATCCGGCCGGAATCGCAGCGGATCAAGGAAATCATCGTCGACTCGCCGATAAATTACGTCCACGCGCCGCAAGCCCGCGGTTGTGCGCATGTAAACAAGATTGTCGTGCACCAGCAGGTCGCGGCCTTCCACGACTTCGATCCCCATCTGCTGCGCGAGAAATGCATGTTCAAAATAGGCAGAATTAGAAACGCCCGGTGTAAGCAGCACCGTCGTCGGATCGTTGCGATACGCGCAATTTTCCGGCGACATCGTGCGCAACGTGGCAAGCAACGCCTGCGGGTAATGATCGATCGGCCAAACGCCGTAATCGCGGAACAGCGTGGGAAAAACCCGCTTCAGCACTTTGCGGTTGGCGAGCATGTACGACACGCCGCTCGGCACGCGAAGATTGTCTTCCAGTACCGCAAATGAGCCGTCAGGCACCCGAACCAGGTCGGTACCGCAGATACTGACGTAAATATCGCGCGGCACATTCAGGCCGCGCATCTCGCGGCGAAAATGCTTGCAGCTGTAAATAAGCTCACGCGGCACAATGCCTTCGGCAAGAATCCGTCCCTCGTGATAAATATCCCGCAGAAAAAGATTCAACGCCGTCAGTCGTTGCGTCAGTCCTTTTTCAATGCGCGCCCATTCGCTCGCTGGAATAATACGGGGCAAAAGATCATTTGGAAAAATCCGTTCAGTGCCCTCTTTGCTTCCGTAAACAGTAAAAGTGATTCCTTCGTGGAGAAACGTCAGGTCGGCGGCCTGCTGAATTTTGCGCAATTCTTCAGGAGCAAGTCCGAGCAGCGTCTGCTGCAAAGCTCGGTAATGCTCCCGCGGCACACCCACAGTAACGAACATCTCGTCGTATGCGTGATCCATCTGGTAGTTCACGAACGCCAGAGATGCGTCGGATCGGATTGGTATCGCCGCGGCTGTCATCGTTCTTCCTGCAACCCGGCAGTAGAGTCGGATTTTCTCGGCCGAACGCGCGAACATACGGCCGCGCGCGAACCGCGGCGGCGTAGACGCTTGCGTTACGGTGCTACCAATCTAAGGCGGTGCTCCTCCCCCGTCCAATCCAAAAAGTGGATGCAAAGAAGCTGCATTTCAGCCGTTCGTCAGGCTTTCGATTCAGGTGAAGGTGTTCGAAACCCACGCCGCAAGATAAGTATAGATATGGCCAGCACTCCCGCCGGAATCCAGATCCAGAGAAGCTCACTCTCCAACACCGCAAAGCCCTTCCCGCTGAAAAATAGCGAAAGCGATATCGGCGAAACCACAATGGGACGCCACGGAAAGAAATAACGGGTATTGTCGAACGGTGAAAACAACGCCACACCTAGACCGCCGTCGGTCATTGCGTCCAAGAAGCCGTGGCTCGCCGTCGCGAAAAAGAAGTACGTCCAAAGCCAGGCCCTACCCAAGCCCGGTGATCCGCGAGAAAATCCTGTGATGAGAGCAAGCGTCGCCAGAATCGCGGCAAAAAGAAGTGAATGCGTGAACCCGCGATGTCCCCAGAAATCGCCGTAACGAATACCTAACCGAAATCCCACGACATCAATATCAGGCAGCATTGAGCACGCCACGCCAATCATCCAAACGCGCTTCGGAGCTTGCGAACGGGCGAAGATCGTACCGATTCCTAGGGCCGCCACTGCATGTGAAATCAGTGAAGCCACGAACAAGTCCTTTCCGCCCTGCGTTTCGTAAAAAGCGCCTGGTACCTTACCGTTGCTATTTCTTTTGCTTTTTGATTCTGATCGTTCCGTCGCTCGCAACTTCATACAAGAAATGTTGCGTCGCGACCATTTCCGATAGCGGTGGATCCTGCTGCAGCACATGAAGCACGTCGGTGTCCTCGGGCTCGTCACTCAGGACGTGAGTGTGATAACCCGCGACCATTTTCTTACCCTTCTTTGGCGCGACGTCCAGAATCGTCTTGTGCATCTGCCGCTTCGCGAGAATCTTCACGCCGTCAGCCGAAACCAGATAACGCGCATCGCCGCCCAAGGGATAAGTCCCGACCTTTGTCTGCGCCGGATACAAGTACACGTAGAGCAGTCCTTGCTGATCTCTCCCTTGGGCCTGCTTTGCCGGCAGCACAGCAACGTTATAAGGCCGCGTGGCTCTGCCAAAATCTGCCATCGCCTGCTCCATCGCGCGAGCCGCGAACAAATAAAATTCCTCGTCCTCTTTCGCCGGTTCGTTCTTTTTGACTCCAAATTTGCTCGGCTTGTCGAGTTGCGTCGCCTCGTAACTGATCAAAAATTTTGTCTTGTCCGCGTTTAGCGCGCCGAAAACCACGGTCCATCTGCCATTTTCCTTTTTCGCCAGATAGTGCTGCCCCTCGGTCGTCTTCGGATTCGCCGTTTGTAAAGCATCCGTCGCGTGCCACGCCGCCGCATCGTACTCCTCTAGTGCCCGACCCCGCTCCGTGATCGCCGTTAATTCTTTCTCCGTCGCCTGCTCATCTCCGCGCACCAGCACAGTCGCAAGACCCGCAACCACGATCCACGTCGTCAGCACACCCGCCAAGCGACCAACTTGTCTCGTCAATGTTTTCCTCTAGCAGCCGGCCTGCACCGCCGCTCATTAATCTACACAACTTGTCTCGTCTTCCTTCCGTTCTTTTCGCTCATTCGCGTGTTTTCAGTAGCACGCCCGCGAGCCTCTGCTAAAATTGCGGCAAAATGCCAACGAACGAACAGTTGCGATTTGTAGTCGAGGGTGCCGGCGAGGTCTCTGCCCTCCTGGCGCGGCCCAAAGATGCGCGATGGCTGCTGTTACTCGCGCATGGAGCGGGCGCAGGAATGACTCACCCATTCATGGAGAAATTATCAGCCGACTTGGCTGCCCTCGGCATCGCGACATTCCGATACCAGTTCCCGTACATGGAGCAACGACGGCGCGTTCCTGACGCACCCGCGGTGCTGATCGCCGCCGTTGTGTCGGCTGTGCGAGCCGCGGAACAAGCCGCTCCGGATTTGCCCTTATTGGCAGGAGGCAAGTCCATGGGCGGCCGAATGACTTCGCAAGCAGCTGCTCAGCATCCCCTCGATGGCGTCGAAGGCTTGGTCTTCCTTGGCTTTCCGCTTCACCCGCCCGACCGCCCCGGAACAAAACGCGCGGACCACCTCGCGAAAATCACTATCCCGATGCTGTTCCTGCAAGGAACCCGAGATACCCTGGCCGATCTCAAGTTGTTGCGTCCAATCTGCACAAAATTAGGCGCGCAAGCCACCCTGCACATCATCGAAACGGCGGATCATTCCTTCCACGTCTTGAAAAGTTCCGGAAAAACCGACGCAGACGTGTTCCATGAACTGGCCGAAACTACTGTCTCATGGGCGAAGGGACTGCAACAGCGACGCGGCTAGCTGACTGCGAATAGCAAGGATGGCAGACCAGGCTTACGGGGCCGCTCAAGTCTCCCGTCGCTGTGCCCATCGTAGTGCCTTGGTCGATGGCGCCGAAATTGGTCATGAGCATTCCCCCACTGGCCTGCAATGGCGGCCCGCATCGTCAGACCGGTCGATTGCTGGGCTAGCCATGGAACTCCGCATCCTACGCTGAGTGAATTTTTCCAGGAAACTTTCGCCATCTTTAAACGTATCTCTACAGGAATCAAAAACTCGCGGCGAAGGAGCAACGAAAGATCAGAGGAAAACGCATGCGGCCAGACAAAACAGCGCCGTAACGCGTCATATCTCCCAGAGATTGAATCGGGAAGGGGTTAAACAGATCGCCTCGCTTCTAGCTTGGCCGCCGGAGCAATGCGATCTCCAGGAGAAGCGCTACCCTTGCGGGTCGTGCTCTTCATTTAACCCCGTCTCATTTTAGTCAGCTCCGATTTTCATACGCAACCGCCAGCGCAAATGCTCCTGCGCCACAACCGGAGAATGTTATGAGACCACGGGTATTGGCCCTGCAGTTGATTCTGACTTCAAGTCTTTTCGCGCAGTCCGAGCCGCCTCCTCATCCTCTCGTTTCGAATAATCAATCGCTCGTGCCACGGCTTGGACAAACCGTTCCGGCACGCGAATTGCTCATCCCGCCCAAAGCCGTCAAGGAACTCCAGCTCTCACAGTCCGCACTACGGTCGAGTGACATCCCCGCTTCCGCTCGGCACCTCGAACGAGCCTTGGCCATCTATCCTGACTATTTAGAGGCGCACAACAGCCTCGGAGCCCGCTACATCGCGCTTCACGAATACCAAAAAGCTTCACTGGAGTTTCAGAAAGCGATCGCGATTGACCCGCGCGTGGTGGAGCCCATTAACAATCTGAGCGTCGCCTTTTTTCTTCTCCGGCGTTATCCAGATGCGGAAGCTACGGCACGCCGAGCGCTAGATCTCCGTCCCAACCTGCCCACCTCGCGCTATATGCTTGGTTGCATTCTGGCTGCGGAAAAACGCAACCCTTCTGAAGCCATGGAATTGTTCCGGGAGACCAAGGAAGAGTTTCCCGTCGCCAGACTGCTTCTCGCCGAAATTCTGCTTCGGCGTGGCGCTATAGACGCCGCTGAAAACGAACTGCGCGACTACTTAACAGTTCCCGGTGTCGAGAATAGGCACAAAGTAGAATGCTGGCTGGCGCGACTTACCGAAACGCAAAACCCTTCGCCCTGCCCCTGAACACCAAAGAAATCTCAGGACCTGCGTTCCCCACGATTCAGATTTTGCAAACCAGGTCGGAATTCCCTTCACGGGGTACACCCCCCCCTCAGAATTGCCATTCACCATATGGGGAAGCAGCTCAGTTCACCCTTCGTCTGCTATCATCCCGCCGCACACTTTGCCACGGAGGTTTCATGGGTCAGCCAAGCAGGCTCCATGAGCCAAGCCGGGAGGCTTCATGAGCTTTAGCCAGCGCTTCCAAGACGTTCGCACCGGCTTCGAGCGCCCCTTCTGGGTCGCCAACATTAGCGAACTTTTTGAGCGCCTTTCCTACTACGCCGCCTTCGCTTCCTTGGCGCGTTATCTGCACGAAGCGTTGAGCTTTCCCACCGAACGCGCCGCCGATCTCGCCGGTCTGTTCGGAGGACTGGTGTGGTTTCTCGCAATTTTCGGCGGCGCCATCGCGGATCGCCTTGGCTTCCGCCGTGCGCTCTCGCTTGCCTATCTGATTTTGTCCGGATCGTATTTTCTGCTGGGCTCCATCGGTGCGCCGTGGCTCGCTCCAATTCGCAACGCGGTTCCACTGGTCGTCCTCGTCACCGTGGTACTGATGCTTCCGGCACTCGGCGTCGCGCTTGTCAAACCATGCGTCGTTGGCACTACCGCGCGTTCGTCGCACGCAAACGTGCGCTCGATCGGCTATTCCATCTACTACACTCTGGTGAATATTGGCGGATTTTGCGGGCCGCTGATGGCTTCCTGGGTGCACAAACACTTGAGCGTCGAAAATGTTTTTCGCGTCGCAGCTCTCAGCGTCTTTGCCATGTTTTTCGGTGTGCTGCTCTTTTTCAAGGAACCTCGCAAAGAAACCTCGAATCAAGCCGCTTCCGCCGCGGAGACCTTACGCAACTTCTGGAAAGTGCTCACGAATCCAAAGTTCATGCTCTTCCTGCTTATTTTTTCGGGCTTTTGGATCGTCTACTGGCAGGAATTCATCACCCTTCCGATTTATGTGCACGACTACATCGACGGCAAAGCGGACACAGAACGCATGCTTGCCACCGGTCCGGCAATCGTAATCGCTCTGACAGTCGCGATCAGCGTGCTGACGCAAAAAATGGCCGCATTCCGGGCGGTCATTCTTGGCACCTTCATCGCCATGATTGCCTTCGCAATCCTCGCGATCCATCCAACGGTCGCCGCAGCCTATGCCACGCTCGTTGTAATCGCGCTGGGCGAGCTCACGCAACAGCCGCGCTACTACGATTACATTTCCCGTCTCGCTCCATCAGGCCAGCAAGGCACCTATATGGGCTTCGCCTTTTTGCCTCTCGGTATCGGCGCGTTTCTCGCCGGCCGCATCGGCGGCGCTCTACTCCACTACTTCGCTGAAGTTCGCCATCAGCCACAACTCTTCTGGTGGGCTCTCACAGCCATCGGCCTCTTCACCACCCTGCTATTGTGGCTCTATGACCGCATCGTAAAACCAAGTGCGGGCTCCGCATCGTGACGATGAATTCTTCTTTTGAAGAGTGCAGCTAGTTAGAGAAGGTTTTGCTGAGAACTGACAACTGGCGACTGAATCGTTGTTTTAGTTCAGCATGCGGCGGAGAGATTCAAGAGCCTGGCGGGCGAGTGCATAACGCGGCTCGATTTCGAGAGCTTCCTGGAAGCAGCGCATCGCCTGCGAGTACATCTCTTTTCCGAGGTACGCACGGCCCAGATTGTAGTGGGGAAAATGGCGCGGCTCGTAACGCTTGGCCTCAATTGCCTGCTGCAGCCACGGAATCGCCTGGTCGAAGTTGCCCTGCTCGATCATGTACGCGCCGATGTCGTTGTAGGGATTGCCAAAGTCTGGATCGATTTCGATGGCACGCCGGCACTCCGCGATGGCGTCTTCGAGTCTGCCCTGGAAGTGATATGTCCAGCCGAGAAAGGTGTGCGCTTCAGCCGTGGGATGCAGCTCCAGCGATGAGTGATAGAGTTCGACCGCGCGGTCGTAGTCGCCCTCCATCTGCGCTTGATAGGCGTCCTGCAGAACTTCCCATGCGTGCGTAAGGGTCTCCTGATCCATGGGCCCATTGTTACCACTCGGGACGCACGCTGCCTACGGTACGGAAGTCCCAAACGTTCCGAAAGCTCACCTGTCCTTCCTGACGGGAGTACAGGTAAGCCCGAACTGCGTCTTCGACGCGTCGCTAGTGCCAGAAACTTGTCTAAAGATGTCCTCTTTGCCAGTGTGATGCGGGGATTCCGTTCGGCAAGCTAAGGCCGCTAAACGACATGGCGCTTCG
>Ga0207646_10002332_pt1 | contig 22472 bp, 20 predicted proteins | sample KBSK5502metaG_FD_184343 | JGI IMG/M metagenome (GOLD analysis project Ga0207646, IMG submission 184343) | Corn, switchgrass and miscanthus rhizosphere microbial communities from Kellogg Biological Station, Michigan, USA - KBS K5-50-2 metaG... | ecosystem: Host-associated > Plants > Roots >... | reverse complement strand
GGTGCCCTTCTTGCCGGTGTCGGTGCCCGCCGCGCAGCCCTCCATATAGGTGTTGGGGACGACCGAGATGTAGTAGGGGTTGATCTGGCTGGGCTGCGTGGTCAGCTGGTAGCTGTTGCAGGTGGCCGCGATGAACAGCACCTTGTTGGCCTTGCTGATCGGGCTGGTGGCGGCGCACTGGGCCGAGGTGACGGGGCCGATCATGGCCACCACGTTGTCCTGCAGGATCATCTGCTTGGTGTTGTTGACGGCGGGGTCGACTGCCGTGGTGTCGTCCTGGACCTCGACGTTGATCTTGTAGCCGTTGACGCCGCCGGCCTTGTTGATCTCGTCCTCGGCCAGCTTCAGCGACTGCTGGATGGCGTGGCCGTAGAGCGCGGACTGGCCGCTGAGGGCGGTCGAGATGCCGACGTTCTTGGTGCCCTTGAAGGTCACCGTGCCGCCGTTGTTGCTCGTCGAGCTGCCGCCGCAGGCGGCCACCAGTGTGAGGGCTGTCACCGCCAGGGCCGCCCACCGCGCGTGTCTACCGACTGAAGGGATCACGGGCTGCTCTCCTCCTACGTCCGTTCGGTCCCGCGGGCACGGTCGAACCGGCCCGTATGGTCGTCGAGGCATCGTAACCTGACGATCCGTTCATGTCGAGTTGGGAACCGGGGGCTGGTTGCTGGGTCAGACCCGGTCGGTGGTGGTCATGGGGTCGGTGAACTCGTCGATCACCAGGCCGCCGGTCAAGCGAGTACCGGACGAAAGCCTGCCCAGCGCGTTCCGGGTGTCGAGCACGATGGGGGAGAACTGGAGCACGAGACCCCAGTCGATCGCGTCGTGGTCGGTGGTGACGATCGCGCAGTCCTGGGCGGCCAGGAACTCGCCCGTGAGGGGATGAGAGCGCAAGCCGAGGGCCTCCAGCCCAGGCACGTGCGGGTCGTGGTAGGAAACCACCGCGCCCTGCTCCTGGAGCAGCTCGATGAGCCGGACCGCGGGCGATTCGCGGACGTCGGAGCTGTTCTTCTTGTAGGCCACGCCGATCAGCGCCACCCGAGCGCCGTTGAGGGATTTGCGGCGGGAGTTGAGCAGAGCGGCAACCTTGCCCACGACGTAGGCCGGCATGTTGGAGTTGACCCGGCCGGCGAGCTCGATGAACTCTGTGGAGAGCCTCTTTTCGCGGGCCTTCCAGGCCAGGTAGAAGGGGTCGACGGGCACGCAGTGACCTCCGAGTCCGGGGCCCGGGTAGAAGGGCGTGTAGCCGTAGGGCTTGGTCGAACAAGCGGCGATGACCTCCCAGACGTCGATCGCGAAGCCGTCGCAGATCTGCTGGAACTCGTTGACCAGGGCGATGTTGACGCAGCGGAAGATGTTCTCGAAGAGCTTGGTGATCTCCGCGGTGCGCAGGTTGGAGACCGGGACCAGGCTCTCGATGAAGCCGCCGTAGAAGTTCATCGCCAGCTCCAAGCAGTCGCTGCTGAAGCCGGACACGATCTTGGGCGTGTTGGCCAGTGTCCAGGTCTCGTTGCCGGGGTCGATGCGCTCGGGCGAATAGGCGATGAAGATGTCGCGCCCAGGGACCAGGCCGTTGGCCCGGAATTCGGGCAATACCACCTCTTCGGTGGTACCGGGGTAGGTCGTGCTTTCGAGGATGACCAGCGAGCCCGGCTTCAGCCTGCCGGCCAGTTTCTGGACCGCGCCGCGGACGTGGGAAAGGTCGGGTAGGCGGTACTCGTCGATCGGGGTTGGCACCGCGATCAGGGCGACCTGGCAGTCGGCGACCTGGTCGAATTCCGAGGTGGCGATGAGGCGACCGTCCTTGACCAGGCTGGCCAGCGCGGACTCGTCGATGCCCTCGATATGGGAGCGGCCCTGGTTGACGGTCTGAACCGTCTGTGTGGCCACGTCAACTCCGACCACCGGGTGCCCGGCACGCGCGATCTCGATCGCCAGCGGAAGGCCGACATATCCGAGCCCGACCACGCAGACCTTCGCCTGGCGGCCCTGGATGCGCGGCAGGAGGGCAGTCTTAAAGGTTTTCGGCACGCACGACCTCCGGCTTGTACTCAGCAGCAGCACTGTATGGATTGACGCGTATGAGGCGCAACCAGACCCCAGCGTAGGCGACCGCAAGTGGGAGGGCCAACCAAGCCCAGCCCTCCGGATAGCGGGTCGCCAGATAAGTGATCAACCCGCTCATGGCCGAAGCGGCTGCCGTGGCGAAAAGAATTGTGTAGGGGGACCAGCCGAGCAGGAGAAGGCGGTGTGAGAAGTGGTCGCGCCCGCCTAGCTGGACCGGCCGCCCAGTGAGCAGCCGGGACACGATCACCAGGCTGGTGTCGAAGAGCGCCAGCGCGACCGGGCCCGTCAGCAGGACCACCGAGTGGAGCCCACGATCGCTGTTGGCGGCCGCGATTGCGACCAGGGCGACACCGAAGCCAAGGGTCAGGCTGCCGGCGTCGCCCAGGTACATGCGCGCGGGCGGCCGATTGATGGCGAGGAAGCCGAGGGCCGCCGCCGCCAGGGCCACCGCCAGCGGCAGCGTCACTGGGACGATCAGGGCGAAGGCCAGCAGCGGCACGGCGGCAGCCGTCGAGCTGAGCCCGTCCATGTTGTCGAGGAGGTTGAAGGAGTTGCTGAGGCCGACCATCCAGACCACGCTGATCACAGCGTTGAGCCCGGTGGAGTCGGTGACCTGCCAGGCGAAGCCGAGGCCGACGGCGGCGATGGCCACCGCCGACTCGGCCACCAGCTTGGAGGCCACCGAAGCGTGGCGGAGATCGTCGAAGAGGCCGAGCGCGCAGACCAGCCCCATCAGAAGAAGGACCCGATAGAAGTGCGGGTGCCCGACCGCCAGGGCCACGCCGACACCGGCCACCACGGCCACACCGCCCAGATAGGGGATCGGCTCTCGCTGGCTCTTGCGAGGTCCGGGATGGTCGAGGATCCCGTAGCGCAGCGCCAGCTTGCGAAGTGGCCACGCGGTGACGAAAGTGGTGGCCATCCCAACCACGGCCACGGCCACAATGTTCACGAGAGCGTGGCCTGGCGAGCGAAGTCGATCATCCGGTCCAGGGTCGCGTCGAGCGATGTCTTGCAGCTATACCCGGTGACAGTCTCCAACCTGGTGGTGTCGGCAGCTCGGCGCTCGAGGTCCTCGAAGCCCTCGCCGTAGACCTTTTCGTAAGGCACTAAGACGATAGTGGAGCTGGACCCGGTCTTGTCGATCACCCGCTGCGCCAGGTCGGCGATCGTGATCTCGTTGGAGGCGGCGATGTTGAAGACCTGTCCCTCTGCGGCCGGCGTCTCGGCGAGGCACGCCAGCGCCTCGACTACGTCGGCGACGTCCGTGAACGAGCGCGACTGGTTGCCGGTTCCGTAAACCGTGAGCTGCTCACCGCGCAGCGCCTGATCGATGAACCGTGGGACCACCATTCCGTAGTGCCCGGTCTGCCGAGGCCCGATAGTGTTGAAGAGCCGGCCCACGATCGTCGGCAGGCCGAGATCCTTGTAATAGACGTACGCCAGGATCTCGTCAACGGCCTTGGAGGTGGAGTAGCTCCAGCGCAGCTTGCGAGGCGAACCCAGGAGGCGATCGTCATCCTCTTTGAAGGGGCCGTTCTGACTCTTGCCGTAAATCTCGCTGGTCGAGCTGAGAACGACTTTCACGCGGTGCCGTTCGGCAGCGCCAAGGACGACCTCGGTGCCCCTGATGTTGGTGATCATCGACTGTAGCGGGCGGTCGACGATCAGCTGGACGCCGACCGCGGCGGCCAGGTGGAACACCCCATCTATTCTTGCCGTAAGGGCTTCCACCAGCTCGGCATCCGTCACCGAGCCCTGAACGAATTCGAAATCGGGATTGTCTAGCAGGTGGCGGATGTTGCGCAGGCTTCCCGTCGAGAGATCGTCCAGGGCGATCACCGCCCGCCCGCGTTCGATGAGGGCATCGACGAGGTGCGAGCCTATGAATCCAGCGCCGCCGGTGACCAGAGCCCGGCGTTGAGTCTTCAAAGACTATGCGGGTTGCGGGCAGGCCGTCCGGCCGCCTGGGATTCAGTCATCTCTCAGCCAGGCCCGTTCGGACAGCGCCTGCGCGCACCGTACACTGGCCGGCGGCATCGTACAGAGTCCGCCACGGCTGCGCAAGGGCGGTCGATCGCGTCCTCAAGGCTGCCAGGCCGCGATCCTCCGCAATCAAGCAGGGTCGGAGTAGCTCGGGATGCTTTAGCCCCGATGCTGGCCGCACATGCCCATGAGATAAGCTGTTGCCCAGTGGTCCCCCGCGCCGAGGGTCCGGTCGCCTCCGGAGCCGCTGCGTTCAAGCGTGATTTCCTCCAGTTCTTAGCCTGCCCGCAGTGCGGCGGCGGCTTCGATGTGGCGGTCAATGCGACCGACGGTGACCGCATCCGGGCGGGGACTCTGGTGTGCATATCCGGGCACTCCTATCAGATCGCCGGTGGCATCCCGCGCTTTGTGCAGTCGGAGGGGTATGCGGCCAACTTCGGGTTCGAGTGGAACCTGCATCGGACGACCCAACTTGACGATGAAGGCGACCGCGAGTCGGAGGAGACCTTCATCCAGAAGACTGGCTTCATAGCCGAAGAGCTTAAGGGCAAACTCGTGCTTGACGTAGGTTGTGGGATGGGCCGCTTCTCCGATGTGGTGTCCCGTTGGGGGGGCGAGGTCGTCCGCATCGACCTGACGACAGCGGTCGACGCCTGCAACCGAAACATCGGTTCTCGTCCTAATGTCCATCTCGCGCAGGCCAACGTCTTCGAGCTGCCCTTCAAGCCAGAGACATTCGATTACATCTTCAGCATCGGCGTCCTGCATCACACACCGAGCACGCAAAGGGCCTTTGATCAGCTGCCGAAGCTTCTTAAGCCAGGGGGTAGGATCGCGATCTGGGTCTATACGACGGCCATGCGCAGGTGGTGCTGGACCTCCGACGCTTACCGGCTTGTCACGACGCGGCTGCCCAAGAAGACCTTGCATCGGTTGTCACACGTTGCACTAACCATGTACCGGTTGCACAAGTGGCTGGAGCCTCGCAGCTCATTCCTGGACAATCTGTCGTTCCTGCTGCTGCCCACCAGCCGTCACGATGACGCTGATTGGCGCGTGCTGGATACCTTCGACTGGTATTCGCCCAAGTACCAGTTCAAACATTCCGAGGTCGAGCTGCGACGCTGGTTTGCGGGTCATGGCCTCGTTGATCTCAAGGCCCTCGAGTTCGAGACCTCCGTGCAGGGTACCAAGCCGATGGGCTAGCAGCCGGCAGTCAGAACAGGTTGGAAGTGACCTCACGCGCCGCCAGCAGTAGCAGCCCCACAGCAAGAAAGCCAAGATAGATCCACCCCCAGCGTCGCGGGAAGGGGCCATGCAGGCCAGAGGCGGTGAAAAGCAATGTCGAGGGCCAGATCATCTCGCGTTGTCTGAACACGCCCCCGTAGAAGAATGAGAGCAGCAGGAGCATCCCGAGCGACATCAAAGCGAATGAAATCTCGATGGGATCCCGGCGACGCGCGGCACGAACAAATCCCAAGAACGTGAAGGGAATGAGTAGTATCCACACCAACATCCCGGGGTACATCCAGGAGTCCAGGGTGGGGTGAAGGATGTCCTTTAACGCGGGCCTTGGTCCAAGAAGCGTGATCACCGTTCCGACGGCCAATCGCTCGATGATCAGTCGAGGAGGCTGGCGAAGAACGCTGGTTGCGTCACTTCCACCTTCAGCCTTCTGTAGTCCGCTGTTGCTCGTGTCACCGGTGGCTTGGCCGGCAATGCTAGCCAGGGATCCTTGAGCGATTCGCTGGTCCTTGGTGACGAAAGGAAGGCCGTTACCCGAATAGGATAGGAATGAGTAGACCGGTGGGTGGTGAGCCGCGATCAGGCCAGCTTGCCCCACCACTATTGCGGCCAGGATGGCAACGAACGATCGCCAGTCGCGTCGGAACAAGGCGGTGGCGGGAGTGAGCAGCAGAGTGCCGATGCCGACATACGACCTAACTATGACGAGCGCGATGGTTGTCCCCGTCCCCATCACCACGTACTGCAGGCGTCTAGGCGCGGTGATTGCGACCATGACAAGGGCGAGCAGCGAGCACACGATCGGATCTTTGATCAGGTCGTAACCGGACCAGTAGATCGAGAGGGGCCACAGCGCCATCAGCCAACCCGCAGTCCGAGCCGGACCTTCGCCGATCACGGTGCGGCGCCCCGCGACGTAAACGAGAGGTGCGCACGCGCCTGCCAGGACCGCATCCACGGCGCGTGCCACCTCCGGGTGGTGGCCGACGATCGCATACTGCACGCCGACGATGTATTCAAAGCCGACGTCGTAAGTCCCAGCCAGGCTGGTTGGCCTGATGTCCACCAAGTGGCCTTGGCGCAAATGCTCGGCGACATACCAGGCCCAGCGATCGTAGTAGACCGGGTCACCAAGATCGAAATGACCCGGGTGGCCCGTAACAATGGCTGCGACATAGAACGCAGCCAGTGCCAGGAGGCGGACCGCGGCGGCAGCTCCAAACATCACCCAGACGGTTGGCAGCCCAGCTCGAGTCGCGAGGCGATCCGGCAGCGCGAGGCTCGGATGGGCGAGGGCTCGGTCCATGATTGGCAACTGGTGTGTTGCGGGAATGATGCGCCGCGGCCGCGGACCAACTGACACCGGAACGGGCATCCTACCAGAGGCAAGCGTGCACTGGCGGTCGGCCGTCACGCACAGATTCGTGCGGACGCCACACCCGAGGTAGCGGCTATACTCCCCGGCCGCGTGTCAGAGAGAACGTCACGGTATTACGAAGACAAGGTTGGCACGTTGCGCGACCTATTCGGTACGGAGGAGCTCGAGCTCGAGCCGACGTCAGTGCGAGTAGCCGATCGGCGCTACCCGATTATCGACGATGTCATCGTTCTCCTTGACCCGTCCGATCCGGCCTCCCCCACATTCGCTGACGACATCCGGTTCACCTTTGGCGCCGAATGGCTGGCTTTCCCGGATTTGCTCCCCGACCACCGACGCGAGTTCGACGCCTATTTCGACCTGGTCGACCTGGTCGAATTGTCGGATGCCAGAGTCTGCGATCTAGGGTGTGGAATTGGTAGATGGAGTTACTTCCTCGCGCCGCATTGTCGCGAGATGGTGCTGGTTGACTTCAGTGACGCAATCCACGTAGCCCGCAGGAACCTGTTGCCGCATAGGAAGATCCTTTTCTTCCAAGCCGATCTGATGGATCTGCCTTTCCGGCCGGGCTTCGCCGACTTCGCGTTGTCTCTCGGCGTGCTCCATCACCTCCCGATTCCGGCGCTCGACGCCGTCAGGGCGCTCCGAGGCGCCGCGCCGCAGTTGCTCGTCTATCTGTATTACGCGCTCGACAATCGACCTGCACATTTCCGGGTGCTTCTGCACCTCGTAACGGCGACTCGGCGCGTTATGAGTCGGATTCGATCGCAACGGGTACGGATGGCATTCACAGCGCTCGTCGCGGCAACTGTATACGAGCCGGTTATTGCGATCGGAGCAATGGCCCACCGCTTTGGAGCTTCTCGATATGTACCGCTCTACGATAGCTACGCGGGCAAGGGCTTCGACCGGATCAAACAAGACGTGTACGACCGCTTCTTTACGCGGATCGAGCAGCGGGTCACGCGGGCCGAGATACTCGCTCTCAGGGAAAGCTTTAGGGAGGTTGAAGTGTCACCCAAATGGCCATACTGGCACTTCCTCTGCAGAGCCTAACGAGGTCCAAGACCTGTTGAGGCTTGTCTAACGACGAGTCAAGGCTTGGCCCAACACGGCTCCCCGGACCGGTTGGGCAAGGGAGATTCTGGTAAGTTGTGCCCCGTTCGCGGTGTCTGAGCGGATCGGTGCCAACCATGGCCCCGCACTGGACGGTATCCGCGCGCTCGTGGTGCTCGGCGTATTGCTCTACCACCTGGGCTACCGCTGGATGGGAGGCGGATTTCTCGGGGTCGATGTCTTCTTCGTGTTGTCCGGCTACCTGATCACCGGGTTGTTGGTCGACGAACGCACCCGTCTCGGCCGGATCGACTTCGTCAGCTTCTGGGCGCGGAGGGCGCGGCGGCTATTCCCGGCCCTATCGCTGTTGGTGGTCGGCGTGGGCTGCGCCGTGCATTATCTAGCTCGGTACACAGAGGGGGCGTCGCGCCAGCAGGACCTCGTCTGGACGGTCATGTACGCAGCAAACTGACATCAAATCGCAGCGGGCGAGGACTATCTAGCGTGGTGGCAGGCGGCGTCACCGTTGCGTCATATGTGGTCGCTGTCCATAGAGGAGCAGTTCTACGTAGTTTGGCCTCTACTAATGGCGTTCATGCTCCGCCACCGACTGTCTTGGCGTACGGCGGCGCTGACGGCATTTGGCATTGCCGTATCCACGGCTCTCCTGTTCGCGACTAATGAGCCCGGCCGGCAGTCGCGCCTACTACGGCAGTGATAGCCGAGCCCACGAACTTCTTGCCGGTGCCCTGCTAGCCCTGGCCGTTCGCCTGAGACCTGCGTTCTGGAAGGCGCGGCCCATCCTCATCGAAGCCATGGCGCTAATCAGTGGCCTGTTCGTTCTTGTCGCTTTTGTCCGGCTGCAGGATACTTCGCCAATCTATTACCGGGGCGGTGCGCCTTTTTTCGCCGCCATGGTCGCAGCGCTGATCTGGGCGGTCGAGGCTGAACCGGCCGGGTTGGTGGCCAAGGTCCTCAGCGTCAGCCCGGTGCGATGGGTCGGGCAAATTTCATACGGTTTGTACCTCTGGCACTGGCCCGTGATTGTGCTGACTCCGAACCTGGCGTCCGTTACGCGTGTGGAGTTACTCGGCGGGAGTCCGCTGATCATGAACGCGCTGCGCATCGGGGCCGCCTTCACCCTGGCCACACTGTCGTACTATGTTGTTGAGCGTCCGGTCCGACAAGGGGTCGTCGGCCGACGACTGACGAACTTTCGGGTGGGGATTGCAGCGCCAGCAGGTGCGGCCGTCGCTCTCGGCTTCAGCCTCCTTGCCACGACCTTGCCCGCAGCCGCCATCGCAAAGACCAGGACCGCCTGATACGAATGCTCGAATGATTCGCTGGTGTGTCTGCGCAATCAAGCGCCTGCTGGCGCCCCGTTGTAGCACTTATGGGCGATTCGATCGCCAAGTCGCTCGATCTCGCCATCCTCACGATGAGCACGCGCCGGGGCTGGACCTACTATGCCGCCGCGCGTGATGCCTGCAGCCTGGTCGAGCACTGGCTGGCAGACGACTCTCAGCCGGGGCCCGTTCACCTACCGGGTTGGGAAAAATGCTACGCCGCGCTTCCGACGATCCACAAAGAGGTCCGCGCGCACCACCCGAATCTGATCATCGCGACGGATCGGTGGCTGACGATAGGGTCCATTAGCAGGACTGGCCAACACCTGTTCGCCAATACGGAGCCACACGTGATCGACACCGAGCAGCTGTTAGAAGCGACGGCCCTCGATCTGACCTCCGACGGGGCAACACTCGTGTTGCTCCATATCCGCTACACGGGGTGTAATCCGCAACCTAATCCCTGCACCCAGCCCGCCAATTAGGACAGCCCGATCTCCAAGTACAACGCGATCATGGACCGCGTGGCCGCACGTCACCCTGACCGGGTCAAGGTGATTGACATTTCGGACATCGTATGCCCAGATGGGAACTGCCCGTGGCACATCGACGGCCGGCTCGTGCGCATCGACGGTCTCCACTTCTCCGTCCCGGCGGCGCTCTGGTTGGAGCCGTACGTCGAGGCTCGTTTGGTGAAAGCCGGGCTCCAGCTGTAGCATAGACAGGCGCCGGCCGCAGGCGGTGCACGCGGCAGACTCAGGCAGCGGGCGTTGCGGGCGGCGCGCTCAGCGCCTAGTAGCTCGTGTACCAGCGCGCGAGGTGGTGGGCTGACGCCTGAAGCGTGAAGCGCTCCTCTACTCGCCGCCGGTTGAACTCGCCGCATGCGATGAGCCTCTCAGGGTCGCTTGCAAGATCGATAATCGCGTCCGCGAGAGCGGCTGGATCGCCAGGTGGGACGACATGCCCGCCGCTGCCATCGACGATCGCCTCAGCATTCCCGCCGACATCAGTGACGATGCATGGGAGTGATGCACCCATGGCCTCAAGAAGGGCATTCGAGAAGCCTTCCTGACGTGACGCTAGGATGAACAGATCGGCTCCGGCAAGATGTGGCCGCGGATCCCGTTCGCCAGAGAACGTGACATTTGCTGTCAAACACAGCTCGCTGGTGAGGCGCTCCAGCATCCGCTCATCGGGACCGCTTCCGACCACGTCTAGATGAGCATCGAAGCCGCCGTCGAGAATGCATCGAATAGCTCTCAGGGCGTACTCGTAACCCTTTCTCGGCGCGAGCGCGCCGACAGAGACCAAGCGTAGCCGGCTGCGCTCGGAGCCCGGCCGAGCGCTCGGCAGTGCGGACACATCAATGCCGTTGTAAATGACGGTCCGCCGGCGCGGCACAAACCGCTCGTACCTCAGCACGTCCTCAAGGACGCGCTTGGAGTTTGCGATGAGCTCGTCCGCCAGGAGGTTGCTGGCCAGCTCGAGCCAGTGTTCGTAAAGGACCGACCGGTGTCTCCAAGCGTGCTCCGCCCGCCTGCTGGTCACCATGCGGATGCCTGGCAACGTCGCGACCGCTGCTGTGGCCACCAGGTCGGCGAAGAAGAGGTAGCTGTGTACGATGTCAAAGCGCCCGCGGCGAACCAGCGCGCGGACGTCCGCGACCGTTCTCACGAGGGTGGGGATCTGCTTGCGGACGGTCTGTCCTCGGCTCCGATCGCTGAACCGAGTTCCGTGGACGAGTATGCCGGCAGCCTCCAAGTGGGCCACCAGCGCCCCAACACGATCGAGGGCGCAGATCTCTACGTCGACGCCGAGCTCACGCAGCGCCGGCGAGACTCGGCTGAGATAGGTCTCAGCGCCTCCGACTCCCAGACTCCCGATGACGTTCAGAACGCGAACTCGCGTCATCCTGACTCGCGATACCAGTCGACCAGACGATCAACGGAGGTCTCGATTCTGAACCTCGCTTCGACTAACGCCCGGTTGAATCGTCCGAACTGTGCGAGAGCGTCGGGAGACCGGGCCAAGTCGACAATGGCTTGAGCCATCGCGGCGGCGTCCTCTGGCGGGACGACGCGACCCCCTTCTCCGTCGACCAGCGCCTCCGAGTTCCCGCCGACGTCGGTGACGACGGCGGGAAGAGCAGAAGCCATAGCTTCGAGAAGGGCGTTCGAAAACCCTTCCTGGCGAGACGGAAGCAGAAATAGGTCGGCTCGCGAGAGGGTGGCTCGCGGATCCATGCATGCGCCCCTGAAGTTGACAGAGTCAGTAATCCCGAGCGTTTGCGCAGTCGCCCGCAACATTGATTCGTCGGGGCCGGAACCCACGAGGTCAAGCGTTGCCTCGACACCCGCATCGTGTACTAGCTTGAGAGCCTGGAGCGCTATCACCTGTCCCTTAAGCGGAGCGAGAGAACCAACTGCCAGCATTCGCAGAGCCCCGGTCCTTGACCAGCTCCGGGGCGTGTACTCGAAAACATCGATGCCGTTGTACACGACGCCCCTCCGCGTCGGTAAGAGTGTCTCGTTTCGCTCGGCGTCATACAACACCGCATTGGAATTGGCAATGAGCTCTGTGGCACAGCTGTTGGAGATGGACTCCAGCCAGTGAAGGAGGACGCTGGGCGGATGTCGGCCCGCATGAAGCGCCCGCCTGCTAACAACGATGCGGCGGCGCCGCGCCACACGACCGGCGAGTGATGAGACAACGTCCGGCCAGTAGAGGTACGAGTGGACCGCGTCAAAGCGACCGGCACGAAGGATTTGAGCGACTTCCCGCACGACCAGCGGCAGAACGGTGGTGTCACGGCGGCGGCGCCACCTGGGAAAGGCCGTCGAATGAATCCGAATTCCGGCGGCCGCCGCGATGTCCGTCAGGGGACCTCGACCATCGAGCGCGCAGACCTCAACGTCAATCCCACGTCTCCGGAGTCCGGGCAGCGTCCTGACCACGTATTGCTGGGTGCCCCCAACGTGGAGGTCAGGCAGGACAATGAGCAGCCTCAAACGACTCAAGCTAGCCAGGAGACTCCAGGTCGCCGGCGCGCTAGAAAGAATACGAGCGGAAAGACCGGGATCAGCAGGGGAGCAATCCATGCGGGCAGGAGCGCAGCCGCGACGATCAGGAAGGCAGCCATGGCCAAGAGCCCCACAGCCTCCGTCGTGATACGTAGACCGAACCACCGTTTGCCCATTCCGTACGCCAGGAGGGGCGTGGTCAGTTGAGAGACTGCGTATGCTCCGACGACGCCGGCAGCACCGAAGAATGGGATCAGCGGCGCGGCGAGGACGATCCAGGTGATGGTTTGGGTGGCCACGAGCAGGAGATGGGCCCGCGGGTGGCCTTGCGCGAAGAGCGCGTAACCGTAAGACCAACCCACAACCCGAAGCAAGTCGCCCAGGACCTGGACTATGACCAGCGGCGCTGCGGCGAGAAACGCGGAGCTAAGGAGCACGTTAATGACTATGCCGCGCGCCGCCACGACGCCGACGAAAATTGGCGTGAGTACGAGGAGATTAGCCACGAGGGCAAAGTTGAGCCCAACGGCCACGCGTCTGGGCGAGCGTTCGGATGCGATTCGCGGAAACACATAGGCCGACATCCACAACAGGAACACAGAGATGTACTGTGCCGATAACACAAACGGCACCTGGTACAGGCCATTGGCGTAGGTCCCAGCCTTCCGAGTGAGGAGAGTCCGGACGATTACTGTCCCGCCGACCAGCACTGCTCCGGCGACAAGCATGATCCCTCCGTAGCCCAGAAGTTGACTGCCTTCTGACTTGCCAATCCGCATCCGACGCACGTCCCAGCGCAACCGCGAGTAGGCAATGACGAGTGCCCCGGCCGAGATGGCTGCTTGGAACACGGAGCTCGCAACCACCGCGACCACTGCGCCTTCGAGCCCGTACAGGTACGCTAGCGGTGCGATGGTAACGAGAGCGGCTGCGGCCGCGAGGATGTTGACTGCAGTCAAAAGACGTAGCTCGGCGAGACCCTGGAGGATGTAGTTGACGACACCGGAGAAGTTCGACAGAGGTAGTGACGCCGCAAGCAACGCTACGAGCACAGCGTACTTGGAAGTTCCGAGCAACAGGTTCGACAAGGGGCCGGCGAGGAATAGCGCGACGACAGCAGCAAGCAAGCCTGACCCAAGACCGATTGCCAGCGCGCTTCCTATGACGCGGTTGCTGGCCTCCTCGGAGTGCTTACTCGCGGCCACCATCTTTGCGACCCCTGTGGTCAGACCCAGTGGTACGACGGTCATCAATAAGGCGGAAAATGTGATCAGTTGGGACAGGACGCCAACTGGCGACGGGCCGAGCAGGACCGCGAGGATTTTGGCGCTGAGCACCCCACGGACTGCGTTGGCTGCAGACGACACTCCCATCAGGGCCACGGATTCCGCAAAGCCGCGGAAGGTCAGGAGGGGAGTGTGCCGTCCTCGTTCCAACTCCAACGTCAGCGCGTGGTCGGGGAGACCACCGCTCATTTTCGCCTGCCGATACAGCCGGCGCCCATCGTGTAGCCGGTAGTCCACTGCAACCGCCGCGATAGTGGCGGCGGCAGGAGGTTGCGGACGAGCCGATGCCCGATGGTCGGCAGGTCCCCAATCGGGTACGCGGCCGTAACATCCAGGCTAGCGGCCCGCATGCGTGCAGATAGCTCCCGCGGTGTGTGGAGGTGAGCATCGGCCAACACCTCGTTGGTGCGCCAATCGGGATCGAGGAGGCGCGTATGGGCGGTCGGCACCTCGACTAATACCACCGGGGCGCATCGAGCATGCTCCCGGATGAGGTCCACCGTATGCTGGCCATGCCAGTGCTCCACCAATCCCAACGACAACGCCACGTCGTAGCGGTCGTGGTGCTCTTCAAGGTGAAAGGCGTCTCCCTCGACCAGACGCAGCTTGGTTCCGAGACTCGCCGCCAGAGCGTCCGCCCTCTCGAGCACTTCTGCATCGCGGTCGACCGATGTGACGTTGTAGCCCCAGCCGACTAGGAGGATGTCAAGGAGTCCGAGTCCACAGCCAATCGAGAGCACGCGCTGCGGAGGCGGCGCAGCCTTGATCAGGTGACTGAGCGTCGGGATATGATGCGTCCATGCGTCGTAGGCGACCTTGATCGGACCTGAAGCCGCCGCGCGCTCCGCATATATCGCCCAACGGTTGCCGGCATCGGTCATCGAATACCGCCTGCCCTGGCGATGACCTCGAGGTTGGGCCCGGCCCCGACCGCCCGCTCGATCGCAAACAGGAGTCTTTTCGCGTGACCGCCGAATGGCAGCCGACTGTTAGGGGGCGGTGAGTACCGCACTGTGGACAGCATCACGTCCTCGAATCCGACGGCCTGGACGGCCCGCCGGAGTCCGCGTGGCGAGAAGAAGAAAAGATGGTAGCTCGGCTCGCCCGACCCCGGCGGCTGGCCTCTCATGAGCCGGAACAGGCGGTCGGCGAGTGGCGTTCGCAGTTCGTAAGGAACTTCGAGTACCAAGAGACCCCCGCGCCGCAAGAGGCGACGTGCAAGCCTCAGCGTCCCAACCGGGTCGACCAGGTGTTCGATGACGTGATTGGCATGAATGACGTCAACGGATTCAGGTTCGAGCTCGGCTCCAGCCAGATCCGAGTTGAAAATGGTGACGTTATAGCGGTCCCTGGCGGCCGCCGCAGCCCACGGCGACGGCTCAACGCCGACCGCATCCCAACCTCGACTCCGAGCGTATGCAACGAAATGCCCTTCGGCGCAGCCCAGATCGACCAGCCGTCCGACTCCGACTGTTGCCTCGATCCTGAGCAGGCGATCGGCCAGGAAGGGGGACACGGAGTGGTCTCCGCCCACAATCCCGTGAGTACCCCTAAAAGCCTCGTAGTAGTCTTCCACATACACGGTGCTCGGGTCGAGTCGCTCCGGTAAAGGATGGACACGGGCGCTGCCACAGCTTCGGCAGATCAAGATCTTGCCGGGGGCGCTCAGCCGAAGTGCGATCACGGGATCTGGGGGGGCATGTAGTTCTCCACCGCACAGCATGCACCTAGCGGTTTCAGGTGTCCCGATCACGACACGGCAACCGCGGCTGGTCGCGCGGTGGTCTCCGGCAAACGATCGATGTAGGTGCGGTGCCAGAGCTCCAGCATTAGGAGGTCCCAGAGCAGGTATTGGAAATCATTTAGACCGCTGTTGTGTACGTCGACCATATGACGGAGCGTTGCCGGATTGAAGTAGCTACGCTGAATTGCAGTCGCCGATAAAAGCGTGTCGGCGAGGATCTCTCGCAGATTGGTTCGAAGCCACGACGCGAGCGGGATCCCGAACCCCATCTTTGGCCGATCGAGGATCTCATCCGGCAGGATGCCGCGCAGGGCCGATTTGAGGAGGTACTTGCTCTGGCCGCGACGCAGTTTGTATTCGCTCGGCACCCTGGCCATGAACTCCATCAGCTGATGGTCGAGAAATGGAGAGCGAGCCTCTAGGGAGGAAGCCATGGTGGCCACGTCCATCTTCACGAGCAGATCGTCTGGGAGGTAGTAATTGACGTCCGCCTCGAGCATGGCGTCGAGGAACGAAGCGTGACGTTTCCCCTGCATGAGCTCGAGGGGCGGCGATACGGTATCCATGATCGTGCGGAGCCCATCGGCCAGGTAGAGCCCGGGCTTGCGTGCAGGCGTGAGGTGTGTCAGCGTCGCGTAGTAGGCCTCGTACGGGTCCTTCGGACGGAGCTGCACAATCCGCTGGCCGCGCCCCAAGAAGCGAACGGCCGGACGCGCCGCCTGGAACAGGCCGAAGCGTACGAACCCCGGGAGCCTAAAGTACGCCTCGTAAGCGATCAGGCGATAGCGGTCGTACCCGCCGAAGCTTTCGTCGCCACCGTCCCCGTTGAGCACGACCGTGACGTGCGGCCGTGTGATCCGCGCCACCTGGAAAGAAGGCACGGACGATGAGTCGCCGAAGGGCTGGTCGTAATGCCAGACGATGTCCTCGAGGAGATCTGGCGATGCGGCGTCGAGTATCAGCTCCTCGTGATCAGTCGCAAACTTGTCGGCCACGATGCGCGCGTATCTGGATTCATCGAAGGCAGAATCAGCGAAGCCGATCGAAAACGTCTTGACTCGTGGTATCGACTCGGCTGCGAAAGCGACCACCGCGCTCGAGTCCACGCCGCCGGACAGAAAGGCGCCCAGGGGCACCTCGCTCTCGAGCCTGATTCGGACCGCTTCGCGGAGCAGCCGCAACATCTCTTCACGCAGCTCCGGCTCCGGCGAATCCAGCTTCTTGGAGTAGTCCAGGCGCCAGTAGCGTTCGACCCGGCAGCGTCCGTCCTCCCACGTGAGGTAGTGGCCGGGCGGTACTCGTTCGATGTCCTGGAAGGCCGTCGCCGGCGAAGGAACGTACTGCAGCGTCAAGAAGTGGTCGATGCTTGCGAGATTCGGCCGTCGAGCTACGCCCGGGTACTGCAGGATCGCTTTGATCTCGGAGCCGAACACGATGCCGCCTTGTGGACGCCGGTGGTAATAGATTGGCTTTTTCCCCACGCGGTCCCGGGCCAAGAACAGTCTCTGTCGGTGGACATCCCAGATCGCGAGAGCAAACATGCCGCGCAGGCGGTCCAAGCATCGCGGACCTAGGTCCTCCCACAGGTGGAGCACGGTCTCAACGTCGGAGTGCGTCCGGAAACGGTGACCCCGCGCTCCGAGCTCAGCCCGCAGCTCATGGTGGTTGTAGATCTCCCCGTTGAGCATGATCCAGGCGGACTCGTCTTCGTTGGGAATGGGCTGATGCCCACCAGCAACGTCGATGATGCTCAGGCGCCGGAATGCGAATCCGCCTCCCGGACGGACAAGCTCACCACGGTCGTCCGGCCCTCGATGGGCGATGGCCATGCCCATTCGCTCGAGCACCTCGCGTGGAGCCGCGGCTCCAACCACGCCGGCGATGCCGCACATCAGCTCAGCTCGGGCCACGCGGGCACGAGCCCACGCGTGCCTAGAAGTCGCGTATAAAGCTCTGTCAATTCCTGCACCATCCGTTGCGCGCCGTGTCTCTCCAGCGACATGCGCCGCCCTGCCATTCCCATGGCGTCCGCCAGTTCGGGCTCGGATAGAACTCGCTGGATGGCAGCGGCGAGCGATGCCGGATCTTGGGAGGGCACGAGGAAACCGTTGACGCCGTCCGAGATGATATCCGGCATGCCGCCGACGGCGGTTCCGATCGCGGGGCGTCCGGCAGCTCCGGCCTCGATTATGGAGACGGGAGTTCCCTCGTTCAGCGAGCAGCACACGACGACGTCGGCGTCCCCGTAGACGTTCGGGAGGTCCTGCCGCCATCCGGTGAACTGCACGCTTGAGCCGAGACCGCGTTCTGCGACCTGCTCGTGGAGGTCTGCCCAGAGCTCACCATCACCCACAACCAGGAAGCGCGCGCTTGGAAAGGCCCGCAGAACTTCGGGGGCGGCGTCGAAGAGCAGGGTATGAGCCTTGATGGGCGCTAGGCGGCCGATGATGGCGATGATCGGCGCTTCGCGCGGAATCGACAGTTCGCTGCGCAGCATGCCCCGGGGCGGATCGACAAGGTAGTCGAGTTCGAGTCCCAGGCGGACGATCGTGATCTTCTTGGAGTCGATCCCGATGTTTTGGAGGTCGGCTGCGATTTGCGGGCTGATCGCGACAAAGTGGGTCGTGACCTTGGACAACAATCGCTCCGTCATCCTGACCACGGCGCTTCCGGACTTGCTGAAATACCCCTCGAGCACGTGGCCATGAAAGGTGTGCACGCGTACGGGCACTCCAGCCAGAAGCGCTGCTACGCGCCCGAGGGCACCAGCCTTTGCGGTGTGGGTAGCCACCACCTGTGGGCGGAGCCGGCGCAGGAGCCGCACTAGCGCCACCAGCGCACGCAGGTCGCTGATCGGCGACGGGCGGCGCTGGAGCGAGGGCACGGAGATCAGGCGTGCGCCGCGCTCTAGCGCCAGCGATTCCAGAGTCCCTTCGCGCGCGTCGGGCGTGCCTGTGATCAGTACGCCGTTCCAGGCGTCGCCAGCTTCCGTAGCGAGGATGGTCACGTGGCGCGCTGGTCCTCCAACGTTCATCCTGGTGATGATCCGCGCGAGCCTAATTCGCATACGCACCGTACGCCTGCTCGAGGCCGTCGGCGAACGCTACCAGCGGACGGTAACCAAGCAACTTGCCAGCTAGGCTGATGTCCGCCAGCGAGTGAAGGATCTCGCCCGCGCGTGGCGCGGCGTGCTCGACCGCGAGGCGGCGACCCGCGATGGCTGAGATGGAGTCGACCAGGTCGAGCAGGGTACGGCTCTGGCCCGACGCGATGTTGACCGCCACGCCGGAGGCGTCGGACCTCAGTGCCAGCACGTTGGCCTCGACCACGTTCTCGACAAAGGTGAAGTCGCGGCTTTGCAGGCCATCGCCGTAGATGACCGCTATCCGACGGGTAACAGCAGCGGTGATGAACTTGGGGATGACGGCCGAGTACGGCGAATTCGGGTCCTGGCGGCTGCCGAAGACGTTGAAGTAGCGGAGCGCAAGGGTGCCTATACGTCCGCTCGCACCGAATGCCAGCACGATCTGCTCAGCGAACAGCTTCGAAAAGCCATAGGGCGAGATCGGTCGCGGCTCAAGCGTCTCGATCTTCCGCTCGGCTTCCTGGTCGCCATAGATCGACGATGAGGACGAGTACACGAAGCGTTCGACGCCGGCGGCGATCGCCTCTTCGACGACGATAGCGGAGCCCTGGGCATTAACCGCCAGAGTCGTCACCGGATCTTGCCACGAGCGCGCGACAGAAGGAAGCGCGGCGGCGTGTAAGACCCCATTGACGCCGCGCATCGCGCGGCGCACATCATCGCGCGAGCGCACGTCGCCTTCGATCTTCTCGATGTCAAAGGTCTCGATGTTGCTGAGGCGTCCGGTCGCGAGGTTGTCGAAGACCACCGGCTCCTCTCCGTCGGCCAGCAAGCGTTCCACCAGGTGTGACCCGATGAATCCAGCGCCGCCAGTCACCAGCACTCGCATACCGGTCAGCCGGCCCTCGATTCCTGGACCGCCGCGGCGAGCCCATTCTCGTACGTCGAGGTCGCCTCGGGCCGGTAGTGACGCCGTTCAAACGCATGGCGCCCCCGCCGGTCCAAGGCTTCGCTATCGGCTTTAGGAATGCGGAGTACGGCGTCGGTCGGGGCCGCAGGGGCCGCAGGATTGTCAGCCTGGATCCGGATCCCGAAGTCATGCTCGGCAACGACCAACGCGATTTCGGAGTTCTTTGCGGCCGCGGCGGCGACCGGCCGGCCTGCCACCAAGGTCCCGTAGAGCTTGCTGGAAACGACAGAGCCTTCGAGTCCGCGTTTCAAAGCGACCAACTGAGCGTCCTGCATGACGACCAACGGCTCATCGATCCCCCCAGGCTCGGCGCAGGGACGACGATCGCTCGCTTGGGCGCACGATGCGACCGTCAGACCAAGTGCTCACAGTAGGGCGCCTCAGCCGAGGATCGGAAGGTGGGCGGCCCCGGCCAGGCCGGGCGCCACGCTGATCCCGCCGGGGTTGATGGTGAGCACTCGGTCCTGGCTCAGGTCGGTGTCCAGCGTGAATACATGGCCGTCCACCTTGTAGACGACATGCACCTTGTCGGCCAAGGTGCCGGGCTGCTTCTCCCAATAGATCCGGTGGCCCGAGTCCAGGTTGGCGGCGTCGGTGACGTACTCGAACGACACCTTGTCGTAGCTGCTCTTGGGCGGCATCTGGTACCAGCCGTCGAGGAGCTTGAGTCCGCTGGGCTTCTCGTCGCTCGGGTATTTGTCCGCCAGAAGCCCGGCGGCGCGCGCGGCCGTTCCCGAGTCCGGATAGTAGAACCGGAAGTAGCCCCGGTATTCCTGGCCTCCCTCGAACCCGGGAGGGATCAGGTTCTTGAGCCCGATGCTCACCTTGTGATCGAGCTTGCCGTTGTCGACGGTGAGCTCGAGGGTGAAGGTGCGCTCCAGCCAGTAGTTGGCCTTGTTGCCGCCGTAGTTGGCCTCCACCTCCTGCATCAGCTCGAGGGCGGGGGTCGATGCCATCTGGCGGCCGTTCCAGCCGATGTTGCCCATCTCGTTCTGAGCCGTCTGGTTATTGAAGTACAAGTGCATGTGGCGCTGGCTGACCGCGGTGTTGAGATGGCCCAGGAGATTGCTCCAGTCCCCGCTGCCCAGTGCGGTCAGCTTGTCCAGGACGTGCGCCGCCACGATCGGGAAAAACGTCTTCTTGCCGGGCACGTTGCCTTGCTCTGTGAGCAAGCGGTGCACGACGACGTCCGGGAAGGTCCTGGCATCGACCGTGATCCCGTACTCGGGGACCTGCAGCGGGCCAGTGACGTTGAGCATCTCCGCTACGGCCCAGAAGTCGATGCCGATGACACCGTCCACCGACCTGCCCGTCTCTCGCTTGAAAAGGTCCTCGCCGACGCTAGCTGAGGCTGGAAAGTCGGCGTAGAAGTTGGAATCCCCGAAGACCCAGCCGTGGGTAGCGAACTCGTTGAGGCTGTTGGGCGGTGCCACGTATCGGCGCTGCCCCTTCACCGGGTATGGGTAGTCGATGTCGTACACGTTGCCGCTGACACCGAGCTTGATCTGACCCTGGTCGGCGCTCAACAGGATGTAGCTGCCGACGAAGCCCCCACCCCCCCGGAGCTCGGCGGGGTCGAGGTTCTCGACCATGTACGTCCGGGGGCCGTTGGCGCCCAGGATTTCGAGCAGGACCGGCGCCAGCCGCTGGAACTCGGCCGCGCCGGCGACCCCGTCGTCGATCTGGGTGCGGGCCTTCAAGAAGCTGTCGCGCTGGCCGGACGGCAGCACGGAGACATCGACCAAGTCCGCGTGCCGCTTGGCCTTGTCGAGGTCGGCGGCTATCTTCGGCATGAACGGCTTGACCGCGTTCAGGGTGGCGATCAGGCGCTGGCCGCCTCTCAGCTGGGCATTGGCCGGGCTGATCATCTGGGCATCCACGTCCGCGCCGTCCTGGCCGGCGTCGGCCAGCGCCAGGCCCATCTGGGCCAGGTTGTCGATCGCCAGCCTTCGGGGCTCGATGTAGTTCGCCGCGTAGGTCGAGAGCGTCTCGGCCTGGTGCACAAGCGGATCGGTGTCGATCAGTGCCTGCGCATTACGGAAGTGCTGTCGGGCGAGGCCGAACTCCACGGCCGCGTCCTTGAGCGGCGCCGGATCGTTCGCGGAGGCCGCCTTGCTCACATCGGATTTGCCTGCGGTGAGGGCGTCGGCACCGCCCTTGAGCTCGGCGGAGAGCCGTCCGATCAGTGCGTCGGCGCGCTGCTTCAGCGTCCAGCCCTCGTAGCCGGCGGCCGACCCCCCGGCCAGCAGGACGGCGATCAGTGCCAGTGCCACGACGGGGCCGGGGCGCTTCCACCAGCGCTTTCGAGCGGAGGCTCGCCGACCGCGGCCCCGACGGCCCGAATGCCCTCGCACGGGCGCATGCCGAAGCAGTGGTCGGGGCTTCAGTCCACGCTCGTCGTCCGGCTGATCTGGGATGCGCTCGGAAATGCTCATACGTTGGATAGGGGCGAGGCGGCGGTCAGTCTAGACCAACTTCCGTGCTGGATAGCATTGGGCCCGGTGGCCGCCCAGGACCTGATCCGCAACTTCTGCATCATCGCGCACATCGATCATGGCAAGTCGACCCTGGCGGACCGCCTGCTCGACGCCACCGGCGCCATCGCCAAGCGCGACATGCAGGACCAGATGCTCGACACCCTGGACCTCGAGCGCGAGCGCGGGATCACGATCAAGCTGCAGGCGGTCCGCATGTCCTACTCGGCTCGGGACGGGCGCGCCTACGAGCTCAACCTGATCGACACGCCGGGCCACGTCGACTTTGCCTACGAGGTCTCGCGCTCGCTGGCCGCCTGCGAGGGCGCCCTGCTCGTCGTCGACGCCGCCCAGGGCGTGGAGGCGCAAACCCTGGCCACCCTCTACCAGGCCGTGGAAGCGGGACTCCTGATCATCCCGGTGGTCAACAAGATCGACCTCGACTCCGCCCAGCCGGAGCTGGTGGCCGACGAGATCGTGGAGATCACTGGCATCCCCCGCGAGAAGGTGATCTTCGCCTCCGCTAAGCTCGGCCAGGGGATCACTGACATCCTGGAGGCGGTGGTCCGCGAGGTACCGCCGCCCAAGGGCCACCCTGAGGCGCCGCTGCGGGCGCTGATCTTCGACTCCCACTACGACACCTACCGGGGCGTGATCGTCTACCTGCGGGTGGTCGACGGCGAGATCAAGCCCCGGATGCGGGTCCGGATGATGAACACCGGGGTGGTCCACGACGTGGACGAGGTCGGCTACTTCACGCCCCGGATGCGGGCCAACGACGCCCTGCGGAGTGGGGAGGTTGGGTACCTCACCGCCGC
>Ga0207646_10002331_pt1 | contig 22474 bp, 22 predicted proteins | sample KBSK5502metaG_FD_184343 | JGI IMG/M metagenome (GOLD analysis project Ga0207646, IMG submission 184343) | Corn, switchgrass and miscanthus rhizosphere microbial communities from Kellogg Biological Station, Michigan, USA - KBS K5-50-2 metaG... | ecosystem: Host-associated > Plants > Roots >... | reverse complement strand
CCATAGTTGACCACCGGATCGTTCCAGTCGATGCGGGCGGGCAGGTGATCGCCCTGCCAGATGAGAAAGCCGTGATGCCCTTCTTCCGGTTGCTGCAAGACAAAGCGCAATCCGGTATCGTTGCGTTTGTTCTCGATGCTGTCGAGCCTGCGCCCCCGACTTTTGAAACGCACCCGGCGGGCCTTGCCCACGCACACGCGGTTGAGCGCCTGATAGGCGCGTGTAGCCAGCGTCTGCGCCAGCACCGCATCCAGGTGGTCAGCCAGAAAAGAGACGCGCGCTTCTTTCGCATACGCCTGCAAGCCGGCTTCAGAGAACCCATACTGCTCCCGCAAGGCGGAGAAAGCCGCCCGTCGTTCCTGCTTCTGCGAGCGAGGAATGGCACGCGCTGCCTGCCACGCCGGGTCTGCGCGCATCTGGCGCAGTCGCCGCTGCCCTTCGGAGAGCACGGCATTGTAGAACTGCCGCCCTACTTCCAGGTGCGCCCGGATGCGTTTGGCCTGGCCTGCCTCAACCTGCAAGGGCAGTTCGAGCAGAAACGTGGGCGTTTTCTGTTTGGGTTGCTTGCTCTCCCTGGTTTGCTGTGTGCCCATCTGCCTCACGCTTTGTCTTATGCTAGAACATCTATTCCAAGCATAGCAGGCTTTCCCGCCTCTGTCAAGCGTCTCATCGCTGCCCGCAACTCCCTCCCCTCGCCTCCCCACACAAGCAACGGCACTTCATCCCCCGGATGAATCACGGGGGGCTTTCGCGCTCGGCTTTCTGTAAGTAATGGAGCTGATTTGCCCCGGCGCATACTACTGACAGTACTGGCTACCGGGCTGGCCTTGACGTCCCTCTGGTGCTGGCGACTCTTCCATACATCCTGATACAAACTCTGCCTCTGCATGCAATTTTCTCTCGCGTGAACTTCTTCCCTTTGCTCAATTTACGTGGTATGATCTGCATATAGCGATAGTTGACAGGAGGGATATCAGCCACTCACCGGCAAAATTGGCAACACGCCTGGAGAATCGACATCATGAGCATCACAGAACTTCCACCACCTGTAACAACTCCTTTATTTGAGCGCATGACAGCAGCGAAGAAAGCGGAAGTGGTGCGCGAACTGAGTGACTTGCTCGGAGCGCGTTACGTCTTATATACACCTTACGATTTGATGCTGTATGAGTATGACGCCTCGATTGACCGCAGTACGCCAGACGTGGTTGTGCTACCGGCCACGACAGAAGATGTAGTTGCGATCGTCAAAATTGCGGCTCGTCATCATGTACCGGTGGTGCCCAGGGGCGCAGGTACAGGCCTGAGCGGCGGCGCCATTCCTATTTATGGCGGCATTGTGATTGCATTTGCCCGCATGAATCGTATCCTTGAGATTGATTACGATAACCTACGCGCTGTCGTGCAACCAGGCCTGGTGAATCTGCACCTGAGCAACGCACTCAATCCTCAAGGATATTATTATGTACCAGATCCCAGCAGCCAGCGTTCTTGCACCATCGGCGGCAATGCAGGCGAAAATGCCGGCGGCCCCCATACGCTGATCTACGGCGTTACCACAAACCACGTGCTGGGATTAGAGATTGTCACTCCAGAGGGCAACGTGGTGCAGGTAGGCGGTTGGACATATGATACGCCTGGTTATGATCTTACCGGCTTGTTGATCGGGTCCGAAGGGACATTATGCATCGTTACCAAGATCATTGTACGCATTGTGCACCTGCCTGAAGCGGTTAAAACCATGGTGGCTGTCTTTGATACGATGGATGATGCCTCGAACACCGTCTCGGAGATCATCGCTTCCGGCGTGATACCTGCAGCCATTGAGATGATGGACGAGATGATTTTACAAGCGGTTGAGGCCGATACCCACGCAGGCTATCCGCTCGATGCTGCCGCCGTTCTGTTGATGGAAGCGGAAGGGCTACGCGAAGCAGTAGCGGAGCAGGTGGACAAGATTGTGAGTATTTGTAACAAACACCATGCTCGCAGTGTGCGTATTGCCGCTAACGAGACGGAACGCCAATTGTTCTGGTCTGGTCGCAAGAATGCCTTTGGCGCGGTTGGGCGTATCAGCCCCGAGTTTTATGTACAAGATGGGGTTGTACCACGTACTCGTCTACCCTATGTACTGCGGCGAGTCGGTGAGATCTGTGCCAGCTATGGCCTGAAAGTGGGCAATGTTTTTCACGCCGGTGATGGTAACTTACACCCATTGATCCTCTTTGATTCACAGATTCCAGGCGAAGTCGAGCGCGTGCGCAAAGCCGGGCATGAGATCCTCGAGGTATGCGCGGAGGCAGGGGGCACGATTACCGGGGAACACGGCGTCGGGATAGAGAAGCAGGAAGAAATGGCTCTCATCTTCAACGAGGTCGATCTGCGTGTGATGCAACAGGTGCGAGAAGCATGGAATCCGCGCCAGTTGTTTAATCCAGGGAAGCTTTTCCCAATGCCAGGCCGTTGCGCCGAAATAAAGCAACTCTAAGGACCAATGCTAATGGTCGAGATTGAGACGTTCGCAACCAGCATACAGCAATATGCTCCCACTGTTCAGCTCACCAGTGAGCCTGACGAATTGCGAAATTACGCTGTAGATGGCTTGCTGCCCCGTTTAGTGGTCATACCAGATTCAGTTGAGCAGGTAGCACAAATTGTAGCGCTGACGAACCAGCAAGGTTTAAAGTTGCTGACTCGCGGAGGCGGTTCACGTATAAATCTGGGTGGGATACCTGAGCAAATTGATGTGTTGCTCGAAACGACGAAATTGACACGCCTGCTTGAGCATGAAGCGCCCGATCTTACCTGTCACGTTGAAGCAGGTATTACCCTGGCAGCTTTACAGGCTCAATTGGCGACAAAGGGACAGTGGTTAGCGCTCGATCCGCCGGATGCTGAACAGGCCACCTTAGGTGGAATCCTGGCATCGAATGCCAGCGGACCAAAACGCTTGCGCTATGGCTCGGCGCGTGATATGGTAATCGGGCTGCGGGTTGTGCAGGCCAGTGGGGATATTGCACGCAGCGGCGGGCGCGTCGTCAAAAACGTCGCGGGCTACGACCTCAACAAACTCTATATCGGGTCACTGGGAACGCTCGGCATCATTATCGAAGCGAACTTCAAGCTGCAGCCGCTTCCTATCAGCGAGCGTACATTCCTACTTACCTTTCTGAACGCGGCGGATGCCATGCAGACCGTCATCACCATCCTGGGTTCGCTGCTCACACCCAGCGCTGTTGAATTGATCGACGCCAGAGCAGCAAGTGATATGAGCGATTTCTTTGGCCTGAACCTGCCAACGAACGGCTACACTTTAGCAGTCAACTTTGAGGGAAGTGCAGTAGCCATCGACCGCCAGTCAGATGAAACGCGGTCGCTCGCACGTAAAAATGGCGCCCTGCTAAGCGATGACCTGACCGGTGAAGCACAAGATCAGTTCTGGGATGTCGTGCGCGAACATACACAAGGGTCAGTAACCTGTAAAGTGGCTGTACTGGTGTCGCAGGTAGCCTCTTATCTCCAGAGGATTGAGCAGGTCTGCCGGCGTAACGAGCTTGAAGCGGCGGTCGTGGCGCATGCCGGCAATGGTATCCTGTATATTGAATTGCGACCAGGAGATGCAACGCCTCGCCTCGTAGAAGCGATTAGAGAGCTTCGTCTCTATGCACAAGAGGCGCGTGGCAGACTGGTCGTAGAACGCTGTCCCATTGATCTGAAACGCCTCACCAGCGTGTGGGGTGAGCCTGGCCCGGATTTTTATCTGATGCAGCGACTCAAACAGCAGTTTGATCCAGATAGTACGTTTGTCAAGGGGCGTTTCATGGGGGGATTGTGAGTCTAGAGGCATCAACACCTGCGAGAATAACTCCCGCATTGATCGTTACGGCCCATCCTGAATTTATGCGTACGGCATTCGACGAGCTCAAACGGTTTGATAGAAGCCTGCAAAGTATTGAGCTGCTAAGCCCAGGCGTCTTGTTATGCGGGTTTGCCCAAGAAACGGAGGATGCCACGACACTAATGCGCCTGGCAGCGGAACAGCGGCCAATTTTCGTGCGGCATCTTGCGCCTGTACAAGCGATCATTGACTTGAGCAATAGCGATGATGATATCGGCGCAATGGCCCTAGCCATAGCGGACCTGCCAACATTCGCGCTCCTGCAGCGCGGACAGCGTTTTGCCGTTCAAACCCGGCTGCTGTCAACCGAGGCCACACTCGCAGGCACCAGCAAGCGGACCTATAGCAGCGGGCTCGTCAATCAACTTCTTGCGGGGGCTATTGCGGAGGAAACCGGCGCGGTAGAGTCTATCAAAAAGCCGCAGATTGTTGTTTCGCTGCTTTGTACAGCGGAAAAAGGATACCTGGGTATATCTCCTGTCCAGGACAACCTGAGCGACTGGCCTGGAGGTGCCCGGCATTTCGCACAGACGCCCGAACAGATCAGCCGGGCTGAGTTTAAACTGCTGGAAGCGCTGGAGGTGTTTGGTGTATCGCTGCCAGCGCGGGGAAGAGCTCTCGATCTTGGCGCTGCTCCTGGCGGCTGGACGCGCTTGCTACTAGAGGCTGGGATGCACGTAGTTGCAGTTGATCCGGCAAAACTTGATCCCCGCCTGTCAGGGCAAGCTCATCTAGAGCACTATCGTGGCTACGCTGAAGCATACCTGGAAGATGCGGTTAAACGGCACAGGCGATTTGATATAGTCACTAACGACATGCGTGTGGATGCTCGCCAGGCGGCGCGCTCGATCGTGGAGGCTGGTGTATGTTTAAGCAATGATGGGTTCATCATCAGTGTGCTAAAGCTGCCACACGCAACACAGGAAATCAATCCCTTAAAAAATTTGAGGGAAGCCCTGGGATTACTTAACAGGCATTATGGCATTGTGCAAGCCAGACAGCTTTTTCATAACCGTCAAGAAGTAACCGTACTCACGGCCAGGTCGCAATCAGCACGGTTGTAACCATTGTGACCCGGGAGGTAGCAATTATGTCGCTCGAATCGCCGAAACTACTGACCACAATCCCCACGCCACCTGTTCAGGGGCCGTTACGTCCTCACACGCATACCTACGATTTAATGCGCCAGTGTATTCACTGTGGTTTCTGCCTCCCTACCTGCCCGACATATGCGGTATTGGGCGTGGAAATGGATTCTCCTCGCGGGCGTATTTATCAGATGCAGGCTATTGCCGAAGGACGCGTGGCAATCTCACCCGAATTTGTAGAACACATGTATTGCTGCCTTGGCTGCCGCGCTTGCGAGACTGCCTGCCCCTCCGGGGTACAGTTCGGCAAGTTGATCGAGGCTGCGCGCGAACACATCCAGTTGGAGGTTGCTCATACACCTCTGCTTGACGGACAAAAGCAGGCTAAAGAAGAGATCGCTGAACCTGCCGGTACGGCAGATTATCCTTTACATGAGCACGCGACCGGGCAACCTGCCCTCGAGTCACTTACTGAAAGACTGTTACGGCGCTTCTTTTTTGATCTCATGCTCCCTTCGCGCGCGATCACATCGCTTGTGTTTGCAGGCTTGAAGATATATCAGAGAAGTGGTCTACAATCCCTGGCGCATCGTACAGGCTTACTTGACGCGGTAAATGCTCTACCCATGCCGCTGCAGGGGCAGTTAAAAACGCCGGAAGCGCTCATGCCTGCCGCAAGTGGCGATTTGTTCCCACAGCCCTTGCCGGAGATCACTCCTGCATTGGGGAGAAAACGTTATCGCGTAGGTTTTGTAAGCGGTTGCATCATGGACCAGGTCTATCGCACTATCAACGAGGCAACGCTTCGTGTGCTAGCAGCCAACGGTTGCGAAGTAATTACACCTCGCGGACAGCAATGTTGCGGCGCCTTACACGTCCACGCAGGTGAAGCAGAACGTGGAAGACAACTCGCCCGCCACAATATCGAGGTGTTCGAGCCATATAATTGTGACGCGATTATCATAAACTCCGCGGGCTGCGGTTCAAATCTCAAGGAGTACGGGCACCTGCTGCGCGATGACCCGGCATATGCAGCTCGCGCAAGCGCATTTAGCGCAAAAGTGAAAGATGTAAGTGAGTTTCTGACGACTATTGACTGGAATCGCGAGATGGGCACGGTGAAACGCACAGTCACCTATCACGATGCCTGCCACCTGTTCCATGGGCAGAAGGTGAAACAGCAGCCACGCGAATTACTCAAAGCTATTCCAGGACTGAATCTGGTCAACCTCAAAGAGGCCGAGTGGTGTTGCGGAAGCGCTGGCATCTATAATATAACGAACCAGGAGATGGCATCACAGCTTTTAGAGCGCAAGATGAACAATATCGCTGCTACGGGTGCAAGTGTGATTGCTACCGGTAACCCGGGTTGTATGATGCAAATCGCCCTGGGTGCGCGACAGCGTGGTTTGGAAATAGAGGTGGTACATCCTATCCAGTTGCTAGATGAAGCCTACCAGGCGGGTGGGCTCTATACTCTTCCCCTGGCTGAGAAAGAGGTAGAGCAGAAACGACGACGCACAGTGGCACTTGGTATCGGCATCGGGTTACTGATAGGGCTACTGCTGGCACGCCGTCGCCGCCATCGCCGTTAGACGAGGCAGAAGGCTTCTACCGATCGATATCATTGGACGTTTGCCATTGTCCGCGCAACTGCTGTGCCCTGGTGAAAGCCTGGATCAGATTGCCGTCGTGAGAGGCGATTTGATCACGAATTACACTCAACTCCCCGATATACTCGTTTAGCCAGCGGGCAATGGATTCGCTGTTGGTCAGGCAGATATCACGATACACTTCAGGGCTGCCACCTGCCAGGCGCGTCATATCGCGGAAGCCGCTTGCAGCCAGAATTGCGGCATCACCCCATGCCGCACCATCAGCCACGGTATTCATAAGTACGGCTGAGGCTACAAAAGGCAAATGGCTCACACTAGCGACCTGTCCATCATGCTCCGCGGGTTCCAAAAAGCGTACCCGTGCTCCAAGTATCTCAACGAGCCTCGCTACTTTATCAATTGCCACCGGAGAAGTGCGTTTTGTGGGGGTAAGGCAATAGACACGATTTTGGAAAAGCGTAGCGCTCGCAGAGTCAACGCCGCTCAGTTCCTTTCCTGCCATAGGATGCCCGCCGACAAATAATACAGGTGCCGGTAGATACTCTTCTGCCCAATTAATGACCTGCGTTTTCGTGCTGGCAACATCGGTGACTACCGATCCAGGCGAGGCCACCGTAGCTATGTTTTGTAATAGCGAGCGCATCGCCCCAACCGGCGTAGCCAAAATGATTAATTCAGCGCCGCGCACTGCATCGGTTAATGCATCATAGGGTTGATCTATCGCTCCAACTTTGCGTGCACGATCGGTTACACCCTTGCCGAGATCGTAGCCGGTGACCTGCTGGGCCGAATTTGCATTGCGCAGTGCCAGGCCTATTGATCCGCCAATAAGTCCTAACCCAATGATTGCTACCCGGTTAAACATAGTTGCCTCTTTCAATTTCAACAAATCTCATCCTCGTTAGTATTTTACCATAATCCCGAAGCCGGTAATCTCCGGTTCATCTTATGCCGAACACGCCTTGTCTATTGAAGAGCAAATCTGTATACTACTAAACAGGCGGCGTACCATTTTATTTTTGTCGAATGTTCCTTTTTCCCTAGAAAGGAGTCATCTCATGGCATCCGAAGCAGGTGGCATATCCCATCCCGTAGCAGGAGCAGGCAGCACCGCCGCTGCTGTGACCGCGCGCCAGGACCGCATCCCGATCTGGGCGCTCTCCTACCTTTTCATTGGTATCATTGGCGTTGGTTTCCTGATGATCTATGAGCAGATTGGATGGTAGTATCTCAACCGAGGAAGAACCTTGATACCAGTATCAAAAACAACTGGACCTGGTCAGGCATTTTCAAGTATGCGAGCAAACGCCTGTAGATAGCTTGAGTCAGCGCACTGCTTTCGGAGCATCCAATACTCTGCACCCCAAAAGAGGTACGCATACAGGGAGGCTTCTTGTCGAGACCAGCGCATGCAGGTGTTATAGTTGGCGATGACGTGTTCCGGCAAACAACTGTACATACCCTGCCTGTCTGGATTGGGCGGGGTCGTCACCATCTCCCACGGCTCTGCCTGTCCCTCAGCAATCATCAGTTTTTGCTCATGCATGCGGGCCCATGCGAACAATTGCTTCTGTCTCCGCTGCTGCCAGGGACTCTTACTCCCATCCAGATACAGTGTTTTGGTCCCAACGGTCATCAGTGCGTGACGCGGGTAGTAGTCGATCCCGACAATATCCGCCATGCGCTGCGCTACTGCCAGTGAGTCACCCTGATCGCGTGTCCGCCACCATTGGGAGAGACGTACAGGCAAAGAGGTCGGCAAAAAGCCGTTCAGCATCACCGGTCTGGTGGGATCGGCTTTTCTGAGTGCTTCAACTTCTTTTTCGACAAAGGCAGCATCTAACCGCCACGAATGTTCTACCCCAAGCGGGTCCACGGCTTCATGTTCAAGCTGCCAGGCGACAATTCCTTTCCGGTGTTTATAGCGCTCCACAAGCCGAGTGATAAATTCTGTCGCGGCCATAAGCAGTGACGGGTAAGCGGACGGCTTGACGAGGGTATGTTCCCGGAAGGGGTATCTCAGATGGTGTGCTGGCACAAAGAACTCAGGATAGCTAAAGGTTTTCAGAGGACCAACACACAGAATAATGTGCATCCCTGCTCGTTCGGCGGCATCGATCTGCCAGTCAAGCTCATCGGTATAAAATATTCCTGGTTCAGGTTCCATACGATTCCAGTAGGCCCCCAATCGAATGAGTTGAAACGGATAGGTGAGCAATGTTCGCAGGGTCGTTCGCGCATCTAATCCAAGCACTGCCACTTGCGGTGAACGAAAGCTAATACCGAGCAGTGTTGAACGACGAGGTTCGATAGGCAGGTGCTGCCACGCATCTGTCAGGGGTTGTGTTGCCTGCTTCAGCCGAACTTCTAACGCTAGCGGTGCAGTAAGCAGGCTGGCTGCCCCGATCCCAAGAGCGATGGTTCGCAAGGTCTTGCGTGAAGCTTTTGCTGTTCTCTGCATGTTTGTCTTTCTTCTATGGATACTTTGCCAGATAGGTCGTATGAATTATTTATTGCGTTCGCTCCGAACGAAGAGTGTTGTGCCGACAACGAGAAAAATCACGAACATCCCGGCCATAATCAAAAGATTCATGAACGGTGAAACAAGAACGACCTTATTATATGTTGCTGGCTGCCCCTGCCCCTGATAGTAGACGGCCCGTGTCAGGTCTACCGCATAGCGCAAGGGAGCTATTCTTGAAGCGAGATCAAGATAGATCGGAAGCCCTTTGAGCGGGTTAAAGACTCCTGCCAGGATGAGTTGTGGAATGATCAGGAAAGGCAAAATCTGATTCGCAGCACGCTGACTGCCCAGGGTCGCGAGGAGCATCAGGCCGAAGGCCCCACCCAGCAGACAGGTGACAAAAGCAACGAAAAGCAAGCCAGGAAGAGTCACCCAATTCACTGGTACGCCAATGATGGCGCCAAATGCGACAATCACTACTGCTTGCGCAAAAGCCACCAGTGATTCGCCCAGGATTTTTCCGAAGACAAGAGAGTAGCGCGAGATGGGAGAGATAAAAATCTCCTGGGCGAAGTCGTTTTCGCGGTCCTCAATCAGCGAAACGATGCCAAGAGCGGTCGATTGAAAAAGCGTTTGCGCAAACACTCCCAGGAAAACGAAAGTCAGGTAGTTATAGCCAAGGCTTGAACCGAGTGTGGCTTGCAGTCCCTCGCCAAACAGTCCAACCAGGAGGACCGGCAGTACCAGCGTGGCGATCAACCGTGATGGGTCACGCGTGAATTTCAGTACGTCTCGATAGGCGATAGTTACGATAGCATTGGCTTCTCGTACAGTTCCAAGCATATTATTTCTCCCCGACGATTTCCAGATAGGCATCCTCAAGCGTCGATACGTATGTCTGAACGTATGTGAGCGGCGTCTTGATCGCTTTCAACGTTGCGTGAATCGCTCCAGCGTTGAGCGGGAGCCGAAACTGTGGCGTCTCTGTAAATGGGAGATGGAGATGGGTGAGTTCATCACGCAGCGCATCGCGCTTCTCTGCGTCAATCAGCAGATATTCCTTTACGAGCTCAGCCTTAATCTGAGCTGGCGTGCCGCGAGAAACGATCTTCCCTTTATTCATAATACAGATGCTATCTGCTTGTTCAGCCTCCTCCAGATAATGAGTGGTGAAAAACACGGTGGTCCCGTTTTCCGTGCGCACAAGCCGCAGGTAGTCCCAGAGACTTTTGCGGCTGGATGGGTCAAGACCAGCGGTCGGTTCATCCAGAAAGAGTACCCTGGGTTGATGCAGTAAGCTACGCAAAATCTCTAATTTGCGTTTCATACCGCCAGAATATTTTTTGACTGATCGAAAGAGGTCTTCCCTGATGCCCAGGATCATAGAGAGTTTTTCGATCTGCTCTCGATAGGCACGAGGCATCGTTCGATAGGACGGGCGAAATGGATAGAGACCGTAGAGCGTCGCATGGAAGCGAATATTTTCCTCAGCAGTCAGATTCAGATCCAGACTTGGTTGCTGAAAGATAATGCCAATCGTCTCACGTACCGCTTTGGCCTGTTTCGAGACATCATAGCCCGCAATCAGGACATTGCCGGAGGTCGGGATGAGCGTGGTTGTCAAGATAGAGATGGTCGTCGTTTTACCTGCTCCATTGGGCCCGAGAAGCGCGAAGAGCGAACCAGGGGCCACCGTGAATGAAATATCATCAACAGCGATGGTTTCTTCGCGTTTGTAGCGTTTTACCAGGTGCTCAACCCGGATAATTGGGGGTGCTGTCGCCGCCGTCGTCTGTTGCGACAGCTGAATAGCGTTACTTTGCTGTGAAATAAGGGCTCCACTTATGTGTTGCATGTAGTCCTCGCTGATTACAGAATCGTTCGTCACATCCTCTCTACGATCAGGGTGTAGAATGCGTTGTACAGTGAAGGCACCAGGCCTGAAGGTATTCCCGCTATAAATTGTCGCCGAGGGCCCAGTTTTTGGCCCAGCGCGGGTCGATCGGGTCATCGGCACGCTGGTAGCGAATGTCGGTGGAGAGCCTCCCCCTGTTCAAGGGATCGTGGTTCTGGGTGGCGGCATGGATCATGTAGGGACTGTGGACCACCATGTCCCCGGCTTCATAGTCGGTGATCAGCCAGCGACTCTTGAAGCGATCAGCCATTTCTACGAGGTTAGTGCTGATCCAGCCATTCTCGCGCATGTTGCGGTTGAAGGCACTGATGCGTTCTTCCGGAGGGAGATTGGCATTCTTCACGCGAAACTCGGCCTCCATCTGGCGTCCCACCGCGTCTGAATGCTCCAGGTAGATCACGCCTCCCATTTCGACGGGGGTATCACCCAGCGGTATCCAACTGGTACAGAATTTGTCGGCCCCTGCGCGCAGATAGATCAGGTCGTAGTGCCCGCCTGTGCAGTGGTCCTCACCAGGTTGGGTGAAGCGAATGATCTTTCGCTTATGCAAGTAGGGTTGTCCCTCCAGAAACTCCTGATAGAAGTTCCAGAGACGGGGCATGGTGCAGAGGTCCTCGTACTCTTGCGAACTGACGATCTCAAAGAACGTTTTCGCTCCAGAAAAGATGTTCTCAAAGAAAGCACGATGGAAGTCGAGAATGACGTCTCGATCAAAGAACGCCTTCAGCCAGAGGTAGCCGTTCTGTCGATACTTTTCCCGCAACTGCTCCACTGGGAGGCCCGCATCGGTCGGCTCAAGCCAGCCCAGTCTCTCCGGTGTCGTTTCCAGTGTATAGCCATTGCTGACCAATGGCTCGATGAGAGATCTCATGCTATCGTGTTCCTTTCTAAAGGGACAAGGGCCGACCCCGCGATTAGTTCGCGGGGTCGGCCAGAACGTTCCAAGTTCTTTTCATACGTTTGTTTAGCAAACTCCTTGTTTGAGTTTGTACTCTTAACGATGATTGCTCTTTTCTGATTATCGCATTTCAAGATGACAAATCGATGACAAAACGCGAAGGGAATGTTCATGACACCGACTCATATGATGGGTAACGCATATTGCAAGTATTCATTGCGATAAAAAGTGGCCTTTAAACGCTTTTGTGGCGAACTTCGTAGCGGAGGAGGACGTTGTAGGAGCCTTCCCACCTGCGGATGTCGATGAGCCGAAGTGTCACGTCCGGCTTGCCCACGAAGACAGGGACTCCTTCACCTAAGACGACGTTGCCAATCATCAGATGGATCTCATCAATCAGATCATGCGCCAGCAGATCGTTCCAGAGGGTCCTGCTGCCTGTCATCAAAATATCTTTGCCTGTTTGGCGTTTGAGCTCGGCAATCTGCGGGTTCGCGTCTGCACGCCTGATGATGCGGATATCGGGCCAGTTTCCTGTCAGCGTATCTGAGACGACGATGGTGTTGACGGACTTGCCCTCCTGTACAATCTCCCTCTGTTCGGGCGTCCACTCATCAGAGGTGGGATTCTCGGCGACCTTCGGCCAGAAACTTTGGAACAGCTCGAAGGAAACACGGCCCACAAGAAACACGTCGGCTGTACGCAGCAGTTCGGCATTATAGGCGTCGAAGACTTTGCCCATCATTGGGAACATGACCGAGACCTCGTTCCCTGGCCCCGTGTGATAGCCATCCAGTGAGATGATGTTGAAGACAATGATTTTACGCATGACCGTTCTCCTTTTGTTCGTTGGTCAACGGCTTTCGCAAACGTTTCAGCCGCTCGTATATGGCTTACTCATCTCGTTCGCCGGAGGTGTTTCCCTCTGACATCGAGAACACTGTACCACTCTGACCAGAAAAAAACTTCTCGAATCTTGCTCATTTCGAGAAGCAAGAGCCAGAAACGTCCACGGGCAATCTTTCGGAGGAGTTGCTCTCTGCGCAGCCTGTCACCTTTTTATCGCAATGAATACTTGCAACATGTGTTACCCATCATATGAGTCGATGCCGGACCCCATGAAGAAATTCGCATTGTTGTTCGTTCTATTCAGTCTGGCAGCAGCCCTCCTGACTGCTTGCGGCGGCAGCGCTGGTAGCTGCGTCAGTAGCAGTAGTGGCAGTACGCCAACGGTGCAGGTGTGCGGAAATAATTTCGCGCAGTCGAGTATTACGATCAGCAAGGGACAAAGCCTCACGCTGGTAGATGATGCATCATCCACGCATATCATTGCCAACGGGAGTTGGGTCAACGGTTCGGCGGAACTGAAGCAAGAGCCGGGTGTGCCGATAGTGAACAATCTGCAATTCAACGGCAACGATTCACACATTATTGGGCCGTTCAACACCGCCGGTACGTTTCATCTCTATTGCAACGTGCATCCGGGAATGAATTTGACGGTTATTGTGCAGTAATAGGAGACCATGTGTGAAGGAGGATTTTCTTTGATCAAACCCACTACCGGCCACTGGAATACGGTCATCACAGTAATGAGTGTGTTGATAGTTGCAGAAACCATTACCTTTCTGCTTGCGACGCTGGTGCACCTGGGCATACCGGTGCCGCTAGGATTCACACAGCCTCAGATCATTCCAGCCGCAATTGCCGAGGGGCTTTGCGGGATATTCCTGGCGGTGAGCGCCTATGCCATATTCACCTACAAAACCTGGGCCTGGCGAGTAGCTCTCGCCGCCCACATTTTTGCTGTGGCGGGCGTCCTCTTGGGAATATTGGCGACTATTCGTAGCTCGGCAGGCGGCGAGCCGAATTTCATACCACCTCCTCCCGCAGATACCGCTCTTCTGCCTTCTTGTCAAGCTTTTCCCATCGTCGTCCTGGTTCTGCTAGCGACACCTCCTGTAAGAGTAGCGCTGGACCGCAGCCATCGGGTCATACAAAAAGGATGACAGATGGTGAGTCGTCGACTGCCCTTGTCTATTGAAGAGCAAATCTGTATACTACTACTAAACAGGTAACAAGCAACATATATTCTCGACTCAGCCCCTTTTCGGGTCGGCACTATAAGGAGGTAGTTGAAGATGACCTTTCACAGCGAGGTGGTAGGAAGCCTGCTCAGGCCCACCTACCTGGTAGAGGCGCGGAAGCAGCTCGAGACAGGCGAACTCAATGCGGCAGACTTCAAGGTCATAGAGGACCGGGCGGTGAACGAAGCAATCGCCTTGCAAGAGACCGCTGGCATTGATGTGATTACCGACGGAGAGCTGCGGCGCTATGCATTCTACGGCCACCTCGTCGAGGCGCTGGCAGGCTTCGATAAGTACGGAGGCTGGGCCATTCCTTTCAGAGATGAAACGGGCGAGGAACTTGTCCTCAAGCGTCCTGTCGTGGTGGAGAAGCTCCAATGGAAGAGGAGTATGTGCGCGGAAGAGTGGGTCTACCTGCGCTCTCGTAAATCGCGACCTGGGAAAGTGACTATGATTAGCGCCCAGCAGGCAGCGGCCTACTACGACCCTGAGAAGTCGAAAGGCGCCTACGCGACCCGCGATGCCTATCTTGCCGATATTGTGGACTTCTCGCGCCGTGAAGTGGAGGAACTGATCAGCTTAGGCTGTACCTACATCCAGATCGATGCTCCCCAGTATGCTGCTCTACTCGATCCCCAGATGCGCGAGGGGTATCGCCAGCGTGGGAATGACCCCGACAAACTCATTGATGTCTGCATTGAGATGGACAATGCTATTATTAGCAACCACCCTGGAATCACCTTTGGTATGCATATTTGCCGTGGGAACAACCAGAGCAAATTCTACGCCAGTGGTGACTATGAACCAATTTCGCGCATATTTTCTCGGACCTTATTTCAGCGCTTCCTGCTAGAATACGATGATGCACGCTCGGGTGGGTTTGAACCGCTGCGGCATGTGCCCGAGGATCGCTTTGTGGTGCTCGGCCTGGTCACAACCAAGAAGCCGCGCCTGGAAACAGCCGTTGAATTACGCCAACGCATCGAGGAGGCTACGCGCTACATCCCATTAGAGCGCCTCGCTCTCAGTCCGCAGTGCGGCTTCGCATCTACAATGGAGGGTAACCATATCTCGCCTGAAGACCAGCGCCGCAAGCTAGAGCTTGTGGCAAGTGTGGTCCGGGAGGTTTGGGGCTCCCTGTAAGAGATCTTTGGTTGTTGTTGTCTATCTATTTTTCTCTCGATTGGTGCAGGATTCCTGTCGATGTCCCTTGACAACGTGGTATTTACCATGGTATCATCCGAGATGGAAATACCACCGTAAATACCATCATATTCACTAGAAAAAAGGGAACAGAAACAGGAGCAGTTGTATGCCATCCAGTAAGGATCGTCAGCGTATCGAAATTCCAGTCCATTTCTATGAGCAACTGGCGCGGATCGCCGAGACGGAGGATCGCACGATCACCAGCGTCCTCAACCAACTGCTGTTGCAAGCTTTAATGGACTATCAGCCGACATGGATACGCAGTAAACATCTCAGCCGCTTCAATGGGCATGCTCAGCATGTCCTCTCCCTTGCCCGCGAGGAGGCGCTGTCCTTCAATCACCAGTATATCGGGACCGAGCACCTGTTAGTAGGTTTGTTGCGCGAACAAGAGGGTCTCGCAGCCCTGGCTCTGGAAAAATTGGGGGTCGCACTTGATCCTGTCCGTGCTGCTGTTGAAAAGAAAATGGGGCGTGGAGACCAACCTGTCGAGGAGGAAATCGACTACGTGCCCCGAGCTCGCAAGGTGCTCTCACTTGCGCTGGACGAAGCAGAGCGGCAGGGAAGTGCCTACGTTCGCACCGAGCATATCCTCCTGGGAATGGTGCGCGATGGTGGCGGTGTCGGCGCGGATATTCTCGATACGCTTGGGGTTTTGGGAAAGGTACGCGCCCAGGTGTTCGAGCTGCTCGGCTAGCTCTTCACAGGCTCTAAAAAAGGAGAAAACACTATGCGTGATTCCAGTGATGTTTGGACGGGCAAAGCCAGCAGCTACAATCGGGTGCGTCCGACCCCGCCACCGGCTTTGCTCGATCTGCTGACGCAGTTGATTGGTATGCCGCATCCCGCCCTGGTGGTGGATGTGGGCAGCGGGACCGGACTGTCCACCGCGATCTGGGGTGAGCGAGCCGAGCGGGTGATTGGGATCGAACCCAATGCCGACATGCGGAAAGAGGCCACACATAACGTCGAGGACCATCCCTACGCAGCCCATATCGAGTATCGAGAGGGGCTTGCTCATCAGACGGGCCTGCCTGATGGGTGTGGGGATATCGTCACTGCTGCCCAATCGTTCCACTGGATGGAACCGACTGCGACCCTGGCCGAGATCGCTCGGATTCTGCGACCCGGAGGACTCTTTGCGGCGTATGACTATGATTCGCCACCAGCAATCCATTGGGAGCTTGATCGGCTCGCTCAGGAGGGAAGTTTGCGCTTAGTGGAGCTTGTAAGGGCTCGCGGGCTGGCGCATTCCCTCAAGATCTGGCCGAAGAACAAATCTCTCGACCCCCTGCGCGAGAGCGCTCACTTCCGCTTCACCCGCGAGGTGTTGCTTCATCATATCGAGCAGGGAGACGTGGCACGGTTTCTTGAGATGATGCAGAGCAGTGCGCTCAGCCACCAGTTCCAGTTCACCGAACAAGAGATCGGTTTTGATCGCCTCAGACAGGCCGCGCTCCAACATATCGGGTCCGAACCCATTCCCTGGTATTTTAGTTACCGAGTCCGCATCGGGATCAAGTGAGTTCGGAGAGGTGAAAAAGCAAGCCCATCGTGTTTTGCCCGCATGATGGGCTTTTCTCTCTTCTTTCCTTGCGTTGCTCTCGTTGTGCGAAGTCGTGGGCGTGTCACTTTCAAAGCGCATCGAATCCTCTTGTGACATTATAATAGAGCCACAGCGTCATTAGTGGACCAAAGAAAGGATGTTTGATGCTTGCGCTCTTCTTGGCTCTTGGACTGCTTGTCGTTGGGACTCTTCTGCTCGTGCTTGGAGCCGATTGGTTTCTCGATGGGGCAGGTGATCTCGCACGAGCCCTTGGGGTGAGCGCTCTGGTGGTAGGCGTGCTGCTGGCAGGGCTGGAACCAGAAGAGATGCTCACAGCTGCTATCGCTTCGGCGCGCGGTGCCCCGGCCCTCGCGGTGGGCAACGTCATTGGCACCAATGTCACCATGGTCACAGTCGCCCTGGGGCTTTCAGCGCTCATCTTCCCCATGACGATCTCCGTCCGTGTGCGGCGACAAGCCCTCATCGCGACCCTCGTGTCGATCATCCCCATTGTGCTGCTCTTCCTGGGAGTCGTCACTCAGATGGAGGGGGTGTTCCTGTTGGTCGTGTTTGTAGGCTATACCCTCTTCTTGTTTCGGACGGATCGGGAGGCCATGAAGCGCATGACGGAGGCGGAAGCAGAGGATGATGACGATGGTGATGAGGACCAGCAGCCGCACGCACGTCCTCGGCTCCGATGGAAACCCGTGCTTCTTACCTTTGCAGGCCTGGCAGCGATGGCAGTTGGTGGTCCAGCCATTGTCGAGGGAGCGCTGCGCCTGGCACAGATCATCGGACTGGGTCAAGGAGCTGTAGGAGCAACCATCGTCTCGCTGGGCACCGGGGCCGAGATGATCGCCCTCGGCGTGAGTGCGGCACGGAGGAAACAGTCGGATATCCTGGTCGGCGGGATTCTTGGCTCCTTTGCCTACAATTTGCTGGTCACGCTGGGATTGGCTGCCGCGATTCACTCCATTCCCGTGGATCCCCAGGTGACCTTCGTCGCCTTACCGGTCATGGTGGGAGTCCATCTCGTCCTTTTGGCCCTCGTCTGGTCTGGGAAGATCTCCCGTGTCATGGGTGGCCTGCTGGTTCTCGTCTACGCCGCCTACCTGGTGGGCGTCGTCGTGCTGCGCCTGCCGGGAAGCTAATCCACCGTTCAGCAGTCGTGGGAACCTCCCAGGGGAGTGCCGAAGATCTGGCAGCGGGTGAGACCGACACGCTGCCAGGAAGTCTTCCCCAACCCACCTAGTTAACCGTTTCCGTGACCATTACCAAAGTTTCCGAGAATGTAGATGGGCAAGGCAGCGAAACATTCATCCAAGTAGCGATGATTCGGCTCCTGGTTGCTCGTCTTGGGCGGATCCGCTGAGCTGTTCCAAATACGCTCTCAGCGTTCTTCCTTTTCAGGCAGGGGATAATGAACTGCAGAGCAGAAAAACAGCGCTCAACCGTCTTTCTCTCCTCTTTCGGTTCAGTAACCGATTGGCACGGGAGGGGGGACCCGCTCCAGAAGCTCAAGAATATGTTGAGAGGGACAAGGCAGGCCAAGCTGCTCACAGAGAAAGATGGCACGATCAATACGGGCCTGGACACCCAGTTCGTGATTGCAGTTATCATACCAGGCGATCTGTTTGGGTTTGCTGGCTAACTCGAAATAGTGCTCTGCATCCTGCACCGAAACAAAGTCATCGTGACGCGCAAACTGGAAAAAGAGAGGCGAGGGAGCAGCTCGACCGATGTAATGGCAGGCATCGTAGGGAGCCTCAGCAATCAACATGGCCTCCCATGCTTCTGGTGGAGTGTTCTCACGCACTCTGACTAGCAAAGGATGATTCGAGGTTCGCATGATCTCCGTAGCTGAGGCTGCCCCCGCCATGAAAACATATGCTTTGATGCGATGCTCAACCCCGGCGATGACTCCCCCGAAGGATGCACCAAAACTGTGACCGACATAGCCAATGTGCTCGGGGATCAGCTCGAAGCGATCCTGTAAGATATCGATGGCCCGCCGCACATCCACAATCCACTGGAGATCAGCCTGTGGCAGTGCTTCTTCCGGTTCATACTCTACAGGCCGTCGAAAAGAAGCATCTAGGCAGAGTGAGACAAAGCCCAGACGGGCAAGCACGACAGCCTCATCCACAAACTCCCCTCGATCCCCCTCACCCCAATGTCCAAAGATCAGACCTGCCCGGGGTAGAGGCTCGGAAGGAACGATGAGATAGGCCGAGACTTTGCCGCGAAGAGGACTTTTAAATGATATATCTTGAATACGCTCGTCATCTTTTACCCGTTCCGAAAGGGCGGTTAGCTCAAACGGTGCCTCTGAGTTATATGCAAAAGTGGATAAGTCAAGCATAAGAGGTTCCTTCCTTTCTTCTTCGCTTTGCGCTTTGAAAGCATACCCAATTTTTGCGCTAAAAGCAAACGTCTTGATCAGCAGGGGGAGGCGCCTTCCAAAACACACCCTGACATTGCTGATCAATAGCGAGGCAGCATAACCAATTACCAGGCCGGCCAATGGCATGAGCGTCTCCGCCAGTGAGAACAGGATGGCGGTATGCAACCAGGGAGGCAACCTCGCGCTTCTCTCCCCCGGTTTAGGGGGTTCTTTCCGCTGGCTTTTCATGCCCAGGCTGACTGATACCCCAAGGGTATATGACAGTTGCCTAAAACCGTGAGCTATGCTATACTGGTGCCAACAAGGACAGATGTTCGTCACAGGAGAGAACATGCGTGCAGGCCGAAATTTTCAGCCTTTAAGCTACGATCTTCGCCCTCCCGATGAGGCCCAGGCAGGTGCCTTACGACTGCTGGATGCCTCGCGTGCCGTGGTAAACGCGGCACTGGTCCAGTTATGGCCCTACCTCGATGGGTTTAAGGCAGAGCAGCAAGGACCGGCCTGGAAACAGGTCGGGGCGTTCATTGGGTCCCCACAGCCGCACGGTGATCGCCAATGGCGATGTGAAAGTGAGACCGCTGGGCGTATCATGCGTGCCCAACATGTCCGCAAACAGGTCTTTGAACTCATCCGGCCGATCCTCTCCGACGGCTTCATTCGTCCGAAAACTGAGACGCGACCCGCGGGCAAGAACCGTAAGACGATCAAAGAGGCGATCGAGGCCCTGCAAAAGACGCTTGAGGACGACGACACCGCCTTCGTCACGATGCAAAATGTGGTCGAGCAAGCGTGCAACTACTTCCTCGATCATGGGGAGTTCCCCACGACCTACGAGCAGATGCAGGGCATTCCTTTGCTCACCGTCGGGATGCTGACCTACGCTGGAGACGATGGGGGCGCGAAAGGTCAGGCATACCGCCTCGCTTTCGATGCCCAAGCCGGGAGGGCAGAGTTGTTGTTGCGCTTCCCCGATGAGACCGGCCGATGGCAGCCGCATCGCGGTTCTCGATGTGATCGTTCAGGTGCGGCAAACGCCGCTTGCCGAGTGGAAAACCGTGGAACGCGTGATCGGTTTTGACTGGGGTGTCCATGGCTTGATCACGGGGGTCGTGCTCAGCACCAATGCGAGCGAGCAGGAGACGCCGGTGCAGGTCTCGCGACCGCTCTTTGTGAACACCGGCGGCCTGGATGGCCACCAGGCACGCACCCGTCGCCAGGTTGACACGTTGAAAGCCGCACGCGATGGCCTGACCGAGGGGGATCCCGGGCGAGCGAACTACGATCAGGAGATCAGCCGATGCTGGCGGGTGTATGAGGCCCGCAATCGCGAACTCGCGCACCTGGCGGCCAATCTGCTCTTGCTCTTTGCCGCCGTCTGGGGATGTGCACTCATCAGCGGCGAGTCGTTGGAGACGCTTAAAACGACCGGGCGGGGCAAAGGAGTGCGCGGCAAGTGGCGCAACTGGAGGAACAACACGACGATCCGCTCCGAGATCTGGCACATTCTGAGATACAAAAGCCACCTGTTAGGGATCCGCTTCCGCTCGGAGCGTCCACGTGGAACCTCTCACACCTGCCCCCGTTGCGGCAAGGCCGCCGAGACGTATCGCTCCGCACGAGCGCACGATCGCGGTGCCCCCGTGAAGTGGGGGCGCTGGCTGGTGTGCGCCCACTGCTCCTACAATGCCGACCGAGACTACTGCGCGGCCATCAACATCGCGCGGCTCGATGTGGCATTTCTGACCCAGATGCAAGCCACAGGCAAAGCACAAGCTTGCGACGTTTCCGATGCGAAGTCGGTCAAGCCGTGTCCCTATATGGCACACGGCGCGGTGCCGCTGTTTCCGCCGCAGACCCTCGTGGGTCGCCTGATGCATGCAGGCAAAATCTACCTCAATGGATGGAAAAAATCCTGTACCATTCGCTCTTCCTATGCGAGGCCGCTGCTCTTACGACTGTGCAGCTAGGTGTGTCGCGGATTGTTCAGGATTCTAGACTTAGGAAACGGTATCTAACCCTAAAGGGAGCACAAGTGAACTACCGCTCGGCTGAAGACCGAGCGGCTTCCTCGGAAGCCTGGGTTCACCAGACTGAGCCGTCGAAAGACGAGCTATGTTTGGAAGGTCATGATACCTGTGGTTGACGCATCAGACCGCCGCCCTATCGCCTGGATTTAAGTAGGGGTGAGGCAAGCCCCGGTGATCCAGGCAGGACAAGCCTTCTGAACCTTGTCGAGATGAAGTCGGATTCCTCTCGTGGTCATAGCGGGGGGATACGCACCACCTGCTTCATGCAGAGCATTTTTCCGAAAGGAAGTTTGATGAACGTTGTGTATGTGCTTGCACCGGACGACACCCCGTTGATGCCGTGTTCATGTGCTATTGCACGGTTACTGCTTAAAGACGGCAAGGCCAAAGTCAAGAGGAGAACCCCCTTTACGATTAGGTTGCTGGTTCAGCCCGCAACGACGTACACCCAACCATTGACACTCGGAGTCGATACCGGCAGTTCCGTGATTGGTTCAGCGGTGGCGGATTCGCAGGGGCAGGTGGTGTATCTCTCGGAAGTGGAGGTTCGCAACGATATTGCCACCGCCATGAAAGCGCGTGCAGTGTATCGTCGGGATCGACGCAACCGGAAGACGAGATACCGCAAAGCGAGATGGCTCAACCGAAGGAATTCGATCAAAACGGGTCGCTTCTCTCCCACGATGAGGAGCAAGATCGAGGCCCACTTGCGAGAAATTCGCTTTGTGCAATCCTTACTGCCTATTCGCTCCATTGTGCTAGAAGCAGGAACTTTCGACCCACATGCCCTCAAGAATCCTGAAGTCTTGAGGCATAAATGGCTGTACCAGAAAGGTATCAACTATGGGTTTGCCAATACCAAAGCCTATGTGCTAACGCGAGATAGCTATACCTGCCAACAGTGTAAAGGGAAATCGAAGGATCGAAGATTAGAGGTGCATCATATCATCTTCCGCAGCCAGAACGGCAGCGATGAGGAGGCCAATCTGATCACGTTATGTAAGACCTGCCATGATGCCTTGCATGCAGGAAAGATTGCGCTGAAACAGAATGGCAAGAAGAAGGGAGACTTGAAGCATGCCACTCAGATGAACAGCATTCGTCTTCAATTACTCAAACAGGTTCCGGCGGAGGAAACGTGGGGATTTGTGACAAAAGAGCACCGTCAGTTGGCAGGATTACCAAAGGAGCATTGCTTTGATGCTGCCGTGATTGCCACACGAGGCAGAGTCCCAAGCCTCCGTACCACCACGCTTCTGGCAAAACGCTGTCTTCCTGAGGGCGATTACCAGCAAACCAAAGGACGACAGAGCGAACAACGGATCATC